>Ga0247810_10000964_pt1 | contig 21138 bp, 15 predicted proteins | sample UWRJL119311C1_FD_179918 | JGI IMG/M metagenome (GOLD analysis project Ga0247810, IMG submission 179918) | Plant litter microbial communities from Arlington Agricultural Research Station in Wisconsin, United States - UWRJ-L119-311C-1 | ecosystem: Environmental > Terrestrial > Plant litter >... | reverse complement strand
GAGGCGGTATGCAGCCTTCTTTTAACCTTCAATATGATAGCGATGGCGGTCATAGTTGGGCAGGTATGGGCTGGGATATTTCGGCACCTGCAGTAAGTATCGAAACCCGTTGGGGAGCACCACGATATGATGCATCAAAAGAAACCGAAACTTATGCAATAGCCGGAGAACAATTAATCCCGAATTCGCACAGAGCCGAATGGGTAGGAAGAACAACCGACAAACAATTTTATCCAAGACGCGAAGGAGCTTTCCAGCAAATTATCCGTAAAGGATCATCTCCTAAAAATTATTATTGGGTAGTAAGGGATAAAAGCGGAGTAGCCAGTTATTACGGTGGAAACGCGTCAGGACTTTCAACCGATGCAGTTTTACAAGACGGATCCGGCAATATCGGACATTGGGCACTATGTCTTCAGGTCGATTTAAAAGGAAATACAATTGAATACGAATACGACAAAAAAGACGGAGAACTTTATCTTAAAAAAGTATACTATACCGGTTTTGGAAATACAAAAGGAAATTATAACGTAACTTTTGTAAAAAACAGTGATTTAGGCGAAGCCAATCGTGCAGATGTTCAGCTTTCGGCAAGATTAGGTTTCAAACAACTCAACAACCAGTTATTACGCAAAATCGAAGTACGCTACAAAAGCGATATGGTTCGCAGTTACGAGCTTAAATATAAAGAAGGCGCTTTTAAGAAAACATTGCTTGAATCGATTTCAGAATACGATTCTGAATCGAAATTGTTTTACACTAATACAATGGATTATTTTGATGATGTTCGTGATGCTTCAGGGAAATATAATCCGTTTGGGCCGGAGCAGAGTTGGAGTGTGCCTGATGACCATTTAAAAAATAATATTTTACCTAATGTTGATGTTTCGGGAAAACACACGCTGGGTAATAGTTCGAATGGTAAATCAGCAGGAATAAATTATCGAATTGGAGTTGGGTTATCTGCCGATTCTGGAAATTTCAAGCAAAATACTGTCGGAGCACACGGAGGAAACAGTTGGGGATCATCTGAAACTATTGTAACCCTGGAAGATTTAGATGGTGATCAGCTTCCGGACAAAGTATTTAGAAAAGGAGATAATGTTTATTATCGAAAGAATCTTTCGAACCAGGGAACTAATGGTTTTGGTGAAATTCAGGAAATCTCATTAAATAACATAGGAAATTCATCCAGTAAAACTTTTAATTGGGGAGTAGATTTAGTTATAGGATATTCAAAAGTTAGTGCTAGTGTTGGTTTTGATAAACAATATACCAATAGCAAAACCAAAAGTTATTTTATGGACTTTAACGGTGACGGTTTAGTTGACTTTGCCAATAACGGGCAGGTTTATTACAACCGTTTAGTTAATGGAATTCCAACTTTTAAAACTAGCAGTACAGGTACACCTTCACCAGTTTCAGGAGATGGAGAACTTAGTCTGAGTTTTCCGGCACCTGCAATGACTTTCGAGGAGATGCAGGTTAAAAATCCACTGCATGATGTGGTTCGTATGTGGGAAGCACCAGTAACCGGACAGATCAGAGTTTCTCATACCTATGAATTACAAAAAGATTTATCAAAAGAAAGAACGGAATATCTAACCAATGATGGAAAAGATAAAGCCGATGGTGTGCAATTGTTTTTTCAGCAAGGAAATAATTTAGTATGGAAGCAAGCTATTGCCGCAGACGATTATAATAGTAAAACCAAAGAGGACTTAATTACCGTAACAAGAGGGGAAAAGCTATTTTTTAGGGTAAGTTCTGTTATGGATGGAAGTTTTGATCAGATATTATGGAGTCCAAAGATTTCATATGTTACGATAAATGACAATACTGGTAGTTTATTACCCATAGCTGATGATGCTGTAGATGCCAACTTATATTCATTGAAAAATTATGATGCCGAGAAAGACTTTTTAAGCAGCACAAATTCAGGTTTATTAGTTTCGGCAGGTACTATTTCTTTTGCGGGATCTTTGATAAAGCCTATTACATCAGACCATGTAACGCTTCGAATATTTAGAAAAAACCTGGATGCAGGAGCGGTTGAAACAGTACTATACGAAAAGAAGTTTAATGCAAATCAAGTTGCTAATTTTAATATGAGTAGCATTGGAGTATTAAATAATAATGCAACTTCGCAGATCCGTTTTGTTTTACAAAGTCAGACAAATGTAAATTGGAACACCATTACTTTTAATCCTTCGATAAATATGCCTGCTGTGGCACCGGCTGTATCTGAGAATAAAAAAATAGATGTGTATTTGCAGCGTTATAAAAAACGACTGGGAAATTATCTTATTGAGAAAAAAAGTTCGACTATTGATGGAATTCTTTCCATTAATTTAGCAGCTACTGATCTTAATTTAATTCCCGGATTTAATCCTCTTAAAACAAAATTAAATGGTAATGTAATTATTACGGCAAAGCAAAATAACCAATTAGTAGCCAGAAAACATTACAAAATGGTGAATGCCGTTTTACAGGAAGATTTGACTGTTTTAGAACCGGTAACTGATTTTTCAAAAGTTATAAACGGATTGCCAATTGATTTAGAAATTAGTGTTCCTGAGCTGGAAACTAATGCAATAACTCAATATTGTGCTGCTCTTTTTCAAATGCCAATTTATTTAAATGTGTTAGGAGATTTGGCAGCAACCTGGTCTTCAGGTACGAATAAATACGCTGTTTATTCGCCATTTTTTGCTGAAGAATTGCAGTTAGGATTAGGGCATAGAGAGTGGGGCGGATTTGTTATTAATAATACAGGAGCTTTTGCTTCTGATTTGGTAGCGGTGTCTCAATTAAAAACATCGGATGCTTATAATGCCGAACCAAACTTAGATCCTGACAACCAATCAGAAACAGAGCAGCAAGGTTATGATATTGCTAAAGTATATTTTGTAGCCATGCAAAGTATGTATGCTAAAAATAATATGGTTGGTCTTGAAGAAACCACTTTTATCGATAGCAGATTAATGGGGACTTCACGTCTTGGCGAAGATGATATTGCCTCTTATTTCGATGCAAGTCTGCCAAGTCTCGACGGCGGAGGGACTATGGCATTAAATATCTTAAGTGAGAACGAAAGTACCAGTTATTCAGCCGGACTAAAAGTAGGACCTCTTGGACCGGGAGGAAGTAAAGGGGATGGGAAAAGTTATGTTACCCAAACTATGGCTGATTTTAATGGTGACCGTTTTCCTGATTATGTTCGTGGAAAAGAGGTACAGTTTACTTCTCCGATAGGTGGAATAAGTAATCAAAAAGCCGAAATTTACAATTACAGTCATGGAGAGAGCAAATCAGATGGTATTAGTTCCGATGGAAGTTATTCGCATGGATTTACAAAAACGGTTCAAAAGATGGTAGCCGTTTCAGATAGTAATTGCTCAATGGTAAACGAGATGAGATCTGTAGAGGAATCAATAGGTATTTCGGCAACTATGTCATTATCCGGTAATATGGGAACCAATGAAGATGAGTCTCAGTATATGCATATTGATATTAATGGTGACGGACTTGCTGACAGAATCAAGAAAACTGGAGAAGTAGCTTTAAATTCAGGTTATGGGTTTTTAACCGAAGAAAAATGGAATTTCGATGGTATTGCAACGGGTTATTCTGAGAATTGGGCGATAAGTCCTTCTAGCGGAATGTCATATAAATCAGGTTCATTTACCGGAGGATTCAATTTTGGAAAAGGAACAGACAATTCTAAAACTTTAATGCTTGACGTTAACTCAGACGGACTTACCGATAAAGTGATTTATAGTGGTGGTAAAATGATGGTCGCTTTAAATATGGGCGATAGCTTTATGGCACCTGTTGAGTATCCTAAGTATTCAAGAATGAATGAAAATAATAGTACGAATTACGGCCTTAGTACAGGTTTTAGTTATGATATTCCTATTTTCCTGATTAGAATTACGCCTAGTCTCGGTGCTTCTGCTGGTTTTAGTACCTCACGTACCGAAGCTACTTTTAATGATATGGATGGTGACGGAAACGTGGATTATGTTCTTTCTGAAGATGAAGATCATTTGGTGGTTCGTCTTTCCAACATCAAAAGAACAAACAAACTTAAAGGCGTTACCAATGGTGCAGGAAATAGTTATGTAATCGATTATGAGTTACTAAAACCAAGTTATGAAAATCCTTCAGCCAAATGGGTGTTGCAATCCGTAGATGTTTTTGACGGACATTTAGGCGATGGTATCGATCATTCTATTGCAAAATTCAGATACGAAGACGGTTATTACGATCGCCGAGAAAGAGAATTTTACGGTTTTGGAAAAGTAATTAAGGAACAAATTGATGCGACTAATAATTCGGTTTTTTTAACATATTTTCAGGAGTTTTATAATCGGGATCATTTTCGAAAAAATCTTTTGAAGCATAATTATACATTAGATAAAAATAACAAAATGCGTCAGGAATCTGAAAACGAATATAGTTTTATAGATGTAAATACGCAGGCTAGTGTTTCGGTATCGGAACTTCACTTACCTTCCTGTGATGCCAAACGCATTTTTGTAGGACTCGTTCATGTCAATCAAAAAATGTATGAAGGTGGTAGCGATTATTTGGAAACCAATATCTTTAATAAATATGATGCCAACGGAAATATCACTCAATACGAAGATTTAGGAAATGGTTCTGCTGATGATAAAGTAACGGCAAAAGTTAGTTATTACGAAAGTACAACACCTTACTATGGTGGAATTCCAAAGCAACTCGAAGTTTTTACAACTGAAGGATTGCGCCGCAAAAGAGCTACGACTATCAATTCCACAACAGCAGAAGTTACTCAAATAAGAAATTATAGCGCAGCTGATAAAATTGGGATTACTGATATTGAGTATGATGTTTACGGTAACCTAAAAAAACTTACTGGAGCAAGCAACTACAAAGGACAGCGCATGACTCTAGATTATATTTACGATACAGACAACCACAGTCATTTAATCGAAATAAAAGATGCTTTTGGGTACCAGAATAAAATAGAATATGATTACCGTTTTGGAACAGTACTCAAGACAACAGATCGCAATGATCAAAATACCACTTATACATTTGATGCAAAAGGACGTATGTCTACCATAAGAGGTCCTTATGAAATAGCATCTGGAAAAACATACACCATTGCATATGAGTACTTTCCGGAAGCGAAAGTGCCGTATGCGAAAACGCGTAATTACGATCCTGAATTGGATAAAGATATCGAAACTTATACCTATACTGATGGATTAGGTAGAGCGCTACAAGTAAAAAAAACAGCTAGTTTATTTACGCAAACTGGTAGTCCAGATCAGGAGGGACAGATTGTTTCAGGAAAAGTTATTTACGATGGATTAGGACGACCAACAGATAATTATTATCCAACGATTACGACTGCAATAGATAATAATTTTAGTAATACCGTGTCGACATTGACACCAACTAAAACGGAGTACGACGAAATAGGTCGTGCAGTAAAAGTGACCTTGCCCGACGGAACCACAAACAGCACTGTTTTTACATTGGAGAGTTATAATGGACAAATAACATTGCACACAAGTCAAACAGATGCCTTAAACAATACCAGTCAAATCTATACAGGTGCGACAGGTCAGAATATAGCGAGCATGCAAAATGATTTGTTGACTAAGTTTGATACCAATGCGCTAGGTGAAATTACTGAGGTTACGGATCCTACAAATCATGTGACTAAAAGTAATTACGATTGGTTAGGCAGGCGAATTGAGTTTACGAATCCTGACTTTGGAACGACATCTTTTCAATACGATTTAGCCAGCAATCTGATTTTTCGCATTACTCAGGATATTAAAAATACTGTGCCGAATAGAGGGGCTATACAATATGAGTACGACTATAATCGATTAGAAACCATTAAATATCCTAAAAACCCACAGAACAATGTGCAGTACAATTATGGCAAAGCCGATGGAACAGCATCGCGCCGAGGAAGATTATGGTTTAAACAGGATGCCAGTGGTGGTCAGGAATATTTTTATGGCAAATTAGGGGAGGTTGAAAAAGAAATCCGTACACTCCGTATTACCCCTACTGATGTGCAAACCTATATTTCGCAATATGAATACGATACCTGGAACCGAATTCAAAAAATGATCTATCCTGATGGTGAGGCTGTGGAATATACTTATAACCGCGCCGGAAATCTTCAGAGTATGCAGGGTAAAAAAGAAAGTCATACCTACGATTACATCAAACAATTGAGTTATGATGAGTTTGAGCAGCGTAAATATTTAAAATATGGTAACGATACCGAAACCAATTATACATATGATCCTGTATTACGCAGATTACAACAATTGCAAGTAAAAAGCGGAGCAAGACAAATAATGAATAACACTTATAGTTATGATTTGGTTGGGAATGTTTTAGGTATAAAAAATAACTCTCCTATTGTAAACAATACCTTGGGTGGAATGTCAAATCATGAGTATGAATACGATGATTTTTATAGGTTAAAGTCAGCAAAAGCCACGTACCAGGGCGAATTCACCAAGGCAAGTTATGAACTCAATATGGGTTACAACAAAATGCATAATATTGTCAGTAAAAACTTAGTTCACACGGTAAATAACGAACAGAAAGGGTATGTTCTAGATTATAACTACGATAACGAACTGCATCCAAATGCACCAAACAAGATTATCGAAGTAGGAAAACCTGAACCTCGACAATATATATATGATGGCAATGGAAACCCAACAAGTTATAGCGAGCACCAGAGTTTCAGAAAAATGACATGGGATGAGGAAAATCGTTTAATGGGTATTAATGACAATGGTAGAATACATCAATATACCTATGATGCAGAGGGTGAGCGAGTGATTAAAAGCTCCGGAGATTCTCAAAATGTAGCTATTAATGGAGAAACAGCAGCGACGATTGTACACACAGATGACTATACGGGTTATGTAAGTCCTTATTTTGTAATAAGTAAAGGAAAGTTTACCAAACATTATTTTGAAGGTGGAGGACGTATAGTAAGCAAGTTGGGTAACGGAACTTTTGCACAACCACTGGGTATAACCGCAGGGGGAGTAAATTATACAAAACTAACTGCCGAACAACAAAAGGCCTTGGATAATTACGTAAAAAGCTTGGGGGTACCTCCCGGACCTCCCACTCAACAAGGCATTTATGCCACTCCTGAGTTTACTGGAGATCCGTATCCTAGTGAAGCACTAAAACCGGTGGAAGAAAACCAAGAACCACCGGAAGGCTGGCCACGCAACCCCGTTTTTAATGCACTTGGTGATGTGCCTGGTCCTCCTGTACAATTTGGTCAGCCTATAGAACCCACTACTGTTAAAGCTGGTGAAGGATTTACAGGAATTGGTTTACCTGAGAACGATATTTTTTATTTCCATCCGGATCATTTAGGAAGCACATCTTATATTACTGCAAAAAATGGCTCTATTTCACAGCATGTCGAGTACATAGCATTTGGAGAGGTTTTGTTTGAAGAGCATAGCTCATCATTTAGCTCGCCATATTTATTTAATGGGAAAGAACTTGATCGAGAAACGAATTTATCGTATTTTGGTGCGAGATATTATGATGCTAAAACAAGCGTATGGTTAAATGTTGATCCGCTGGCAGCATATAATCCTACGTTTGAAGATGAATTTTATTTTGACGGAGATCATAATGGAGGGCTTTATAATAGTAGAAATTTAAGCTCTTATGGATATTGTTATCAAAACCCTATACTTTTTTACGACCCAAATGGTAAACAATCCAAATTTTGGACAAGAACATTTGGAGCAGTTCAAATGGTGGGAGGAGTTGTTGAAGCAGTTGTAGGAGGAGTTGGAGGTGTCGTCACAGCAGAAACTGGAATCGGTGCAGTGGTTGGATACGCAATATTGGCTAATGGCTGTGATAATACTGTCACTGGTTTTAATCAGATGATAACTGGTGAAAATCAAACTACATTACTTCATAAAGGGGTAAAAGCCACAGCCACAGCTGCTGGCGCAAATGAAAATACGGCAGAAAATATTGCAACTGGTGCAGATGTTGCTACTGTTGCCCTTGGTGGAGTTGGCGCAGCTAAATCATTAAGCAAAGCACCAAAAGTAGCACAAGAAGTTCAAGGATTTAGCTCTTTTAATGCATTTAAAAAAGTTTATGGAACGGCTGGAAAAGATAAAGCATGGCACCATATTGTTGAGCAAAATGCAGATAATATTGCTAAATTTGGTGCGGAGAAAATTCATAATATTAAAAATCTAATAAAATTAGACCATGGTGCAGGAACTATCCATGCTAAAATTTCAGGATACTATTCTTCTAAACAACCCTTCACAGGTGGGCAAACTGTGAGAAAATGGTTAAGTACGAAAAGTTTTCAGGAGCAATATGATTTTGGAGTTAAAATAATTAAAAAATTTAGTGAACAGTGATGAAAATTAAAGACATAGAAACAGCATTATCAATTTTTGAAGAAGCCTCCGTCAATCAATCGGAAGCAACAGAGAAAGGGGATTATAAAACAGGAAATAAATTTCATGCTAAAATTGTATTAGCTGCAAATTTTTTAAAAAATGAAAATGCAATCAACAAATTAGAAAATTTTTTATCACATGAATCAGTTGGTGTTCGCTTATGGTCCGCTAGTTACTTATTGTCGTATAATGAAAAAGAGGCCATAAAAGCATTGGAAAGTATTGAAAAAACATCGGGAATACATTCACTTACTGCAGAAACGACATTGAATGAATGGCGAAAAGGAAATTTACATTTATAAAGATTTTTTTTTATGGCTGTAAACACTATAAATTTAGCTTTCTATATAGGATTATAACTTTTAATCAAATTCATTCGAAGAGAAACAAAGATGAAGAATTTAGTGATGGAGGAAAGCGTAGAAAATTAAATTAATTTATACTCAAAAAGAAATGAAGTTTACTGTTGAAGTAGGAGAAAAAGAAAAGCAGATTATAAGTTATAGTTTTAATAAGTTCTGGGGTAATGTTAAAATTATTGTCAACGGAAAAAAAGTTAAAAGTGATTTTCGACTTTATTCAACTAATCTTTCAAAAATATATGATTTTGAAGTGGGGACAATTGAAAAGCACCATATAAAAATAGAAAAAATCAGACCGTTAATTATGGCGGGTTACAGATCAAACACTTATAAAATATATGTGGATGAAGAATTATTTAAAGTGTATAAAGATTAATATAGTTTGTAAAATCCGATCGCCGAAGAGTTCTAATGAAAAGCTATGCGAAGTCTCCTGACTTCGCATTCGCAATTTTTAATACGTACCAAAATGCAAAGTGATTTTAAAATAGAAATATCGATTTAATTCAACTTGTTGAAAAAAGACCGGCAATTTTTTCAATTCAAAATGTTGAATCTTTCTTTATTTTTTTTTAGGGATATTCAATTGGTAAAAATGATTCAATAGTTATTGATTTTTTTTGACTCTTTTAGCGATTTTATTCATAAAAAACACCCTGAGAAATGCTTAAGAAATATTGATAGTGAAAGAATCATTAGATTTTACAGTGCTGCTGATTCTCATTCTTTAGAACGTATGCGTTTTTTGATAGAAGAGTTTATAAATGATTACTATATACCAGATTAAGGAATATTGAAGTTTTTTATAGATAGTTTTTAAAAAAAAGTAATCTTATTACCATATCTGCCATTAAGTTTTAAAGTTTAAAAAAGCCGTTTATTATAAAAAAACGCATATGAAATATACATTAATTATTATAGTTCTTTTTTAATGCTATCATGCAAAAATAAAGATGACGAAATTGGAAGGCCAGATCCTTATATATTAACAGAAAAAAATATTTCAGAGGATTGTAGTGCCTATCAAATGCGTTTTAAAGATGGAAAATATATTTTTAATTTTGCATTATCAGGAACTTGCAAAAAAATAAAAGCTGAAGACTATGTAAAAGAATATTCTAGATATTTAAAATTTTATAATGATAGTTTAGTACTTAGAAAAGGATATATTTTAATTCAATATTATGGAATTCATTCCGATATAAAAGATTTTCAGGATTCTATAATAAACATCACAAAAAGAAATTTTAAAACTAAAGTTTCTTTAGTAGAGTCAGATGATGGTTTTTTTATGGTTAAAGTTGGGGATGAATCCGTATCAAATGAAAAATAAAAAAACTAAAATAAATAATAAATTAACTATTATCGATTGGATTAAGTTAATAGGATTCGTATTGGTTTATTTTTTCTTTATCAAGTCAAAAGATGTAATTATTAATTATCCCTATTGGCTATTATTTACTGCGTTGCCAATTGTACTTGTTATTGTTGCTATTTGGCAATATCGAAAAATACAAAAAGAGTATAGTAAGACTGAAAAAGATGATAAGCCTTTGTTCTTAGTAATAATTGGCCTTAAAATAGCAGTAATTGCTTATTTTGTTTCCGGAATAATTTTAATTCCATTTAATTATTATACAATTTACAATTCGAAAGAAAGTCATGTAAGTTCAGAAAAATGTGAAATTACAGGTATATCAACTTATTCAAAAAACAGAACTATATTTTATAAGTTTAAAGGAAAAACTAATCTTGTAAATGGTTTTAAGCCAATAATGGAAGATATTAAAGATAATGGTAAATTTGAAAACTATTATTTTGTAGCACAAGTTAAAAAAGGTATTTGTAATACTTACATACTTGAAAACTGGGATATAGTACACAAGTAATGTTGTTTTTTTTTGGATCTAAGAAAAAAGAATTAAACAATCACTATCCAACGATGTAATTTTCGAATCGTTTAGATATCTGGAGAACATGAAAGATAAATTTAAAATATCAGATAAAGAACTTCTAACAACAAGAAATACGATTTTTAAAGACTATGGCATTCCCGAACTTGAAAAAAATGGATTTGTAAGATCACCATTTAAAACATCCTGGTATGGTGAATACGATTCGAATATAAGAGGATATTCGTATGAATTATGCAAGCTGACAGATCAAAATCATTTGCTCGATATTACAGTTGACATTATGAGAGAAAGTAAGTATATTAAAATAGACTTGAATATTTTCGAACTTCATGAAAAGATAAATTCAATTTCAGACTTGAAAGAGTGTGACGGAATACATTTTCACCTGCCGCCTAATGATTCCACTCGTATGCAATTAAGGAGCGATGATTACAAAGGCCCTCCTTTGTTTTACATGCTTTTTTTACCCGAGTATAAAGTAGGAAAGTATACCACGCAAAGTAGTTTTGAAAAACAGCTGAATAAATTAAGGGATTTGGTAAAGAAAGACATGGCAAATATTGATTCCTTTGTAAAAAGATGGCACGAACTCCATAAACCAAATATAACCGACAAGGAAGGAAATATAGTAAAGAAAATCAATTAAAATTATGATTGATAATCTACTATGGTAAATTAGTGCGGCTTTACATTAAAAATAAAAAAAATGAAATTAAAACCAAATTACCTTTTTCTACTGCTTTTTTTATTCTTTGTAAATTCAGTCACAGCTCAAACGAAACCTTTGATAGTACTACGCTATTATCCTAAGGATTCCCTAAAATACAGTAAAGCCGTTCCGGATGCAGAGTTTAATTATGAAAGCAAATCATATGGCAAAACAACAATGATTATTCATTGCGAAAGCCAGTACGGTCATTTTGAATTTGTTTTTAAAAAGAAGATCAGCAAACTCAGCCGCATGATTGATTATAAAGATGGCGCCGTTGGTGAGGTTTATAATTTTAAAACAAAAAAATGGGTTCATGAAGAAGAAACCTGGAAACATAGTGATATGAAGGGTAAACCTAAGGATACTATAGTTTTTAGCGAACATAATTTATATGCTTTTGTTTTATTGCATGATCACGGAGGATTGATAGAAAAAGCCAAATTTCAGGATTTTGGCAATGTTGTATATTGGCCTGAATTTGATTATCAAAAATGTACCATTAGCGATGAAGATAAAGACGGTAAACCTGAATTTTATTTGTCGTATATGGGAGACAGCGATGGACTGGATGCAAAACCATTCAAGCAAATTATTTATACAATTCCTGAAAAATCAGCGAATCAGATTTTCGTAAAATCTAAAGCAACAGCGTATTATCCTTCAGGTAATGAAGATGATATTTATAAAATTGAACACGATGAAAACTGGAAACAATTACCCAAACCCGTTAAGCTCAAAAGCCAGAAAATAATTAAAGATCATAGTTTAAAGTACAAAGATTAATAAAGTATTATCTAAAATTGCATTTTTTGTACAACACTTTTATATCTATATTTACATCATACAATACATTTTACAATGAAAGTAAGCACATCTTCAAAATTTCGTTTTTTAGTATTCTTCGGTATCATATTGTTTGTGCCTAATGCAAAAGCCCAAAACGAAGTGTATGCAGAACCTCAGAAACAGGAAATTGCAGACACCACTTTTGTAAATTTAAAAGATTACAGCAAAGATTTTATTTATGATATGAAATACGCTACCGAAGATAATTTTCTTAAAGCAAAAGTATACGATTGTCCCGAATGTTTATTGCGTTACAAGACCGTTCAGGCGCTTATAGCGGCCAATAAAGAATTTATGAAGAATGGGTGCAAAATAAAAATATACGATTGTTACAGACCTTTATCCATTCAAAAGAAAATGTGGGAGATAGTATCCAATCCAGAGTATGTTGCAGATCCTAAAAAAGGCTCCATCCATAATAGAGGAGGAGCCGTAGATATTTCGTTAGTAAATGCCGATGGAATAGAGCTTGAAATGGGAACTAAATTTGACTTCTTCGGAATTCAGGCCGGTCATAATTATAAAAAACTGCCTGTTCCTGTAATCGCAAACAGAAAATATCTTAAAAGTGTGATGATTAAAAATGGTTTCAATTCATTTGATTCAGAGTGGTGGCATTATAATTTAAAGACTGGTTTAAAAGATAAAGTCTCCAACCAAACCTGGAAATGCGATTAATTATTCAACACATCTCATATTTTCCATAAAGTAGGTATTGGGTTTGTAAATCTTTCCGTTTAATTCAGATGTTAACTCTCTTTTTACAATATAATCCTCTGTTGTAGTCAGGTATTTAATTCGCATAATCGATACAGGAGATTTTTTCAGTTCTTCATAATTATCTTTCATAAACATAAAAATGCCCGTCGTGATACGATTATCAAAACCTTTGTCATCATGAATAAGCGTACCGCAATTTTCTCTGTCAATATGCATTAGGGTAACTATTTTCCCGTTTTCTAATTGCAAAAATATTTTCGAATTCTTATCAAAACAATTCGCTTTTATAAAATCTTTACTTTTCTGTATAAGCTGCAGGTTTAATGTAGGCAAACCATCTGTTTGTGCTAAGGCAAAGAAAACATAATCAAATGTTCCTCCAAAATATTTTTCGCTAATAAGGTAATCATTGGTTACTTTATAACTACCAATAGAGTCATTTACATTGGCACTGTATTCACATGGTTTTTGGGCAAATGCGGTAATCGTTAATAAAAAAAAAGTTAGAGTAATTAGTTGTTTCATTTTTGAGTTATTTTTCTGCAAATTAAAACTATTTTGTTATCATTTTTATCAGTTGTAAAAAAACAATACAAATTTCCTCCATTTTTTATTTTCCATTTTTTTCGAATGTTTTCTACCGTGTCCGGAAAATTTCGTGTAGTGATATTCGCCTGCTGGTTGGCAAGCTCCGTTTTCATCTCATTTTTGCTGTACCCAATCACTTTTTCGATTTCAAAAGTTCGTCCCGGAAAATCGATTAAATTTTCTGATGTATATAAATGAGAGTGTTTATGTAGTTTATTGATGTCGTAAAAAGCACTAACTTCATCAAAACCACCGGATTTCATTATAGCCGAATTGGCTTCATAAACGTACTTTTGAGGCAAATGATACAACGGAAAAATAGTATCATCGCCCAGAACAAATTCGAAAGTTTCGATTTTTTCCTTAAGAATATTGGCTGTTTTTATTCGAATTTCGCCTTTATAATGATTGTGAATTTCAAAGAGCAATTCTTTTACTTCATTGTCAAGGGCAATAATATGAATGTTTTTAACGAATTTTAATTCAGACAAACCCGCTGAAATATCCAATAAAGGAGCAGTTTTTATTAAAATAGAATCACTTTTTTCAAAATAAAAATCCAATAATTCAGGAACATTTGGCAAACAATCTTTCAGCATAAAAACTTTGCCTTTTGCATCACTTCTTCGGGAAGGATCTATGTATATCCAATCCCATTTTTCATCAGATTGGTTTAAAATATTTGTTGAATCATCTGCATAAAATGTACAATTGTTTACTTTTAATTGTTCGAAATTGTGCTTTACAATATTTGATAATTCTTCATTTATTTCGCAATGTGCAATGTTTTTGAATTGTTGGGTAAAATAATAATCATCCACGCCAAAACCTCCCGTAAGATCAATTAAGCTTTCGCCTGATATTAGTGAAGCTTTATAAGCAGCCGTTTTCTCAGATGAGGTTTGTTCAACAGAAACCTTACTTGGATAAATGATATTCTCTGTTTTAAACCAGGTAGGTAATTTATCTTTTGCTTTAGATTTTGCTTCGATTTGATTTAAAATCAAAATCCAGTCCGTTTCAGGAAATGGATTTTTCTGAAGCGCTAATTTTGTAATTGAGGCACCGCTATTTTGAGTTATAAATTTCTGGATTTTTTGGTCTAAAATAGAAGTGTTCAATGCTAAATTCTTTCGGTTAATACAGAGACGATTTTGTTATCAGGAAAAAATTCTTTCAAAATTACTTTCACCATTGTAAAAACCGGAATAGCAATAATCATCCCGACAATCCCAAAAGTAATTCCGCTGATTATAGTAATCAGGAATATTTCCAGCGGGTGCGAATTTACACTTTTTGATGAAATTATAGGCTGACTAATATTATTATCAATTGCCTGAACTAGTAAAAAACCTATGATTACATAGATGGTTTTAGGTAAAATTTCGGTCTGAAAGTCACTTCCAATCATACTAATCATGGTTAAAATTCCGGCCAGAGTAGTTCCTATTATCGGACCTATATAAGGAATGATATTTAAGATAGCACATAAAAAAGCAATTACAAAAGCATTCTTATTTCCAAAAATCATTAAAACAATTAGATATAAAATAAAAACAACGGTTAATTGCAATAATAATCCAATAAAATATCGGGTTAAAAAGTGGTTGATTTTTGTAACAGAGTTGATGATTTTATCTTCATTATTATCCGGAAGAATTTTACGCGCACTTTCTTTAAATGAATCCTGATCCTTAAGAAAGAAAAACGTAATGAAGAAAACAGAAACCAATCCCATTCCCATATCGGCTAAAAATCCTAATATTGAATTTAGAAAAATGGTAAAATAGCTAAAATCAATAAGTGAAGTGATTTTAGAATCTTTTAAAACTTTATTTAAATCAACATGTTGAATATTAAAATACGCTTCGATACTACGTTCTGTTTGCATAAACTGTCGCTGCAAACTTTGCGTATCCAGCAAAGAGAGATTATTGGCCTGAGAAATAATCAAGGGCACAAATAAAAAGATAAAACCAACGATTGCCAAAATAAAAAGGATTAAGGCTATCGTGGCGGCCAGTGAATTGCTAAATTTTAATTTATTTTTTAAGAATTGTATTAACGGATTTGCAATTAAACACAATAGTAAGGAAATACACAAGTAAACAATTACGGTTTGTATCGTGTACAGAAAATATAAAACGACAGTAATAATTAATATAGTTGCTAAAGCTCTTAAGATTCCGTTAGATATAATTTTAGATGTGATCATATTTTGATTTTAGATTATAAATATAGGAAAAAGCTTTTAAAACTAAGGGATAAACAAAAAAAAGCGAAATGATTTCATCCCGCTTTTCACTTCCTTATTTTAATCTGTTTTTTTAGATTCCAAAAGCAGCTCTTGCACCTCCTGTAACAAAGATGGCGGCCATTCTGTTTTTTTGTCCGTTAGAGAACATGTACATAGCATTATCATCAACATAATCCATGTAGTTCATCGTCATCTCTACAGGAGTTCCTGAACAAGTACTGTAGTGAGGATAAGCAGGTACACCATAATTTTCCTCATTATGCGTAGGAGTATCAGCTACTAAATCGCTTCCGCAATTAGCGTCTCCCCAAATATGGCGCAAATTCATCCAGTGACCTACTTCGTGAGTACCAGTACGTCCTAAGTTAAAAGGAGCATTTGCAGCACCTGATAAACCAAAATATTTAGAATCAATTACAACTCCGTCTGTAGCAGATGCTCCTCCAGGAAATTGCGCATAACCTAATATTCCGCCACCAATTGCGCAAGACCATAAATTAAGTTTTGTGGTTGGCGAAGTTGGTGCTAAACCGCCCTGAGCTACTTTTTTCATGGCATCGTTTGTTCCCCATGAAGTTTTCGTAGTCGATTTTCTATTGATCTTTTCTAAAACAAATGAAATTCCTACGTTGGCTTTTACGCCTGAAAATAGGGCAGGTACACTATTGTAATCTGAGTTTAATGCATTGAAATCTTTGTTAAGGACATCAATTTGGCTTTGAATTTGTGCGTCAGAAATGTTTTGTGCGGCAGTTCTGTACAAGACATTGACTACAACAGGAATTTGAACTTTTCCGTTTACAAGTTTTCCTGAAATCAGGGCCTTGTTAGTAAAAGCTTCAATTTCATTCATTCTGATCGCTAATGTAGGATCAGCTTTCAGCTGGTCATCTAACACTTGTTGAGATGCACATACGCGGCGCGTTGATGCAGCTGTTGCTTCTGAATCTGTTGATTCTGATTGGTCATTTTGACAAGAAAACAGCAATAGGGCTGTTACCGCGGAAAAAAGAACTTTTTTCATAATAATTTGGGTTTTTGTTATAAAAAATTACATTTGGTTGTTTGTTCCGCAATTTTATAACAAAATCATTTTGTAGCCAAATTTTTATAATGATTTATTTGTCAGAAATTTATAAACCCTTGTATAATCTAGTTCTTACAAAAATACCAATTATTTTTTTAAGATGTTTTTTCTTACTTAATATTTTTATTAATGTATTTTAACGTATTTATTTACTTTTAATCGAGGTTTTGTTTGCCGTTTGTAAAAGGATTGCTTTCGAATTAGTTCAAATTTAACATTTAAAACAAAAAATTAGATACTAGTAATCTCGTACAAAGCAATACTGGCAGCCTGGACAACATTCATACTGGAGTTTTTTCCAAACATATTAATGTGTACAATTTGATTCGAGATTTCTAAAAGTTCATCAGAGATTCCGTCAATTTCACTTCCTATCAAAAGTGCAATTTTTTGATTGTCAGGAATCACAACTTCTTTTAATGGTTTACTATTACTTGCAATTTCCAGTGCAATAATTTCAAAATTATTTTGAAGAAGATAATCCACTAATTCGGTTGTTTCTTCTATTACGGTATGAGGTACATGAAGATGCGTACTTCGGGAAGTTTTGTTTATTTTTCGGGGAGTTAGCGGAATATCTTTTCCTAAAAAGATAATATTCTCGACTCCAAATGCTTCACTGATTCTAAAAAGAGAACCTATATTTTGCTGAAAGTAAATATGATCACAAACTAATGTGATCGGAAATGTTTTTCTTTCAAATTGGTTTTCTTCGTGAGTAAGTTGCACTTTATAAGAATTAAGAATTAAAAATTAAAAATGAGAATTAAAAATTGAGAATTAAAAATTGAGAATTAAAGATGTGAAACTCCTAGCTAGCGTAAGAGCAATGAGGTTTTTTAATTTTTAATTCTCAATTTTTAATTCTTTACGTTTCTATCGGCTTAGTTGGTAAAAATATAATTGATAATGTTGGCGCCCATTTTTAGGGCTTTTTCTCTAACAGCCAAAGGATCATTGTGTACTTCGGCATCTTCCCAACCGTCGCCCAAATCACATTCATATGTATAAAGTAATACTAATTTATTTTCTACGAAAATTCCAAAAGCTTGTGCGCGGGTTCCGTCATGCTCATGAATTTTGGGTAATCCGTTAGGGAAAGGATAAGGCTTTTGAAAAATCGGATAATTTGCCGGAATCTCAACTAGGTTATTAGTTGGGAATATTTTTTTAATTTCTTTTCGAATATATTGATCCATTCCGTAATTATCATCAATATGAAGAAAACCTCCACCAGTTAGGTAATTTCTAAGATTGCTAACATCTGCATCGCTAAAAACTACATTTCCATGGCCTGTCATGTGCACAAAAGGGTACGAAAGCAAATCAGGATTACCAGGCTCAACAGTTGATGGTTTTGCTTTTATTCTGGTATTAATGTTGGCATTACAAAACTTAATCAAGTTAGGTAATGAGGTTGGATTTCCGTACCAATCACCGCCGCCGCTGTATTTAAGTAAAGCAATTTCCTGTGAAAATGAGGAAATGGAAAAAAGTAATAATAAGTAAAATATTCTTTTCATAATAATTATAAATTATCTGGTGTTTTCCTTTTTAAACGCTTTTTTGTCATCTCGAGGAACGAGAGATCACACTAGAAATTCCGCAGAGTATATGGTCAAATCTTTGTCGAATCCCGCGTGTGATTTCTCCTGCGTCGAGATGACAAAACTATAAGATTACTTATTTAATCAATTAGAACTTTCATTAAAAAAAACAACACTATGACAAGCAACAATTGCGGCAGTTTCGGTTCGTAAACGCGTATTTCCTAAAGTAACCGGTTGATAATTATTCTCTAAAGCCAGTGCGATTTCCTTTTCAGAAAAATCACCTTCAGGACCAATAAGCATCGTGACGCTTTCATTTGGTTGTAAAATATCTTTTAATGATTTTTTATCAGTTTCCTCGCAATGCGCAATCAATTGCAAACCTTCGTTTTTTTGTTTAATGAATTCCTTAAACGAAATGGCTTCGTTTAATTTAGGCAAATACGTTTCATTAGATTGTTTCATGGCCGAAAGAATAATCTTTTCAAAACGTTCTAAATTAATCACTTTACGTTCAGAGCGGTCACAAATAATTGGTGTAATTTCCTGAATACCAATTTCGGTAGCTTTTTCCAGAAACCATTCAAAACGATCGTTCATTTTGGTTGGGGCAACGGCAAGATGCAGACGAAATTTAGGTTCGTCGGTTTTTTTTATCGAAAGTACCTGAACGATACATTTGTTGTCAGAAGCCAATGTAATTTGAGTTTCAAACAATAAACCTAAACCATTTGTAACATGTAAAATATCAGAGTCTTTCTTTCGTAAAACTTTTATTATATGTCGGCTTTCTTCTTTATCAAAAGAAAAGCTTTCAGTTGATTCGTCTATTTCAGTATTATAAAATAATTGCATAGTTAAAATTGAATTCGCGCTTTAGAAACCACTGCTGAAGTTTCAAAACGACTTGATAAATATTTTTGATATCCTACAATTCCTATCATTGCAGCGTTATCGGTTGTGTATTCAAATTTGGGAACAAAGGTTTTCCAACCGTATTTTCCTTCACTTTCTTTTAATCTGGTTCTAATACCTGAATTTGCCGAAACGCCTCCGCCAATGGCAATTTGTGTAATTCCGGTTTCTTTTACTGCCAATTTCAATTTATCCATCAAAATTTCAATGATAGTATATTGAATAGAGGCACAAATATCATTCAGGTTTTCTTCGATAAAATTCGGGTTTTCCAGCTTTTTCTTCTGAATAAAATATAAAATCGCTGTTTTTAATCCGGAGAAACTAAAGTCTAATCCTGGAACTTTGGGTTTGGTAAATGCAAATGCTTTCGGGTTTCCTTCTTTTGCGTGTTTATCGATCAAAGGTCCGCCCGGATAAGGCAGTCCAAGAATTTTAGCACTCTTGTCAAAAGCTTCTCCAACCGCATCGTCAGTGGTTTCGCCAATAATTTCCATGTCAAAAAAGCCGTTCACTTTTACTATTTGAGTATGACCTCCGCTAATGGTTAAAGCCAAAAATGGAAACTCAGGTTTGTCAAAACCTTCTTCATCTATAAAATGGGCTAAAATATGCGCATGCATATGATTTACAGCTATTAACGGAATTTTTAATGCCAATGATAATGATTTGCTAAAAGAACTTCCTACAAGCAAAGATCCCATTAAACCAGGACCTTGTGTAAAGGCAATGGCAGTTAGTTGATCTTTTTGTACATTTGCTTTGCGAAGCGCTGCATCAATTACAGGAACGATATTTTGTTGATGCGCTCTCGAAGCCAATTCGGGAACAACACCACCATATTGGTTGTGAATTAACTGATTGGCCACAACATTTGAGAGTACTTTGTCGTTATGTAAAACCGCGGCAGCAGTATCATCGCATGAACTTTCGATGGCAAGAATAAAAACCTCTGAATTTTGCATATAAAGGCACGAATTTTGAATTATATTTGACAAATCAAATATTTGATTTTCTTTTATTATAAGGAGAAGCCAAAATTAAAGAATTTTTATCAAAAACAGTCGTTCTTTGTCTGTTCAAAATAAATTTAAAAGAAAACTAAAATAAAAGCAGTTATCAAAAAAGTAAAGAAAATAATATCACGAACCCTAATTGGGTTAATTTTACTTTTGTTAGTACTTGCTATCACCTTGGCTTTACCTATCGTTCAGACAAAAATTGCCAGATACATTACAGAATCGTTAAATACTGATTTTAAAACTAAAATTAGTGTAGAGAAAGTTGCAATCAATATTTTTGGAGGAGTAAAACTTAAAAAGGTTTTAATTCTGGACCATCACAACAAAACTTTAATTTACTCTGATATCATTACAACTGATATTTTAAGTATTAAAAGAACGCTGGATGGTGATTTGATTTTTGGTGATCTTCGTTTAACAGGATTGATTTTTAATCTGAAAACCTATAAAAACGAGAACGAAAACAATATAAATAAGTTTATTAAATTGTTTGAAACTAGTCCGGAAAGGGCCAAATCAAGTAAACACTTTTTGCTGACAGCCAGAAATGCCTACATCTCAAAAGGTGCTTTTTCTGTTGTTGATGAAAATAAAACCACACCTGTATTTCTTGACTTTAAAAAACTAAACGCTTATATCAGTGATTTTAAATTATACGGTCCGGATGTAAACAC
>Ga0247810_10000962_pt1 | contig 21157 bp, 16 predicted proteins | sample UWRJL119311C1_FD_179918 | JGI IMG/M metagenome (GOLD analysis project Ga0247810, IMG submission 179918) | Plant litter microbial communities from Arlington Agricultural Research Station in Wisconsin, United States - UWRJ-L119-311C-1 | ecosystem: Environmental > Terrestrial > Plant litter >... | reverse complement strand
CCGGGCCGTACACGAGCATGGCGGACCTGGTGCGGCGGGCCGACCTGACGACAGTCCAGCTCGAGGCCCTCGCCACAGCGGGTGCCTTCGAGTCGTTGGGCCTGTCACGCCGGCAGGCGATCTGGGATGCGGGCAACGCCGCCCGCGATCGCGCCGAGTTCCTGCCGGGTAGCACGGTCACGGTGACCCCGCCGCTGTTCCCGATGCTCAACCCGCAGGAGCAGTTGGTCGCCGACCTGTGGGCGACCGGGGTCTCCCCCGACGACCACCCGATGCGGCACGTGCGCGCCCAGCTCGAGGCACGCGGGGTCTTGTCGGCGTCGCAACTGCGCCAGGCCGAGGCGGGTCGGCGCATCGAGGTGGCCGGTGTCGTCATCCACCGGCAGCGCCCCTCGAGCGCGGCGGGGGTGACCTTCCTCAACCTGGAGGACGAGACCGGCATGATCAACGTCATCTGCGCCGTCGGCACTTGGAAGCACTATCGCCGCGTCGCCCTCGGCGCCCCGGCGATGATCATCCGTGGCATCCTCGAGCGCACCGACGAGGGTGTCACCAACGTGCTCGTCGACCGCTTCGAGGCACTGCCGGTGCGCGGCCGCGTGGCGGTCCGCAACTTCCACTAGTGAAGTAGTCGTCCAGGCTCGCCAGCTCGTCCGCCTCCGACCAGTCGGCCATCGCCATCCGCTCACCCTGTCGAACACCCTTGCCCCTATCCAGAGAAAAGTGCCCTCTCGGGTGCCTCACCACATGAAGCACGCGTGCTTCATGTGGTGAGGCACGCGGACCTCTTAGTCGGTTCCGACGGGCTCGGCCCAGAGGTGGTCCGCCTCATCCAGAACGCCCCGCGAACGACAGGATCTCGACAGGCTCGACCCGCCGGGTGACCGGGATCGAGCCGACCAGCGGGTCGAGCCTGTCGAGACCCCGCGCACCGCCTAGACCAGCGAGTCCCTCCACGCCGCGTGCAACTGCGCGAAGCGGCCGGTGCCGGCGATGAGGTCGGCCGGGGTGCCGTCCTCCACGATGCGACCGTGCTCCATGACGAGCACGCGGTCGGCGATCGCGACCGTCGAGAGACGGTGCGCGATGATGATCGCCGTGCGGTCGGAGAGGAGGGTGGTGAGACCCTCCTGCACGAGACGCTCGGAGGGGATGTCGAGCGAGGCCGTGGCCTCGTCGAGGATGAGCACCGCCGGGTCGGCGAGGAAGGCGCGCGCGAACGACAGGAGCTGCCGCTGTCCCGCCGAGACACGTCCACCGCGCTTGTTCACGTCGGTGTCGTAGCCGTGCGGCAGCGCCTCGATGAAGTCGTGCGCACCGACCGCGCGGGCCGCGGCGACGATGTCCTCACGCGACGCGTCGGGGCGCCCGATCGCGATGTTCTCGGCGACCGACCCGGAGAACAGGTATGCCTCCTGCGTCACCATGACGATGGCACGGCGGAGGTCCTTCGGGTGCATCTTCCGCAGGTCGACGCCGTCGAGCGACAGCACGCCGTTCGTCGGGTCGTAGAAGCGCGAGATGAGCTTCGCGAGCGTCGATTTCCCGGCTCCCGTCGAACCGACGAGGGCGATGACCTGCCCGGCCGGGATGTGCATCGTGAACTCGGGAAGCACGACGGCGTCCCGCGTGTATGAGAACGCGACGTTGTCGAAGTCGAGTGCGCCCTTGGCGGTCCACAGGTCGATCGGGGTGGTCGGCGGGGCGACCGTCGGCTTCTCCTCGAGCACGCCCGAGATCTTCTCGAGCGAGGCGGCGGCCGCCTGGTACGAGTTGTAGAACATCGCCATGTCGTAGGTCGGCATGAAGAACTGCCGCGCGTAGAGCAGCGCCGCCAGCAGCGACCCGACGGCGAGCGAACCGTCGAGGGCGCGCAGGCCGCCGAAGAGCAGGATCACCGTGATGGTCACGTTGCCGATGAGCACGATGCCGGGCTCGTAGGTGCTGAACAGCTTGAAGACGTGCGCGTTCGCCTCGCGGTACTCCTCGACGTGCTCGGCGTACTCGTCCTCGTTGCGCTTCTCCTTGCGGAAGGCCTGCACGGCACGGATGCCGCGCATGGTCTCCACGAAGTGCACGATGATCTTCGCCGAGGCGACGCGGGTGCGACGGAAACGACGGCTCGAGTGGATCTGGAACCACCGGCTCAGCAGGATGAACGGGATGAGCGCACCGATGAGGCAGAGCGCGCTGATCGGGTCGACGGTGAAGGCCGCGATCGCCACGAAGCCCATGAACATGGTGCCCTGCACGAGCTGGCTGACACCGCCGTCCAGGAGCTCACGGATCGACTCGAGGTCGCTCGTCTGCCGGGCGATGATGCGACCCGACGTGTAGCTCTCGTGGAAGTCGAGCGACAGCTCCTGCGTCTGGTGGTAGACCCGCTTGCGCAGGTCGAGCAGCAGCGCCTGGCTGAGCTTCGCCGTGAGCACCGTGAACCAGGCCATCGACAAGGCGCCGACGACGCCGGCGGCGATGAACACGGTCGCGGTCATCGCAATCGGGAACCAGTCGTCTCCCTGCGCGGCCGGGATGCCCTCGTTGATGCCGAAGGCGATCAGCGCGGGGCCGACCACCTGGGCACCGCTGGTGAGCACGGCTACGGCGGCGGTCAGCGCGACGCGCCACCGCAGAGGCTTGAGCAGGGAGCCGAGCAGCCGCAGCGAACGCTGGCGGATGGTGCGGCTCTCCTCCTTGGTGAGGTTGGAACGGTCCTCGTCCTGGACACCGAACATGGTCATCGCGTGGCCTCCTTTCCGTCCTTCTGGGTATCGCCCTCGGCCTCGAGGCTCGAGATGACGAAGCGATAGTGCTCGCTCGTGGCGAGCAGGTCGGAGTGGGTGCCGACCGCGGTCACGCGGCCGTCCTCCAACAGAGCGACCCGGTCGGCGAGCGCCACCGTGGAGGGGCGGTGCGCGACGACGAGCGCGGTGGTCGAGGCGAGCACCGACCGCAGCGCCTCCTCGACGAGCGCCTCCGTGTCGACGTCGAGCGCGGAGAGCGGGTCGTCCAGGACGAGCACCTCCGGCTTGGCGGCGACGGCACGCGCGAGCGCGAGACGCTGGCGCTGGCCGCCGGAGAGGCTGAGCCCCTCCTCGCCGATCGTCGTGTCGAGCCCCTGGGGAAGGTCGTAGACGAAGCGCGCCTGCGCGATGTCCAGAGCCGACGCGAGGTCCTCCTCGGAGGCGTCCGGCCGCCCCATCAACACGTTCTCCCGCACTGTGGCGGAGAACAGCGTCGCCTCCTCGAAGGCCATCGCGAGGTGCGTGCGCAGGCTCTCGCGCGTCAGATCGCGGACGTCGACACCGTCGACCGTCACACGACCGCCGGTCACGTCGTAGAGACGGGTGGCGAGTGCGGTCAGCGTCGTCTTGCCCGAGCCGGTGAGCCCGACGATGGCCATCGTCTCCCCCGCCTCCACGGCGAGGTCGATGCCGTCGAGCAGGTCCCGCTGGCCGTCGGGGGCGTCCTGGTAGCGGAAGTGCGCGTTCTCGAAGACGAGTCGACCCTTCGGGTCCGTGATCTCGACCGGGTTCTCGGGGTCGAGGATCGTGTTCTCGCTGTCGAGCACCTCGAAGAAGCGGTCGGTCGCCGTGCGGGCGTCGAACGTCATCGAGAGCAGGAAGCCGATCGAGTCGACGGGGAACCGCAGCACCATGGCGGTCGCGAAGAACGCGACGAGGGAGCCGACGCTCAGCTGGTCGTTGACGACCAGCGCGACGCCGGAGAACAGCGCGATCGCGAAGGTGATGTCGGGGACGAGCACGATCCACAACCAGATGTTGCCGATCGCCTTCGCCTTCGCGATCTCGGTGCCGCGCAGCTCCTCCGCACGCTTGGCGAAACGGTCGAGCGAGTAGCGCCCGCGGCCGAAGGCCTTGAGCACGCGGATGCCGTGCACCGACTCCTCGACGGCGGTCGCGAGGTCACCCGACTGATCCTGGCTACGCCGGGCGATCGCCGAGTACTTCGACTCGAAGAGGTAGCTGAAGATCCACAGCGGGGTCGAGCACACGACGAAGATCACACCGAGCACCCACGAGATGGAGATGAGGAAGATGAAGCCGATGACGATGGTCGCCAGGTTCACCGTGAGCAGGATGATGCCGAAAGCGAGCCAACGGCGGATGAGACCGAGGTCGGCCATCGAGCGCGACAGCAGCTGACCGCTCGCCCACCGGTCGTGGAAGGAGACCGGGAGGTCCTGCAGTTTGCGGTAGAGCGCATTGCGCATCCGCGCCTCGATGCGGGTGGTCGGCACGAGGGCGAAGATGCGGCGGAGCCGGAACAGCACGGCCTCGGTGACACCGAGGAGCAGCACGAGCAGCACCGCCCAGAGGAGCAGCGACTGGTCCTTGGACATGATCGGGCCGTCGACGATGCCGCGCAGCACCTGCGGGATGACGAGCGCGACGATGTTGGACAGCAGGGATGCCACGGTCCCGGCGATGAGGCGCGGGAGCGCGTCACCGACGTAGGGCATGAGGCGGGCGAGCGAGCGGGCGGTGCCCGGGCGGGCAGAACGTGAAGTCATCAAAAGGTTCCTGAGGACGTGGAACGGGCGGGGCCGTCAAGGGATGGAGCGAGCTGAGGAGGTGGCGGCGGACTGCGTCCAGCCGCGTGCGGAGCGGGAGGGCTGATGCCTAGGCGGCCGAGGCCCCGACCACGGAGAACGGTCGGACGGCGCCTGCGGGGATGGCAGTGGCGTTCGTCTTCATGATGTCCTCCTCAGAAATCTACCGACCGGTGTCGAAAGCCTTCCAGAATATGACGACTTCGACGCCGGGCGCAAGAGGAAATCTCAGCGCAGGCGGACGGAGAGGCAGGTCACGCAGCCCTCGAGCTTCTCGAACTCGCTGATGTCGACGGTCACGACGCGGTAGCCGAGCTCGGAGATCAGCGCAGCGCTCTGCGGGGCCGACGCGGCCATGAGCACCGCGTCCGGGCCGAGCACGACGACGTGAGCGCCGCCCTCCTCCGGCACCGCGAGGAAGCGGTCGAACACGCCCGGGTCGTCCACGAGGGGCGGGTAGCCGATCACGGTGCCGTCCGGAAGGGCTGTGACGGCCGACTTGAGGTGCAGGACCTTCGTCACCGGGACCGCGACGACGGTGTAGCCGAGCGGCGTGACGATCGCGCGCAGCTGGCGGATGCCTTCCGCGTTGGTGCGGCCACCACGGCCGACGTAGACGGTGGTTCCGACCTTGAGCACGTCGCCGCCGTCCAGCGTGCCGGGCTTCTCGATCCGCTCGATCCGGAGGCCCAGCTGGCGGATGGTGCGCTCGACGCCCTCGATCTCGGGCTCGCGCGACTCGGACCCGGGGCTGGCGAGGACCGCCACTCCCCCGAACACGACCACGGCGTCCTCGACGAACACCGAGTCGGCGAGGTCGGGAGCCGGCTCGACCTCGACGATGCCCCAGCCGTTCTCGGTGAGGGCTTCGAGGTAGGCGTCCCACTGGGTGTCGGCCTTGTCGCCGTCGACCGGGACCCGCTCGATGTGGGTGGTCTGGCCGTCGCTGAGGTTCGCGGCGGGCAGACGGACGATCGCGGTGCCGACGCGGGCGACGGTCGAGGCGCCGAGGAACGGCTGCGCTGCGACGAGACGGTGGATGCGCGGGCCCACCACGATCGTGCTGACGGTGAGGGCGATCACGTAGACGAGGTTGACGCCGCCGAGCGTGCGGACGACCTCCTCGAACACGCCGCCGGTGACCGTGTTGCCGGCCTGGACGAAGGTCAGGATCGTGCCGATGACGGCCGCGACGATCCCCGTGACGACGCCGGCCACGACCAGCAGGTACCAGCGACGGTGCGCGCCCACGAAGAACAGCACGGCGAGGAGGACGAAGGCGACGAGCGTCGCCGGGATGAAGTAGGAGTTGATCGCGGCGAGAGCCTCGTTGCGCGTCTGGTTGGCGATGAACAGCGCCACCAGGTTCGCCAGATGGGCCGTGAGAACCACCGCGAGCGACGCGAGGGCGGCAGCCACGATCCTCTTCGGCAGGGGCAGGGGCGTCGTGTCGCGCGTCATGGTGAGAGCGTAACCGACGGGCGATCAGTGGAAGAAGTGACGCTCCCCCGTGAAGTACATCGTCACGCCGGCGGCCGTCGCGGCGGCGATGACCTCCTCGTCACGGATGGACCCACCGGGCTGCACGATCGCCTTCACGTCGGCCGCGATGAGGATCTCGGGGCCATCGGCGAAGGGGAAGAAGGCGTCGCTCGCGGCGACCGAACCGGCGGCGCGGTCACCGGCCCGCGAGACGGCGAGGTGGCACGAGTCGACGCGGTTGACCTGGCCCATGCCGACGCCGACGGAGGCGCCGTCCTTGGCGAGCAGGATCGCGTTCGACTTCACCGAACGGACGGCGCGCCAGGCGAACTCGAGGTCGGCCAGCGTCTGCGGGTCGGCGGGCTCGCCGGCGACGAGCTGCCACCCGGCGCTGGAGAAGCCGTCGTAATTGTCCACGGACTGCACGAGGTAGCCGCCGGAGACCTGCTTGACCTCCTGGCTGGCGCGCTCGAAGCCGGCGGGCAGCTCGATGAGGCGGAGGTTCTTCTTCGCCTGCAGGATCGCGAGCGCGTCGTCGTCGAAGCCGGGCGCGACGACGACCTCGGTGAAGATGTCCTTGATCGACTCGGCGGCTGCGGCGCTGATCACGCGGTTGGAGGCGATGACACCACCGAAGGCGGACAGCGGGTCGCAGGCGTGGGCACGGGCGTGCGCCGAGGCGACCGGGTCGCCCGAGCCGCGGGCGACCGCGATGCCGCAGGGGTTCGCGTGCTTGATGATGGCGACGGCGGGCTCGTCGAAGTCGTAGGCGGCGCGCACGGCGGCGTCGGCGTCCACGTAGTTGTTGTACGACATCTCCTTGCCGTGCAGCTGCGTCGCCTGGGCGATGCCGCGGCCGGCCGGCTCGGCGAAGAGCGCCGCCGTCTGGTGGGAGTTCTCGCCGTAGCGGAGGGTCTGCTGCAGGGTGGCGCTGATGGCGAGGGAGGCGACCGACGGGCGGGCGACGTGCTCGGCGAACCAGGTGGAGACAGCCGCGTCGTAGGCGGCCGTGTGGGCGAAGGCCTCGCTGGCGAACCGCTGGCGCTGGGCGAGCGTCGTGCCGCCGAGCTCGAGGGCCTTGAGCACCTGCGGGTAGGACTCCGGCGAGGTGATGACCGCGACGTTCGCGTGGTTCTTGGCGGAGGCGCGCACCATCGCGGGGCCGCCGATGTCGATCTGCTCGATCGCGGCGTTGCCGACGGCTCCCGAGCGGATCGTCTCGACGAAGGGGTAGAGGTTGGAGACGAGCAGCTCGAAGGGAGCGATACCGGAGTCGGCGAGCTCGGTCTCGTGGTGCTCGAGACGGAGGTCCGCGAGGAGACCGGAGTGGATCGCGGGGTGCAGCGTGCGCACGCGTCCATCGAGGGACTCGGGGTAGCCGGTGACCTCGGCGACCTCGGTCACCGGGATGCCCGCGGCGGCGATGGTCTTCGCGGTGGAGCCGGTGGAGACGATCTCGACACCGGCGCCGGCGAGAGCCTGGGCGAGCTCCACGAGGCCGGTCTTGTCGCTGACCGAGACGAGTGCGCGCTTGATCGCGATGACGTCGCGGGTGCGGTAGAGGGAGGAGTCGTGTGTCGGGCCGCTCATGCTGTCGCGAGTTCCTTCAGGTCGATGTGTCCGTTGGCGATGTCGAGGACGGACTGCACCAGCAGTCTGCGCTCGACGAGTTTGATGCGGTCGTGGAGGGTCGACTCGGTGTCGCCCGGCAGCACGGCGACGCGCTCCTGGGCGATGATCGGGCCGGTGTCCACGCCGTTGTCGACGACGATGACGCTCGCGCCACTCTGTTCCACTCCGGCTGCGATCGCGTCGCGGACGCCGTGCGCCCCCGGGAACTCGGGCAGGTAGGCGGGGTGGGTGTTGATGAGATGCGGGGAGAGCACGTCGACGACGTGCGGGGGCAGGAGCTTCATGAACCCGCTGAGGACGACAAGGTCGGCACCCCAGACCTGGATCTGCTCGAGCAGCGCCTCGCCCCAGGCCTCACGGCTCTCGAAGTTGCCGAGGGCCACCGAGAAGGTGGGGATGCCGAACTCCTCGGCGTGCGCGAAGCCCTCGGCATCACGGTCGGCGCCGATGGCGACGACACGGGCGGGGAACTCGGCGTCTTCGGAAGCCTCCAGCAGCGATCGGAGGTTCGAGCCGCCCCCGGAGATCAGCACGACGAGCGAGAGCACCCGGCAAGCCTACCGCGCGCCCCAGCGCCGCTGATGCGTCAGCGGTTGCGGGAGAAGACGAGGCCGGCGGCGCAGGCGAGACCGACCTCGAGGGCCGCGACCAGGCCGACCGCGAGGGGGTCGGCACCGACCTCGGCGAGACGACCGGGACCGGCCGCACCCCCGGCGATGGCGGACAGCGCGGCCAGGATGGCGCCCGCGACCACCCCCGCACCGAGTCCGACACCGGCGAGCCACAGCCACGGGCGTTCGACGTCGAGCACCTCGACGAGCTTCTGACGCAGCACCGCCCCGACCAGGAAGCCGATGATGATCGGCACGGCGATCCCGACGAAGCCGAAGGCGAGCTCCCCGGTCGGCAGGGCACCGAGCACGGGGACGGCCGGGACGGGGCCGAGCTGGGTCGCGAGCGGGCTGACACTCGACCCGGCGCCGATGGCGAACCCGGGGCCGACGAGCCAGGCGACCGCCCAGAGGACGAGGTTGGGGGCGAACGCGAGTTGGGCGATCGTGAGGACGATGCCTCCCGTGACGCCCGCGTGCAGGCTCTCGTAGAGTGCGATGATCTGTGCGTAGTTGACGAGCATGAGCACGGCGACGACGACGCCGGACACGGCCAGGAGGGCGGCGACCGAGGCGGCACCGGCGCGCAGACCGGTGGCGACCGCGGCACGGACCGTCGGCGACCAGTCGTTGATCCAGTCCCGGATCGAGCTGCCGTTGTCGTCCCCCTCGGCTCGACGGGTGCGCAGCAGCCCGATGCCGAGCCCCAGCGCGAAGACGAGGACGGGCAACAGTAGCCCCTGCACGATGGAGGGACGGGCGTTGGCGTGCAGCGACGTGAACGTGATGAGCGCGCCGAGCGCGGCCACGGTTCCCAGGGCCGCTAGACCCCCGATGTCGCGGTGACGGGTCTCGCCGATGCGCGAGCCGGCGCGGATCGCCAACAGCACCGTCAGGACGGCGAAGCCGAGCGGGGCGATCCGGATGAAGAAGGCGGAATCGGCGGCGCCTGCACCGAGGGACAGGGCGAGGACCTCGTCCAGGGTCACGTGCACGTCGACCCCGTGGCCGAGCAGCCAGATGTCCGCAGCGGCTCGCCAGACGACGGCCCAGTCGGGGCCGAAGCCGAACTGCACACCCCAGAGGATGGTCAGCGGCAACAGCGGGATGCCGATCCCGATGCCGACCACGATCGTCGCCTCGAGTGCGGCGAAGAGGGCGGTGGTCGAGCGGTTCATGGCCTCCCGAGCGTAACCGCCGTCGCGGGCGCGGCCGGTCCCGGCTCGCCCGCGAGCGACGGTTTCACCGGACCCGGCTGGTCGAGTGTCGGCGCAGCCGGTGTATGGAGACCTCGGCCCTCAGCGCGTCAGCACTGCGGGTCGCCCGAGGGCACGGTCCCCTCGATGAAGAACTCGTCGACGACCGAGTTCACGCAGGAGTTCGCCCCGTTGTAGGCGGTGTGTCCCTCGCCCTCGACGCTGATCAGCACGCCGCTGGAGAGCTGCTCGGAGAGCGACTTCGCCCACGCGTAGGGGGTGGCGGGGTCGTTGCTCGTTCCGATCACGAGGATCGGCGCTGCCCCCTCCGCGTCGTAGGACTCGGGCAGGTCGGCGGGCGGGAACGGCCAGTTGCTGCAGGCCACGTCGAGGAGCGCGAAGTCGTCGAGCGCGATGTAGCGGCCGATGGTCGGTGCGGCCGCGTCGATCTCGTCGAGTCGCTCGAGGGTCGATCCGGTGTCGGCCGCGAAATCGTTGTCGACGCAGGTCGTGGTGACGTAGGCGTCGTTCGAGTTGCTGCCGTAGGCGCCGTCCGGGGAGCGGTCGTTGTAGGCGTCCGCGAGGCTGAAGATCGCGTCAGCCTCGCTCCGGCGCAGGTCGGTGAACGCCGCGCTCAGGTCAGGCCAGTACGACTCCGAGTAGAGCGCGAGGGCGACGCCCGTGCCGACGGTCGCGGAGTCGAGCTCGCGGCCGTCGGAGGACTCCAGGCCGGCCTCGTCCACGGAGCCGATCAGCTCCTTCGCCTGGGTGAGTGCCTCGTCCAGGGTGCCCGTGAACGGGCACTCCGCGGTGCCGAGGCAGTCCTCGACGTAGGCACGGAAGGCGTTCTCGAATCCCTCCATCTGCACGACAAGGGTGTCGAAGGCGTCGAGCTGCGGGTCGACCGCACCGTCGAGGACGAACTTCCCGACGTTCTCGGGGAACAGTTCGGCGTAGGTCGCGCCGATGAGCGTTCCGTAGGAGTACCCCAGGTAGTCGAGCGGCTTGGCGCCGTAGACCAGGGCGCGCATGAGCTCGAGGTCGTTCGCGGTGCTGACGGTGTCGAGCTTGCCGAGCAGGGCGCCGGTGTTCTGCTCGCAGGCCGCGGCGTACTCCGTCGTCTCCTCCTCGAGCTCGTCGATCCAGCCCTCGGTGAAGTAGGGCGCGTCGAAGGTGCCGTAGAGCGCCTCGTCCTTGTCCTCGTCGTCCGTGTAGCACTCGACGCTCGTCGAGGCGCCGACGCCGCGGGGGTCCCAGCCGATGACGTCGAAGTTCTCGGCGAGGTCGCTGCTCACGGCGTAGGGGGCGAAGTCGACGCCCGACCCGCCGGGGCCACCGGGGTTGACGAAGATGGTGCCCTGCGAGGTGCCCGCCGCGGGAAGCTTGCCGAGGGCGAGGGTGATCGGCTCGCTGTCCGCGTCCTCCCAGTCCGTCGGGGCGGTGATCTCGGCACACTGGAGCCCGCTGCCGCAGTCGTTCCACTCCAGGTCCTGCGTGAAGTACTCGGCGAAGGCACCGTCATAGGTGGGCGTGGACTCGGGCTCACCGCCCGGAAGCAGGAAGCAGCCCGCCAGGCTGGCGACGAGCACACCGGACAGAGCCGCTGCGAGAATCCGAACGTTGCGAACGCGCATCGCGTCCCCCTCCCCCGCGCCCGGACGGGCGACACCCCACCCTACGAGCCGGATGCCGCCGTGTGCCACTTTCGGGGGTCAGGCGGCGTGGCGGCCGGGGCCTGAACGAAGGAAGGGCCCCGCCGATCCGGCGGGGCCCTTCCTGAAGCATCCTGCGACTACAGCGCCGCGAGTCTGGCCTTACAACTCGGCAAGAACGGCGCGCATGAGTGCAGCGGTCTCGCTCGGCGTCTTGCCGACCTTGACACCGGCGGCCTCGAGGGCCTCCTTCTTCGCCTGCGCGGTGCCGGCCGAGCCGGAGACGATCGCACCGGCGTGGCCCATGGTCTTGCCCTCGGGGGCGGTGAAGCCCGCGACGTAGCCGACGACCGGCTTCGTGACGTTCGCCTTGATGAAGTCGGCCGCACGCTCCTCCGCGTCGCCACCGATCTCACCGATCATGACGATCGCCTTGGTGTCGGGGTCCGCCTCGAACGCCGCGAGGGCGTCGATGTGGGTCGTCCCGATGATGGGGTCGCCGCCGATGCCGATGGCGGTCGAGAAGCCGAGGTCACGCAGCTCGTACATCATCTGGTAGGTCAGCGTGCCCGACTTGGAGACGAGCCCGATCGGGCCGGAGCCGGTGATGTTCGCCGGCGTGATGCCGACGAGCGCCTCGCCGGGCGTGATGATGCCGGGGCAGTTCGGGCCGATGATGCGCGTCTTGTTGCCCTTCGCCTTGGCGTGGGCCCAGGCCTCGGCCGAGTCGCCGATCGGGATGCCCTCGGTGATCACCACGAGCAGCGGGATCTCGGCGTCGATGGCCTCGATCATCGCGTCCTTCGCGAAAGCGGGCGGCACGAAGGCGATGGAGACGTCGGCGCCGGTCTCGGCGATGGCCTCCTTCACCGTGCCGAACACCGGGAGGCTGACGCCGCCGTCGTGCTCGACGGTCGTACCGGCCTTGCGGGCGTTGACGCCACCGACGACCTGGGTGCCCGCCTTGAGCATGAGGGCGGTGTGCTTGGTGCCCTCGCCGCCGGTGATGCCCTGGACGATGACCTTGGAGTCCTTGTTGAGGAAGATCGACATGTTCTTGTCCCTACTACTTCGAAGCCAGCTGGGCGGCCTTGTCGGCGCCGTCGTCCATGGTGCTCGCGAGCGTCACGAGCGGGTGGTTGGCCGCGGCGAGAATCGCGCGACCCTCCTCGACCTTGTTGCCGTCGAGACGGACGACCAGCGGCTTGGTCGCCGTGTCGCCCAGCTTCTCGAGCGCACCGACGATGCCGTTCGCGACGGCGTCGCAGGCGGTGATGCCGCCGAAGACGTTGACGAAGACGCTCTTGACCTGCTCGTCGCCGAGGATGACGTCGAGACCGGCTGCCATGACCTCGGCCGAGGCGCCGCCGCCGATGTCGAGGAAGTTGGCCGGCTTGACGCCGCCGTGCTTCTCGCCCGCGTAGGCGACGACGTCGAGGGTCGACATGACCAGGCCCGCGCCGTTGCCGATGATGCCGACCTCGCCGTCGAGCTTCACGTAGTTGAGGTCGTTCTCCTTGGCCTTGGCCTCGAGCGGGTCGGCCGCGGCCTTGTCCTCGAGTGCCTCATGGTTCGGGTGACGGAAGCCGGCGTTCTCATCGAGAGTGACCTTGCCGTCGAGGGCGACGATCTCGCCGTCCTCGGTCAGCACGAGCGGGTTCACCTCGACGAGCGTGGCGTCCTCACCGGCGTAGACCGCGTACAGCTTGACGAGCACGGGCACGACCTTGGGGATGAGGTCCTCGGGGAAGTTCGCGGCACGTGCGATCTCCTCGGCCTTGGCCTCGTCGATGCCGCCGATCGGGTCGACCTCGATGCGCGCGAGGGCCTCGGGGCGCTCGACGGCGAGGATCTCGATCTCCATGCCGCCCTCGACGCTGGTGAGCGACAGGTAGGAGCGGTTGGCCCGGTCGAGAAGGACCGAGAAGTAGAACTCCTGGGCGATCTTCGCGCCGGCGGCGATCATGACGCGCTTGACGACGTGGCCCTTGATGTCGAGGCCGAGGATCTGCTCCGCAGCGGCGTAGGCGTCCTCCGGGGTGTGAACGACCTTGACGCCGCCCGCCTTACCGCGGCCACCGACCTTGACCTGAGCCTTGACGACGACGGTGCCGCCGAGCTTCGCGGCGGCTTCCTTCGCCTCCTCGGGGGTGTCGGCGATGAGGCCGGCGAGAACGGGAACACCGTAGGACTCGAAGAGGTCCCTGGCCTGGTACTCGAAAAGATCCACGTCGAGATCGTCCAATCGTGCGTGTGGGTGGATGGGACGGCCGGACCCTGACGGGAGGAACCTCGGGTGTGAGATAGCTCGACGTCGAGAGACTTTGACCGAGGAAAGCCTACCCCCGCCACATGGACGTCAGGTGCGCCCTTCGAGCACCTTCACCTCGTCGGAGTCCTCCCCCGCCGTCATCACACACGGGCCCGTGGTCGTGATGGCGATGGAGGCGCGGTGCTCGTCCGACTTCGGAACGGCGTGGATGGCGATCGTCGCGATCGATCCCTCCTTGGTCAGGACGGTCTCCTCGCCCTCGGCCGCGTCCCCGACGGCTGCCGCCCACCCCTGGGACACGAAGCTCGCGATCACGTCCTCGGCCACCGCGGCCGTACGCGGCGCGAAGGAGTTGTTGACCAGGGCGATCGTGCTCGACGTCCACGAGCGCTCCATCCCGTCATCGGAGCAGGCGATCGAGACGTCCGTCGTCTCGCTCGACTCCTTGACGATGAAATCGGGCAGTCGGTACCAGGCCTCGTTGCGCAGCAGCTGCACGGGCGACTTGGTCTCGACGAGTGTCAGCTCATCGTCGCCGGCGGGGGAACAGGCGGCGAGAGGGAGGACGACGAGTGGGACGAGGAGGGGGATGAGCAGCAGTCGGGCGCGCATGCCCCGAACGGTAACCGCGGGCCGGGACTCGCAGGTTGCGCCCGGGTGAACGCCCGGTCTGTCGACCCCCGAAGACGGCTAGTTGCCGCTGGCCTCGAGCTTGCGCACCTCGTCGGAGTCGGCACCGGCCGTCATGACGCAGGGGCCCTGGACGGAGACGATGACGGCGCCGCCCGAGTTCTCGGTGGCCTGCTCGGTCGTCACGTTGACATCGGCGGCCGAACCCTCGCGGGTGAACTGGAAGCTCGCGCTCCCCGAGTCCTCGCTCTTGACCCAGCCGTCGCTCGTGAAGGAGATGAGGAGCTTGGAGAGGACGAGCTCGACGGTCGTCTCCGGGGTGAGCTCGACGCGGACGTCCGACGCCCAGAAACGCTCGCGCCCTTCCGGGTCCTCGCCGACCGTCTTGCAGGCGCTCGAGGAGTCGTTGCCGGGGATGACGTCGGCGATGACACCAGCCGGGATGCGGTCGGCAGCCTCGTTGCGCAGCAGCTGCACGGGCGACTTCGTGTCGGCGAGCGACGGGCCGCTGCCGTTCGCCGCTGTCTCGCCGCTGGCGCATCCCGCGAGGGCGAGAGCGAAGGTGATGACGGTCGCGGCGGCGAGCGTGCGGGTGACTGCGGGCATCCGTGGTCCTGTTCGGTCTCCACGACCGCCCCCCTGGCAGTCGGGTCGCGACTCGAGGTCGCTCCAGCTGCGTCACTGGTTAATCGAATTTACCTCGGCCCCCGCGCGTCATGTGCCGAAGTTGTCCCCCAAAGCTGGGGACAACAGGCGCGCTCAGCCCGCGGACTCGAGGGCACGGACCTCGTCCGAATCGGCCCCGGCCGTCATGACGCAGGGGCCGCCCACGCCGATCTGGATCTCACCGGGGGCGCCGGTCTCCTCGTTGGGCTTCTTCGAGGACAGGTGGATCTCGCTGTCGTTACCGGGCCTCGTCAGTTCGATGATGGAGGCGGTGCCGTAGGTGCCGCGTTCCCAGCCTTGGTCGACGAACCCGCCCACCAGCTCCTCGATGACCGCCTTCGGATCGGTCCCCTCGACGAGTTCGACCCGCGCGGTCGACTCCCAGGAGCGCTGGAGGCCTTCGGGGTCGGCCTCCGGGGTGCGGCAGGCGGTCGACTTGTCGTTGGCGATGAGCAACTCGGACACGACGCTGTCATCGATCCGGTCGGCGAGCTCATTACGCAGCAGCTGGACGGGCGACTTCGTCTCAGCGAGCGTCACGCCGGTCGACTCGGCGGAGGAGGAGCATCCGGCGAGCAGGAAAACGGCGGCGATCAGGACGGCGGTGGTGCGGATGGCAACGGGCATCGGTCATCTCCTCGGTTGGCCGAGGGTAACAATTCCGCAGCTCCAGTGCCCCTACCCAGTCATGGGGGTGGAACGACTCCGCCGCGCCGGTCAGGTGCGGGCCTCGAGGGCCTTCACCTCCTCCGACTCCGGGCCTCCGGTGCGCACGCAGGGGCCGTGCACGCTGATGACGACGGTCGGCACCTCGACGAACTCCTCCGTCGAGGTGGAGGCGCGGCCTGCGTCCGGGGTGAGGCCGAACACCTGGATGTCGGCGAGCGAATCCTCGCTCTCGACGAGCTTCTTCACCATGGCGACATTGCCGCCGATGTCACGGGCCGACCAGCCCTGATCGGTGAAGGTCGTGACGAGATCCTTGGCGACCGTGGCGACGTCGGCGCTCTCATCGGTGACGACGAACCGCACCGTCGAGTGCCAGGAGCGGATGACGCCGTCCGGGTCCTCCTTCTCGCTGAGGCATGCGACCGAGACATCCTCCGACTCGAACTGGTCACCGATGACCTCGGCGGGAAGGCGACCCGCGGCCTCGTTGCGCAGCAGCTGGGTCGGTGACTTGGTGTCGGCCAGGGACATGTCAGGGAAGTCACCGGAGGGGCCCGATGAGCCGGCGCACCCGGCGAGGAGGACGAGCGGGAGCGCTCCCAACAGCAGTCGCGTGCGGAGGCGGTCGACTTTGACCATGGCTTCACCAGTTTCTCGTTCGTTGAGCACTGCCGAGGCTACCCGGGCTCGGGAGCGCTCCCAACACCCCCTCCGGGGGACAAAGCAGTCCCCCGAACACCCCACTACCCGAGGGTCGTCACTTCGGCGGAGTCCGGTCCATCCGTCAGCACGCAGGGGCCGATCGCGACAACGCGGATGAGCGCACTCGTCGTTTCGTCGGCGGCCGAGACCTCGATGGTCGCCACCGAGGTCTCGCTGGTCAGCCGGGTGACCTCCAGCCCCGACGAGTCGGCGGTCTCGGCGGCCCATCCCTGCTCCAGGAACGTGTCCACCAGGCCGGCAGCGATCTCGCGTTCGTCGAGCCCGGCTGCGACCGCCAGGTCGGTGCTCGACTTCCACTGGCGGATCAGACCACCCGGGTTGCCGTCTCCGGTCACACACGGGAACGACGTGTCGCTGGACTTGCGCACCCCGTCCACGACGAGGGGATCGACCCGATCGACGGCTTCGTTGCGCAGCAACTGCACGGGCGATTTCGTGTCGACGAGGCGGAGATCGTCCGACGCCGGCGACGAGCAGCCGGCGAGGAGGAGGGTCGCAGCGGCGACGGCGATGAGGGCGTTTCTGGACATGCGGGCTCCCTGGAATCAGCGGTAGGGAGCGCTGGGGTCACGCTAACAGCGGGGACGGGCGGAGCACCCTCCCCCGTTCGGGACGGACCCGTTCAGTCGGTGGTGCCCGTGGAGTCCTCGAGCTGGGCGACCTCGTCCGAGTCGGCACCGTCGGTCGCGACACAGCCGCTCCGAATGTCGGCCGTGATCGTCGACGGCGCACCGTCCTCGCCGAGCGACGCGACGAAGTCGATGCTCGCGTCCGAACCGGGACGCGACAGGGTCACCACTCCCCCGCCGCCGTACTCGACCTCGCTCCAGCCATTGGCCGTGAACGAGTCGATGAGGGTCTGGAAACTCGCCCCGATCCCCTCCTCGCCCGTCGCGGTGAGCTCGACGCTGGCGCTCGTCACCCAGCGCCGCTGGAGACCCTCGGCGTCCTCGTCCTCCGGCAGGCACGCTTCGGAGGTGTCGCCGACCGTCTCGACCGCGACGACGTCGGCGGCCGGCAGGCGTTCCTCCGTCTCGATCCGGACGAGCTGCACGAGCGCCTTGGCGTCGGCGAGGGTCGCACCGCTCGCGGCGGGCTCGGATGCGCAGCCGGCGAGTGCGAGCAGGGCGAGCGTGACCATGGGGACTGCGGGAAGGATGGAGCGTCGCATCGGGTGGCCTCCTGCGATGAAGGTACTCCCGGGAGCGGATTACCGGAAGAGCCCCGTCAGGGGCAATCCGGGTGGTCTGTCAGAGCTTTTCGATCGGCGCGATCTTGATGAGCAGCCGCTTCCGGCCCGCGGTGTCGAACTGCACCTCGGCGACACGCTTGGGTCCGTCGCCGGTGACAGCGGTGACGCGCCCCTCGCCGAAGTCGTTGTGGCGGATGCGGTCCCCGCTCTCGAGGGCCAGGTCGCCGTTGTCGCGCACGACGCCCGTGATCGGCGTCGCCCACTCCGTCTTCTTCTTCGGCGCCGGAGCGAGCTCGAACGACTCCCACCCGCCGCGCTTGCCGTCGCGACGCGCGTTGAGGGCGCGCGGCTGGGTCCCGCCGCGGCTGTTGGCCATCCCGGGCGACTGACGCCAATCGATGAGGTCGGCCGGGATCTCCTGCAGGAAGCGGCTCGGCATCGCCACCGAGATGTCGCCGAACTGGGCACGCGACATGGCGAGCGAGATGAAGAGACGCTTCTTCGCGCGGGTGATGCCCACGTAGAACAGGCGGCGCTCCTCGGAGACACCACCCGGCTCGTTCGCGGACATGCGGTGCGGGATGAGGTCCTCCTCGACACCGGTGAGGAACACGTGGTCGAACTCGAGCCCCTTCGCCGTGTGGAGGGTCATGAGGGTGACCGTGCCGCTCTCGTCGTCGAGCTCGTCGGCGGCCGCGTAGAGCGTCACCTCGGTGAGGTAGTCGATGAGCGTGCCCTCGGGGCTGCGGCGGCTGAACTCCTTGGTCTGCGACAGGAGCTCCTCGATGTTCTCGGCGCGTGCCTCATCCTTGGCGTCCCGGGTCCCCCGGAGCATCTCGATGTAGCCCGACTCCTTGAGCAGCAGCTGCAGCACCTCGAAGGGCTTCGCCGTCGGGCCGAGGTCGTTGGCCGCCTCGAGCATGGTCGACAGGCCGAGGATCGCACCGGTCACCTTCGGGCCGAGTCCGAGCTTGTCGGCGTCGGCGAGCGCATCGCGGAGCGGTGTTCCCGTGCGATCCGCGTAGGACTGGAGGGCCGCCTCCGTGGCGGGGCCGATCCCACGCTTGGGGACGTTCATGATCCGGCGCAGCGACAGGTCGTCGGCCGGGTTCGCCACCTGGATGAGGTAGCCCATGACGTCCTTGATCTCGGCGCGATCGTAGAACTTGGTGCCGCCCGGGAAACGGTACGGGATCGCGGACCGCGTCAGCACCTCCTCCAACGCGCGGCTCTGCGCGTTGGTGCGGACGAAGACGGCCATGTCGCGGAACGCGGAACCGCTGTCATGCATCGCCTGGATCTCGTCTGCGACGAACTGGGCCTCGTCGTAGGCGGTGTACCCGGTGAAGCCGGTGATCGCCTCTCCGGACCCGATGGTCGTGAACAGGTTCTTCGCCTTGCGGTCGAAGTTGTTCGAGATGACGGCGTTGGCCGCGTCGAGGATGTTCTGCGTCGAGCGGTAGTTCTGCTCGAGGAGGATCACCTTCGAGCTCGGGAAGTCCCGTTCGAACTCGACGATATTGCGGATGTCGGCACCGCGGAACGCATAGATCGACTGGTCGCCGTCGCCGACGACCGTCAGGGAGGCACCGCTGATGCCGCCGTCGGCGTTGCGCTGAGTGCGTGTGTCGGCCGGAACATGCTGGGGTTTGATCGGGCGCACCAGCTCGCGGATGAGTGCGTACTGCGCGTGGTTGGTGTCCTGGTACTCGTCGACGAGGACGTGCCGGAAGCGGCGCTGGTACAGCGCCGCCGTGTCCGGGAAGGCGCGGAAGAGGTAGACGGTCTCGGCGATGAGATCGTCGAAGTCGAAGGCGTTCGCGCGGCGCAGGGCGTCGGAGTACATGCGGAAGATCTCGAGGAACGCCCGCTCCTTGGGGTCTCCCGTGTTCGTGTTGCGGGCGTGCGTCTCGACGTCGGTGAGTTCGTTCTTGAGCTTCGAGATGCGGCTCGAGGCGTTGCCCGGCGTGAAGCCGAGGGTGTCGGCGTCGAGTTCCTTGATGATCCGCTTGAGGAGCGCCTTGGAGTCGGCGGAGTCGTAGATCGTGAACGACTCCTTCTTGCCGATCTTCTCCGCTTCGCGACGCAGGATCCGGACGCAGGAGGAGTGGAATGTCGAGATCCACATGCCGTTGGCCGCGTCACCGATGAGGCTGTGGACGCGCTCGCGCATCTCCGCAGCGGCCTTGTTGGTGAAGGTGATGGCGAGGATCTGGCTCGGCCAGGCCTCGCGTGTCTCGAGGAGCCCCGCGATGCGGCGGGTGAGCACGCTCGTCTTGCCCGAGCCCGCCCCGGCGACGATGAGCAGGGACTGGCCGCGGTACTCGACGGCCTCCCGCTGGCGGTCGTTGAGCCCCGCGAGCAGGGTCTCGCTGATGCCGCCGTTCGCATCGTTCGAGGAATCGGCGGGATCGAAGAAGTCAAGGACGAAGCTCATGGCCGTGCAAGTCTACGGCGAGCCGGTGACGGTGGATCGGCCGGGTTGTGCGGGGTTGTGCGGGGTGGTCTCGACAGGCTCGACCCGCTGGGGGCCGGGCTGTGCGGGGTGGTCTCGACAGGCTCGACCCGCTGGGGGCCGGGTTGTGCGGGGCGGTCTCGACAGGCTCGGCCCGCTGGGATCTCGACTCGCGGGGGCTGGGCCGCGCGGGGCTGCATCAGGCGGCACGGATGCCGACCTTGCTCGGCATCGGCTCGGGCGCGCGGTCGAGACCCGGTGGCGGCGTCAGCGCGTACTTGGCGCCCGCCCGCGTGATGCCCCATCCGGCGTTGTGCAGTTGGAGATGGTGATGTCGGCAGAGGAGGACACCATCGGCGACATCTGTTCTCCCGCCATCCCTGGCCCAGTGGTCGATGTGATGCGCCTCCGTCCACGAGGGTGGTCGATCGCACCCGGGCCACCGGCAGCCGCCGTCCCGCGCCGCGAGGGCGATGCGTTGACGCGCCGTGTAGAGCCGGTGCTCGCGGCCCACATCCAACGGCTGGCCGTCCCGGAAGGTGACCTCCGTCACACCGCCGGAGCAGGCGAGCCGCTCCACCGTGGCCATCGAGACGGGCTCGGCCTGGCCCTCCAGTCGCGCGAAGCCGACACCGGTGGTGAGCGCCTCGGCGGAAACATGCACACGGATCTGCGGCGCACCCGATCCGAGCAATTGCGACGGGTCGGCGGCGGCGCCCTGACGGAGCAGCTCGAGGAACACGTCCGAGGTGAACTGCTCGAGTGACCGCGGGTCGTGCTCGATCGCCGACGCCTGGGCCGCCAGGCTCGGGTCGACGAACCGCGGACCTCCTCGACGGGGCGAGGTCGCGCGATCGAAGAGTTCCGAGACGGAAGCGGCCGTCTCCGGATCCATCCGCCAGGTCAGCACGGACATCCCATCCGTGTGCCGGACGAACTTCGCCGAACGCGCGTCACGTAGCGCCCGCTCCCGATCGACCACCGAGGTCACATCGAGTTCGACGCGGACCTCGCGGGCGCGCCGAAGCAGGCGGTCCGGGTCAAGGTCGAGGGCGCAGAGCTCGAGCGACGCGGCGGCGAGTTCGTCGGCAGATACGGCAGCAGAAGGAGCACCGAGGCCGGTCGCGATGGCATCCGCGGCGGAGGGCGAGATCGTGCCGTCCAGAAGCGCATCGGCCACCGGCGAGTCGGTGAAGGACCCGACCCGCACGGCCACGGCGGCATCGCGGCCGGTCGAGCCGGTGGTGACTTTTACGAGTTCGATCGCGGTACGGTGCCCGAGTTTCTGGGCCAGCCCATCCGAGCCCACGGACCGGCGTGCGATCTCCCCCGCAACCAGGGCGCCCGCGGCTTCGAGCCGGTGGCGGGCGGTGGCGAGGTCGCGGGACAGCGCCAGAAGATCCG
>Ga0247810_10000958_pt1 | contig 21205 bp, 15 predicted proteins | sample UWRJL119311C1_FD_179918 | JGI IMG/M metagenome (GOLD analysis project Ga0247810, IMG submission 179918) | Plant litter microbial communities from Arlington Agricultural Research Station in Wisconsin, United States - UWRJ-L119-311C-1 | ecosystem: Environmental > Terrestrial > Plant litter >... | reverse complement strand
AAACAACATACCGCAGGTAACGAAAAATTTGCTCTTACTGAACATCCTGATGTTCGTACTGACATTTGTTTTTCAGCAGCAGGGAATCAATCTAACCTCCATGCTCGGTGCTCACTATGTGAATTCGCCGCTTTTCAAGCCTTACCAGATCATAACCCACTTCTTTATGCACGGCGATATCTGGCATATTGTCTTTAATATGTTCGCGCTGGTTATGTTCGGAGGATTTCTCGAGCGGCTCTGGGGACCAAAGCGCTACTTTATTCTTTACATTTCCGCGGCTCTCGGAGCTTTTGCGCTCTACAATGCCATGGGTGTTTATGAGATCATGCAGCTTAAAAAGCAGCTTGGCGCCATGGGGGTCGATCTGCACCAGATCAATGCTTTGCTTGAACAGGGACAGTATTATGATCACGTAAACAGTGTATTGGACGCTTACAACGAAAAGTGTCTTACTCCAATGATCGGCGCTTCCGGGGCCGTTTTCGGTATTACTGCCGCATTCGCCATCCTGTTCCCGAATACAGAGCTGCAATTGCTGTTCCCTCCTATTCCGATCAAAGCCAAATTCCTGATCGGGGGTTATTTCATTTACGAAGTTTACAGGAGCATTTACCAGGTACAGGGCGATAATATTGCGCATCTTGCTCACGTCGGCGGGGCAATTGTAGGAGCTATTCTTGTACTCGTGTGGCGCAAAAAAGACAAAACTAATTTTTATTGATCGGATATGCAGACAGAACGCACATTTGTTGATGAACTGAAGTACCAGTATAAAAGCGGCGGAATGCACATCCGTCTCATTTTCATTAACGCCATTGTCTTTCTCGGGATCGGGCTCACAATCATGGTGGAGAACCTGACGGGTACGCGCGGGGGGCCGGTTGCTCATTTCCTGACGGATGTTTTTACGCTTCAATCGGACATCAAGCTGTTTATCTACAAACCCTGGGGGCTGATCACGAGCATTTTCTCTCATTTCTCCCTCGGTCACTTTCTGATGAACATGATCTTCCTGTTCTTCTCGGGCAGAATGTTCCTGCAGTTCTTTACGTCGCGCCGTTTGCTGCACGTTTACGTGATCGCCGGAATTATTGGCGGACTTTTCGAGCTGCTTGCACACCTGGTGTTTAAAAATGTAAGCGATACAGCTGTGGTTGTCGGAGCTTCGGGATCTATTATGGGAATCTTTATGGCTGTTGCTTTCTACCGTCCAAGCCTGAAAGTCGGTTTTTTCGGAATAGAGATCCCCTTCATTATCTTCCCTATCCTCTTCCTGGCATCCGACCTGCTAAGCCTTGGATCCGGTGACAGTGTTGCCCATTTCGCTCACATCGGCGGTGCTTTAGTCGGCATTCTTTCCGTACAGAATATTCATTCATCCACTAATATTATCAACATGTCTGAAAAATTCGGACAGCGCTTTCTCACCTTTTTCAGCGGATTATTTCGCCCGAAACAGAAGATGCGCGTACAAAAAGGCGGACGTCCGGTAAAGACTGACGAGCAGTACAACATGGAGGCTAAGGAGCGTCAGAAGAAAACCGATGTGATTCTGGATAAGATCTCCAAATCAGGTTATGAGTCACTAACAAAAGCCGAAAAGGAATTCCTGTTTTCGCAGAGTAAAAAGTAAGCATGGCAAAATGGGTGAGTAAAATAGCGCGTTTTTCATCGTTCATGAAGGTTCTGACCATCGTGAGCCTCCTCGCGCTTATATTTTCCTACCTCTGCCCTTACGTTCACCCGGAAACATTCTGGCTGCTTCCCTTCTTCGGACTAGCCTACCCGATCATCGTCTGCATCTCGCTGCTGTTCCTCATTTACTGGGCACTGCTGAGATCGCGCTGGTTCTTCATTGTTCTCGGAGTTATTCTGCTCGGCGGAAACCTGCACTTCCGTACACTCGCCATTACTTTTTCTCCGGAACTTGCCGGCGAATCTGACAGTACCTGGAAGATCATGAGCTACAACGTTCGTTTGTTCGATGTTTACAACGAATCGACCTATGAGCGCAATCAGAACCGGAATGCTATCATTTCCTACATCAATGAAATGCAGCCGGATATCATCTGTTTCCAGGAATTTTATCACCAGGATTCCCCGACGACCTTTTCCACGAAAGACACGCTGATCAGCCTGCTGAAAATAAAGGATTACCACGAGCGCTATTCGCACAAGCTGAAAGGCCGCCAGAATTTCGGGATCTGTATGCTTTCGAAATACCCCATTATTGCCAAGGGCGATGTGATGTTCGAAACTAAGAATACCGATAATTACTGCATTTTCGCCGATATTGTGAAAGGCACGGATACGATTCGCTTTTACAACATCCACCTGCAATCCATCAAGCTGCAGAACAACGATTATGAGCTGTTCGGCGAAAAGAAGCAAAAGCCCAGCGAGAAACGATCGACTTTCAGCCTGCTGATCGAAAAACTCAAAATTGCTTACCCGGAACGGGCCGACCAGGCGCGAAGAGTTGTAGAGCACATGGAAAGCTCGCCTTACCCGGTAATTGTTTGCGGTGATTTTAACGACACTCCCCAGTCTTATGTTTACAACCAGTTCAACAAGCTGCTGATCGATTCTTTCCGGGAAACTTCCAGCGGACTGGGTGTAACTTATGCAGGGAAAGTTCCGGCAGGACGGATCGATTACATATTCCATACGCAGGATCTTGCTGCCCAGCATTTTAAGATCCAGAAAGAAGTACATTCCGATCACCTGGCGATCTTCTGTGAGATATGGAAGCCCAAGCCGCAGCAGGAGTGAAATAATAAAGATTTAATAAAGGCTTAAGCTAAAAATTGTTAGCGTTAGCCCTTTTCTGTTATATTTAGGACATGAAAAAACTTTACACAACTATACTGATTGGCTTTCTTCTTTCAATGAGCTCATGTACTTCTACTAAAAGTAGTAAGGATCAGGACACAGTCGCCGCCGCATCTATTGTGGGCAGATGGAAACTGGAAAAGGAAGAACGTCGCCCCGTAACGGAAAAAGGCGTGGTCTATAAAGATCAGCCTACATACGTTATCCTGAACGTTCAGAAAAACGGATATTTCATTCTTTACGATACGTTTATAGATCCGGCGTGGAAATCGAAAGGATTGCCGTTGATCAGCGAGCGTTCGAAAGGTCAATGGGAAATGACAGATAAAGTCCTGAAGCTTCACCACAATTCAGGCGATACTTCCTACACGGAAACAATCGAGATCTCTGAAATGGATAAGAAGACACTGGTAACGAAAGGACAGGATGCCAAATCGAATGTTTACAAGACTTACGGGAAATAGGAAATAGTAAATCAGGAGATTGAGGAATATTTCTTACAGACATAAACCAAATTAAAACAGGTCCGCGATTAAATCGCGGACCTGTTAGTTTATATAATAAAGTTTGATTTCACTAAAAAACCCATGCAGCGGATTTCTGAACGTCTCAGAAAAGCACGATTTAGTTCGCTGCACCTCGTTGTAATCCGCTGTTCTGATCATCATCTGTCCGGATTGCTCCGGATTGCGGCCCGCCATTGAGGTAACAAGACTCCCCTTTCGTTAAAAATGTTAGACGTCAACAAAAACTGCATGGGCTGTCTCCACCGAAGCGGAAACTGCCGTTTACACTCCGCATCAGGCGGACGAACGACTTTACAAAGATAAGCCACAGTTCGGATCATTCCAATTCCAGGGTTCAAATCTTTCCGCGAATTAACTGGTATTCCATATTACTGCGTCACCCGGTTTTCAGATAGACGGAATGGTTACTTTTGCACAAATCATCGACATGAAAAAGATAGGCATTATCGGCTGCGGAAATCTGGGATTATCACTTGTAAAAGGATTCCGGAAACACTACCCGGAAGCTGTGATCTACGGTACAAGAAGAAATCCGGAGGTTTTAGCTCCTTATGCGGATGACCGAACCATTTTTACTTCCGACAACGAGCTTGTACTCAAGGAATGCGACCTGATCATCCTGGCGCTGAAGCCTTACACGATCCTGCACTTCCTGACTGAGAATGCCAGCTCATTCGACGCAGAAAGACATACCGTTGTCTCAGTGGCAACGGGCATAACGCTAAATGAACTATCGGCTGCGCTGGGATCTAACATTCGGTCTCTTTACAGAGCGATGCCGAATACAGCAGCAGATGTGCAGGAAAGCATGACAGCATTGAGCGCACACGCCGACTCATTGAATCGCAGGGAACAGGTATCGGAACTATTTTCAGCTGTTGGGCAAACAGTCTGGATCGATGAGCAACTGATGGAATCCGCAACTATTCTCGGCGCCTGTGGAATTGCTTATGCTTTGCGCTTTATCCGTGCGATGATACAAGGCGGAATAGAAGTTGGCTTCGATGCTAAAACGGCCAATCTGATTGTGAGCCAGACGGTGAAAGGAGCTGCTGAGCTTTTAATCCGAAACGGACTCCACCCGGAAGAGGAGATCGATAAAGTAACGACACCGAAAGGCTGTACGATCGTTGGACTCAATGAGATGGAACACAGTGGTTTCAGCTCTGCGCTCATCAAAGGGATCGTGACTTCTTACCAGAAGATCGAGCGGAAGTGATATTCACCACATGAGCCATAGGAAACATAGTGCTGTGTGTTGATTACCACAATGACGCAAAGGGCACAAAGGTTTTGTTGGATGCGTTGAGGCGGTTTGAGAAACGCTGAGGGATTAACTATGACGGATAACCATTCGTCGGCAGTCGGACAACTAATGACACAAGTACACAAAGAGTTTGGGGAAGTGCCGGAGATCTTCGTTTTGTGATTTTTGTGGGCAGATCAGTCCGTTTCCTTACTGACCTGTTTGGTCTTATTCCTGTTCCAGTTATAGTATTCGTAATTCTGGACGATCCCGGCATCGTAGTAGTATAACTGGATATCCAGGTCGTTCTGCATGTATTCGATCTCTTTATCAATGTCAGGTGTGTCGGGATCGAGGCAGATCTCGCCCATGTATTTCTGTTTCGATAAATCACCGATGAGCCACCTTCCCTGGCGCTTTCCGGAAAGGTACTTCCCTACCATGTGCAGCTTTCCGTCGGGCATATAGAATTTCCAGACGCCTTCGGGCAAACCGTTTATGAGATTTCCTTCTCCCTGGATGGTCCCGTTATCGTACTGCCATCTTTCATAAACGGAATCGGGTGCATTTCCGATGACCGCATACTGTCGGATCGGGTAATAATCGGAATGCGTACAATCATACTTCTCGATCTCTTCGGTGACGTAGCGCGATGTGCCTTCCACTTTGCCTATCGCATTCAGCTTTACGGAATCGTTGACGGTTAAAACGGTATCGAAGTAGTTGATGGTGTACAGATGCTGACCGGCGTAATCGTTGAACTTCCACCTGCCGGTCTTTTTTGACAGCAAAACAGTACCTTCTCTTATGATTTCTTTGTCCTGTCCGTATTTGCGGAACCAGATCTCGCCGAAATTGTCGAACGGCCCGGTTTCTTCTTTTTCGAACCAAAGCTCTTCCCTGTAGTAATCGTAGTTGGGATCTTCCTCATTCATCAGCTCGTATTTGTACCTATAGCAGGTATTTTCGAAGCCATGATCTATGTGGATCTCCAAGCTGTCGAGGGCGGTTATGCTATAATCGGGCAAGCCGTCGATGTAGTAATTAAGACCGGTAAGATTCGAGTCGGTGAACACTCCTTCAACGAGCATTCTTCCGTATTTATCAAACTCGGTATAGCCTGTTGCGATCTTCCCGTTGCTGAAACCAATGGTTTTCTCTGGGATGCCGTTTTGGTAAAGCGTTGAGATGCCGTTGAGGGTATCATTCCTGAATCCGAACCCGAAGTGCCTGACTTCTTTTGTCGTAAAGCCCGTTATTTCTTTTTCTACGGTGACAGGGACATAGATAATACGGTCGGCAGTAAACAAACCTTCCAGCTTGTCGTTCACAAATGAACCTTCGATCTTATCGAAGAGTGTTTTCGAGGCAGCTTTTCCGTTGAGCAGGTTATTTACGTAGTACCTTCTTACGATGGTATCGCCATTCCAGCCGAATTCATATTCAGGGCCGTTGAGTGCACCTTTCTTGTAAGCGGATAGTTTCTGCAGGTAAAGTACTTCTTTTTCCGGGGGAACCATGCCTGCTTCATTCCTGACGTAACCATCCTGATCGTAGCGCTGCCAGTAATACACCGGGTGCTCTGCCTCGTAAGCATGTTTCCGGGGATGGGCAACATCCCAGGTTTCGATTTTTCCTTCGATCACTCCTTCCGAATAAGTAATGACATAACGCAGCTGATCTTTATTATCCAGGAACCTCCATTCACCGTCCGGTTTGCCGTTTTTAAACTGGCCTTTGAAAGATTGCGTATGAGCGAAGGAAAGGTAGGAGCCTTGTTCCAACCTGGCCAGGGAAGTAGTTGAGAACAGCATTTGCCTGAGCGCTTTTCCAACATCGAGTGCATTTCCATCCTGTGCTGGCAGGTTCATGAAACTGGCGGTGTAAGATGGATTTCGTGCCCGTTTTCTTTTCAGCTTCTCTATTCTCCTGTAATCTTTGTATTCGGGAAGACTTACAACGAGTCCTTTTTTATCATCAATAGCTACGGTGTGATCGGTCCATTTGAAGTCGATTGGGCCTGTGTAGTTTTCGCCCTTCCATTTCAGCATAAAGAAAACCGAATCCGGATCTCCATTCGAATAAATGAACTCATTTTCGTAGGTAATGAATCTGTACGCAGGCTTTTTATAAGTTGATGAAGCAACAAGCTCCAGTGAATCGATCGCAATCACTATTTCATGATTGACCAGCTTTTCAGCGGATTCTTTATAACGGCCGGTGCTGTAAGGCCTTCCGTAAAAGTTGTTAATGGTAGTTGTATAGGTGCCGTTAGCAGGGTCGTACCATTGTTCCTGCAGCAGAAAGGTGTCGCTGTCCCATTTTTTGTAAGTAAGCACCCGTTCTGTCCATTTTTCTTCAGGGTCGACCCATTTATAATAAGAAAAACCACCCCAGATTGCTTTTACTTCGAGGCCATCGATGACCAATGGTTTTTCTGCTGCTTTCCATGGGAACTCCCGTTTCATGGATTCTCCTTTTTTATCGAAGGTCTCAATACTGTAAAGTTTCCCGGTGTAATCGAAGATCAGCTGAGTGTATTTACCTGCCGCTGGATCATAAGCAATTGAATCGCAAACTTTTCCATTATCATAGTAAATGACCGGCTCTACGAAAGACTTACCGGGAATTCGCTCCATCCGGTAGAGTAACTGTCCGTTGGGATAGCGGGCTTCTTTAAAGGTGCTGAACGTAAAATACCTCAGGAGGTTCGGTGCCTCCCGAACGATGTTAAAACTTTCTTTCATTCCCGGCGAAATGACCGGCAGGTTTAATCCCTGGCGCGCGGCTATTCGTTTGTAATCTTCCACATCGATATGATTTACGGGATAGTATTCGAACTGTTTATAATAAGGTCCCCATTCAAACTCTTCAACACCCGGATCAGGTAAATGCATTTGAGCTCTCCTGATGATTGCAAGGCTGTCCGTAAGCAGAAGCTCGGTCATTGGCCTTAGATCATAACGCAGCGTGAAATCGGGATAAGGAAGCAGCCTGTCTCTTGCGTATTTTTCCTTCCTGTATGCTTTCGACTCTTTCCATGTCCCTGTTTGCGCATTATCGGTAAACCATCCGCTAATGACAGGAAGACCGTCTTCAAAGCTTTCGTAAGATCCGTTGAGCTTCCCGTTCTCTATCCTGAAACGGTACGTTTTTGTGGTGTAAACAATCGGTAAGCTTTTTTTTGGATCCATCACCTCTATTTCCCGCCTGGGAGTAAAGACCCAATCGCCTGCTTTGATCCCGTTCTCAAATTTTCCCGACTTGATTGTATCGCCGTAATAGGAAAGCATAAGAAAATCATTGTGCAGTGCATTGTCTTTCAATTCAAAAAACAGCGCCATACGCTGATCCTGAAAATCGAGCTTCCCCTTTTTGTTTATCGGTGTAAACGGCTCGTAATACTGCACGTATTTTCCGTCGGGCAGGTCTCCCGGAAAAGGTATGATGTCTTCGTCGAGCGAGTAATGGACATCGACCTGCAGTTCCAACGTGTCTTTGTATGCTTTTTTTATTTTCCTGACTGCGTTGTATCCGTAAACGAACTGCCCGCTGTTGTAAAATTTCCGTTCGAACAGATTGCGTTCGGGCGAGTAATACTGTTTGGTTTCTTTTTTAATGTCGTGGAATGTACCATTGGCGCGCGGATCACCTGTTCGGAGCCAATCCAGGTAAAGATCGTAACCATCGTCGGTGAGCTTGCTTAATTTTTTATACTGCGGATCGGAGTTTACTTCCTTTTCGATGGGATAAACATAAAACCACGTTCCTTCGACCTGAACGGAATCAGGAGCTTGCGCTTTCAGTTGTGAAAAGCAGGAGAAGAACAGGATAAAGACAAGGAAGCAATGAAGGCAGGTGTTTTTCTTGAGCATGATTAACTGGTGTTGGCTTAACAAATATACGTAATGTGCGGGAACGGGAAAACGGGGAATAGTAATGGGGGAATGGTAAATAGGGAATGGGGAATGAGGACGCAAAGAGCGCGAGAGGATTTTGACGAACAGGGTGTTTTTGAGGGCGCGGAGGATTGACGCCCTCACCAGGCCTTCCTTCGTCGGAGGTTCGGATTGGAGAATGAAGAGCGAAGTATGTTGCTTCGAAAGGCCTTGATTGTTGCCTTCGTTTCTAATCTATCTTCAGGTAATTGACCAGATCACCGGCTATGAGGGCTGACTGGCCTTTTTCTTTCGCTGCGTCGTCTCCGGCTTTTCCGTGGAAATAGACAGCTATCTGTGCGGCGGTTTCAGGATCATAGTGCTGGGCGAGTAATCCCAGAACGATTCCTGTTAATACATCGCCCGAGCCGCCGGTAGCCATTCCGGGGTTGCCGGTTGTGTTGAAATACACAGCGCCGTTTTTCGTAGCAATGGCTGTTATTGCATCCTTAAGAATCACTGTACATTTCCATGTTTGCGCAAAATGGATGAGCCTTTCCAGCCGGTCGATACTGGAGGTCGATTCACCTGCAAGCCGTTCGAATTCCTTCGGATGTGGTGTCAGAACCGAATCTTCGGGTAGATCCTTGAGTAATTCCTGGTTCGCCGCTAGTAAATTGAGCGCATCTGCGTCGATCACCAATGGCTTTCCGGATGCCAGCACTTGTTTCAGCACTTCCAGCGAATCATTGTGCGAGCCTATCCCCGGCCCAATTCCAACAGCTGAATAAGGAGACAGATCGCTGATTTCCGAAAGATGATCGGGCGAACTGTCCGTTTCGCACATGGCTTCCGGAACGGCTGTTTGCAGTACATTTAATCCGATTTCCGGAATGTGAACTGTTAGCAATCCGGCTCCGCTTCGCAATGCACTCCCGGAAGAAAGGACCGCTGCCCCCATTTTCCCTTTACTGCCGGCGATTAGCAAGCCATGGCCGTAAGTTCCCTTGTGAGAGAAGCGTTTGCGTGGCCGGACCAGTTTCCTGACGCCGGCTTCGTCGATGTGGAAGTAACGCACCGGCAGATCGTCTATTTCCTGTAAACCGATATCGATCACCTGCCATTTACCGAGGTAAGCATACGTTTCTTCGAGAAAACAGACCAGTTTCGGCTGCTGAAAAATCGCTGTAACCGAAGCATTGATGATGGTTGTGTAGCTGGGAATGGAGTCGGCAGGCAAACCCGAAGGAAGATCGACCGAAAGCACCGTTGCCCCGCTTTTATTGATGTGTGTGATCAGGGATCTCAGTATTCCTTCCGGCTCACGCGATGTTCCCGCACCGAGCAATGCATCGATGATGATGTCTGACGGCTTGATCACAGGCAATTCCTTCGCACTTCGGATCTCGGATGCCTGGGGAACACGTTCTTTATTGAAAGAGCATTCGGGCGTGAGCTTTCCGAAAGGCACGAAATAGATCTTTACGTCGTAACCGGCCTTGCGGAGGATCCTTGCTATTGCGAGTCCGTCGCCGCCATTGTTTCCCGATCCGCAAAACGCGTGAATGGTCCGCGAAAGATCGAGGTAAGGAATAAAAGCTTCGGAACAGATCCTGGAAGCGCGCTCCATCAGCTCTACGGGTGTTACCGGGTCGTGCTCTATGGTGTATGCGTCTACGTATTTGATCTGTTGTGCCGATAGGATCTTTGTTGCCATTGGTGCTGGTGTGAATGTAGTGCTGTTAATGTAAGAGAAATTGTGGGTGGTTTGCAGGAATTTGGAATAATTCACAGTTACGATCTCCCGCGGATTGCGCAGATCACGCAGATATTTAAGGGGAAAAGCTTTGTACAGGTTTTAATATCTCTTACAGGATATCCAATGTCCAGAAACGGATTTCAAAGTCACGGAATGAACTTCCGAAGTCTCGAAGTGAATGTTGAATGTCTCCAAGTGGATTGTCAATGTCTCAAAGTGAATGTTCAATGTCGCGGAGCGGACTGTCAATGTCTCAAAGTGAATGTTCAATGTCGCGGAGCGGACTGTCAATGTCCCGGAGTGAACTGTCAATGTCCCGGAGCGGACTGTCAATGTCCCGAAGTGAACTGTCAATGTCCCGGAGCGGACTGTCAATGTCCCGAAGTGAACTGTCAATGTCCCGAAGTGAACTGTCAATGTCCCGGAATGACGTTCCAATGTCTCAAAACGGGCAACGAAAATCGTTAAACAGCATGTTTAACCCGCAAAAAGAGGTTACCCTTTCATCAGCTTAGCGGCATCCGGGGCAAAATAGGTGAGAATTCCGTCGGCTCCTGCCCTTCTTATGCTTAAGAGCATTTCCATCATGGTGCGGTCGAAATCCAGCCAGCCGTTTCGCGATGCCGCATAAACCATTGCGCATTCGCCACTTACGTTGTATGCGGTGATGGGCTGTACGAAATTCTCCTTCAGCATGTGGATCACATCCAGGTAGCACAAAGCGGGCTTCACCATCAGGAAATCGGCTCCTTCTGCCACGTCGAGCTCTGCTTCGATGAGTGCTTCGCGCTTGTTGGCCGGGTTCATCTGGTAAGTTTTCTTATCTCCGAATTTCGGTGCCGAGTTCAGCGCTTCCCGGAAAGGACCGTAGAAAGCGCTTGCGTATTTGGCTGTGTACGACATAATGGAAACGTCCGTATAGCCGGCATCGTCGAGTTCATCGCGGATAACACCCACTCTCCCGTCCATCATATCGGATGGCCCGATGATATCGATACCTGCCTGCGCCTGGGCAACGGCCATTCTTCCAAGGATAGGAAGCGTGGGATCATTTAATATAAGACCGTTTTCGTAAATGCCGTCGTGTCCGTCGGAAGAATACGGATCCATGGCTACATCCGACATCAGATTTGCCTCGGGGAAGCGTTCCTTGAGCTCGCGGATCACATGGAGATAGAAATTCTCGTCGGCATAGCTGTAAGAACCGACCGCATCTTTCAGGTGCTCGTCTACTGCCGGGAAAAGATCGTAGGTACGGATACCGAGCTCCATCCACTTTTCGAATTCAGGGATAAGCTGATCGAGGCTCCAGCGGTAATTATTCGGAAGCGAAGAAATTTCGTGACGGATACCGGTTCCATCCTGCAGGAAAACAGGATAAATAAGGTGTTCGGTGCCGAGCTTGGTTTCTTCGACCATTGCGCGGATCGCAGCATTCTTACGGTTTCTTCTCGGACGGATGTTCATGCTCTTTTTTTGCGGTAAAGATACAACGTACTGCGTGGAATTAACTGAAAATGTAAAATTGAAAAGCGAAAAGTTTTCAGATCCGGGACTCCTTTAAATGCGGACATCAAAACAACAGATGAGCTACCGGTTTTACCTTTTTGATTTACCATTTTATAGTTGCAATTCGCCATTCACACATTAGTTGTAGTTAATTATTAACAATCGATTTCCACCTTCTTTATTTTCTATATTTTAGTCGCGAATTAATGTATAGCAACATCTATCCTCTATGAATACATCGTTATCAGTTCTATTAGCAGGTTGTGCCCTGACCGGTTTAATGACTTCCTGCGGGCCGGGGGCCGAAGATTCAAAACCCAAAGTAGACGAAGAGATCCTGGATCCGAATAGCTCCCTGAACACGAATTTCGACGGAAAGATCTTCAGTATTCCTTCTCCGATGCAAACGGCATTATTGCTGAAAGAAGCGAACGCTCCGTTCAATGAAGCTTACCTGAACAAACTGGATAAAGTGGGCAGTTATTCCACTGAAATGAAAAAAGCGCTGAACCTCGGTATTTACGGAACTGATCTTGGATACCTTTCTATTTACAAGCAGAACAGCCTTTCTTTAAAATACCTCGCAACAATAGAGAAGCTTACTTCAGACCTCGGACTGGAAGGTGCTTTCGACAAAGCATTCATGTCGCGTTTCGAAAAGAACAGCACCAACCAGGATTCCATGATGGTGATCGTTGCGGATGCTTTCAAGAAATCGGATAACTTCCTGAAATCGAGCGATCGTAAGAACGTTTCTTCCCTTATTCTCGTAGGCGGATGGGTAGAATCCTTATTCCTTGCGTGCGAGATCAACAAATCGGGCAGCAACCAAAAGATCATCGAGCGTATCGGTGAGCAGCAGGAAACACTCAACACAATCATCGATATTCTTGAAATGTACAATAAGAAAGGAACGAATACCGAAATGATCGCCGATATGAAGGATCTGAAAGGTCAGTTCGACAAGATCATGATCCAGTACGATTTCGTTCAGCCTAAAACAGATGCCAAGAACAAGATCACGACACTTCAGCACAAAACAACCGTTAAAGTGGATCCTGCCGTGCTGGCTTCCATCAATCAAAAAATCAGTGCGATCCGCAATAAAATAACTGCTTAATCCAGGAAACATGAAGAAATTTGCACTTTTAGCCGTTTTATTAGTCTCAACTGTTACGTTCTCTTTTGCCCAGGATTGCGAATCACTTATCAAAGCATGCGAAGTTCACCTGAAAGGAACCAACAACAATTTTGTTTCCGACGGTCAGGTTTACACGGCTTTTCTCGATCGTGAAAAAGCGGAGTTCAAAACGACCTTCTTTGGTGGCTCGACTTACCGTATCGCTGCTACAGCAGGTGAAGACGATACCTATGTGATCTTCACCGTAAAAGATTTGAACGGAAATGTCCTGTTCACCAACAAAGACTACAAGAATTCACCTTACTGGGATTTTAAAGTTCCGAAAACACTTCCTGTAGTTGTTGAAACAGAATTGGACCTTGATAAAAAAGTAACAGGTTGTGCTGTTATGATGATCGGTTTTAAACGTTAAAACGCGCTTTTCACACACTTAATAACACCCCACTGGCATGAGTGAACGCATTCTCCGCGCTCTGATGCAGCTTTTCGCCATTATCGCGAAAGTCGATGAAGTTAGTGACGCTACTCAGGAGGCCATCGAAAGCTCGAATGGCAGGCGTATTATTGAGGCTTTTTTGCGTTCGGAGCTGAATAACGAGCTCATAACGAAATACATCCAGCTTTTCGACGAATACCTGCTTGTTCACCACACCGGATCCGCTAAAAAAGACGGTCAGCGCAAGCGTACTTCCGTTAATTCGGTAAAAGTGCTCCGCATTTGTTCACAGATCAACGAAGAGCTTACTCAGCGCCAGAAAATGATCGTGCTGCTGAGAATCTTCGAGTTCATTCACGCTAATGACCAGGTCCACGAGCAGGAACAGGAATTCGTTCACACCGTTGCCGAATCATTCAACATCTCTGAAAAAGAATACGAACAGCTTAAGAAATTCATCGAGAAACCTGTAGAAACGCTGATCGACGAAGATCACTTTCTGTATGTTGCAGGAAAAGAGATCCACCTGGAAAATGCTCCGTTTATCAAGCTCGATGCGTTGGAAGGAATTGTTCGCGTTGTTCGTATGGACAGTGTTAACATTGTTTTCTTCCGTTACTTCGGAACTGACGAGCTGAACCTGAACGGACAAACGGTTTCAAACGATCGTCACCACATCCTGAACCAGGGATCGGCCATCCGTACGGCGAAGAGCGCACCTATTTATTACAGCGATGTGATCTCCCGTTTCCTGCGTGATCGCGGAACTGAAAAGATCCTGTTCGAGGTCAATAAACTGGAATTCAATTTCAAAAGCGGAAAAGTCGGTCTTCACGAGATCAATTTTACCGAAGAATCGGGTAAGCTGATCGGTGTAATGGGCGGTTCGGGTGCCGGTAAATCGACCTTCCTGAATGTGCTCAACGGAAACTATATTCCTACTTCAGGTTCCGTTACTATAAACGGTGTCGATCTTCACCGCGAAAAATCCAGGCTTGAGGGAGTAATCGGATTTGTGAGCCAGGACGACTTGCTGATCGAAGAGCTTTCTGTTTTCCAGAACCTTTACTTCAATGCTAAGCTATGCTTCAACGACCTGAGCGAAACGCAGATCAAGAAAAAAGTGCTCGACCTGCTTTCCGATATCGGTTTGGGCGAAGTAAAACAGCTTCGTGTCGGAAGTCCGCTCGATAAAACGATCTCCGGAGGACAGCGTAAACGACTGAACATCGCACTGGAGCTGATCCGTGAGCCGGCTGTTCTGTTCGTTGACGAACCAACTTCCGGATTGTCTTCGCGCGATTCCGAAAACATCATGGACATGCTGAAGGAGCTTGCTCTTAAAGGAAAGCTTGTCTTTGTGGTGATCCACCAGCCTTCGTCCGACATTTTTAAAATGTTTGACAAGCTGCTGATCCTCGACCAGGGCGGCTACCCTATTTTTGACGGCAACCCGATCGATGCGGTCGTTTATTTCAAAACGCATGTTCACCACGTTAACGCCAACGAGCGCGAATGCCCGATCTGCGGTAATGTAAACCCGGAACAGATCTTCAACATCATCGAATCAAAGGTGGTCGACGAATACGGAAATCTCACGAAATACCGGAAAGTTGCCCCGAAAGAATGGAATGAGCGTTTTCTCGAGAATCGTTCGGCTCTTGTTACCGACCAGCATTTGTCGCCGGTAACCGGGAGCTCAAAGATCGCTTCCCGTTTTGCGCAGTTCAAGGTATTTTTTACCCGCGACGTGCTAAGTAAGCTGGCTAACAGGCAGTACATGCTGATCAATATGCTGGAAGCCCCGTTACTTGCATTGATACTCGCTTTCTTTGTGAAGTTCTTTAACTACGCTCCGGGAAAGAAATCAGAATATATTTTTTACGAGAACGAAAACATTCCCCAGTACCTGTTTATAGCCGTAGTGGTAGCGTTGTTCCTCGGATTAACGGTAGCGGCAGAAGAAATCATCAAGGATAAAAAGATCCTTAAGCGCGAAAGTTTCCTGAATTTATCGCGTGCCAGCTATTTGTGGTCGAAGATCTCGATCATGTTCCTTATTTCGGCCATTCAGACCGCTTTCTTCGTGCTTGCCGGTAATTCCATACTTGAGATCCAGGGAATGTGGTGGCAATACTGGCTCATCCTGTTTTCTACGTCCTGCATGGCCAACGCACTGGGATTGAACATTTCATCGGCATTCAATTCCGCTAAAGTTATCTACATCACTGTTCCATTGCTGATCATTCCGCAATTACTGTTCAGTGGCGTGATCGTCAAATTCGACAAGCTCCACCCTATTTTCTCCCGCTCAAATGAAGTTCCGTGGATCGGAAACGCAATGGCTTCGCGCTGGGCTTATGAAGCGCTGGCAGTTGTTCAGGCTAGCGATAATGCCCACGAACGTCCGTTATTCAGTCTCGATCAGAAGAAGAGCTCCAGCGGATGGATGCGTGATTACTGGATTCCCGAAATGAAGAATCAGCTTAACATTCTTGGCGACAAGAAATCGGGCGCTGAAGATTTTGAACGGGCGAAACGTATTCTTATCAACGAGATCAATGAAGAGACCGGCAAATGGGATAATCTTCCATGTAAAGAATGTATTTCGGGAATTGAGCAGCTAGAGAAAGGTCATTCGACAAGTGCCGTACAAAGCAGTGTCGGCTCTTTCCTGGAGGTACTGAAAAAACAATACGACCGGGATTTCAATGAAGCATCTGCCCAGCTGGATGAAAAGATCTCTAAAGAAGGCGATTCTCTTTTCCAGGAAAACAGGAATACACTGATGAACGAAAGCCTGGAAGATCTTGTAACGAACAGAACAGAAGTTCAGAAGATCATTGTTACAGATGACGAGATTTTACAGAAGGACGACCCGCTTTACATCGATCCGGTTGGAGTGCGTTTCCTGGACGCTCCGTTCTACACAAAACAGAAATACCTGTTCGGCTATCCTATCAGTACGTTCTGGGGGAATATCCTTGTGCTTTGGGGAATGACCGCGCTTTTACTGATCGTGCTTTACTATGATCTATGCCGGAAATGCCTGGAAGGAATGGATAAGATCAAGCTTCCGAAATTCGGGAAGAAGTAAATCTGAACTGGTAACTTCTGAACGGCGTTGGGATATTGTGAACGTGATAGTTACCCGATTCGACTTTTAGAGAAAATTTACACCAACAAAAAGCCCCGTTATTGCTAACGAGGCTTTTTAAAAGTATCAATTCTGTTTACATCAGCATTCCGCCGCAAACATGCAATGTTTGTCCTGTAATGTAGTTTGACATTTCAGAAGCGAGGAAAACAGTAGCATCTGCTACGTCTTTAGGTGATCCACCTCTTTTAAGCGGAATGGAATTTCTCCACTCTTCCACTACTTTCTGATCGAGCGCGCCTGTCATTTCCGTTTCAATGAATCCCGGAGCGATGGCGTTGCAGCGAATGTTACGCGAACCAAGCTCTTGTGCTATAGACTTTGTAAAACCGATCAGTCCTGCTTTCGAAGCAGCATAGTTAGATTGTCCGGCGTTTCCGCTGACACCTACTACAGATGACATATTAATAATGGATCCTTTACGTGCTTTCAGCATTGGGCGCTGAACGGCTTTCGTGAGGTTGAACGCAGATTTCAGATTCGTGTTGATGACTTCGTCCCACTGTTCTTCCGACATTCTCATCAGTAATGTGTCGCGGGTAATTCCGGCATTATTCACTAAAACATCGATGGTTCCGTAAGCTGCAACCACATCGTCAACTAATTGCTGTGCCTGGTCGTAGTTGGCTGCATCCGACTTGAAGCCTTTCGCTTTTCCGCCGTGCTGAGTGAGCTCTCCTTCGAGTGCTTTCGCTTTCTCTTCGGAAGATAAATAAGTAAAAGCTACTGTTGCTCCCTGTTTTGCACACTCTTCAGCTATAGCTTTCCCGATACCGCGTGAAGCACCGGTTATTAAAACCACTTTATTGTCTAATAATCCCATCTGTTTTTATTTGGCCTCAAAGATAAAAACAATGGTTAATTATCAATTATGAATGGGAGAATTATCAATGATATCCAGCGCAGTTGATACTTGATAAGGAACAACTGCTAATTAATTAAACAGGTCCCAGGAAAGTCCCAGGCGAATCTGCAGCGGAACGACCGGATAACCGATAGCTTCCCTGTTCACGCTCTGTATGAACGTTTGTTCGATATTCTCAACTCGAATGAACCATCTCAGGAAGCCGAGCTCGAATTGCGCAAAGACATGAAGCTTCGGCATGGCTGTGTATGTTTTGAACGTTCCATCGGCAGAAGCGGCAGGAAGAATATAGGAATCGGCCATTGGTACAAAATCCAGTAAGCGGTAAGAGCTGCAGTAACCTCCCTCCAATCCGATGGCTGCGTGCAGTTTTTTCGCTTTGAACAGGTAGCCGTTGAAGCCGATCCGGGCAAAAGCCTGCAGGGAAGGAACGTATTCAAATCCGCTTTGCTGCACACGAACAGATGGCTGAATAAAGAACTTGCCCAGCCTGAAATCGGCGCGGACAGAAAAGTTGAGGAATGAAAGATTGGTAAGCGTATCCTGTCTCCAGCGATTATCGAGGAAGAACGGCAGATTGCGATAATTCTGAAATCCGGCTGTGAGCTGAAGAGGAATGAGCTTGTTTTTACTTTTCGCGATGATCTCGCCCTTAGTCGTTGAAATAAGCGTCTTGTCGGTCCAGGAATAATTCAGCAGGTTTCCGGAGAACATTCGCTGGTAATTGCGCGGGTAGCTATCGGAATAGGAAATAGCGGCAGAAAAGTCTGCAACGGTTGTCCGGAAGAATAACGAAGCGTTTACCGACTTCTCGCCAAAAGCGCCGGCAAGATTGTAGGAACCGTTTCCTTTCAGCTGCACTTTATCCGAAAGTCCGAACAGCACTTCGCTTACCAAACCGATTTCCAGCGTATCGCTGAACTTGTCGAGGTTATCGTTTTCCCAGTAAGCGGTTTTCAATCCTGCGTTGATTGAAAATGCGGTAGTATGAAGAAAATAGCCGGCCGTCCCTCCGTATTCCGAGCGTTGCCAGAAATCGTAGGTTTGCGCGGAATCAATGTTGTAAACCGGGAACAATTCGGCAGGTCGTTCGGTATAGCGTCTTGTTTCTGTCTGAAGATGCGGCGCCAGGTAAATGCCCGTTTTAATAAGCGAATCGGCAGTGAACGAAATGAAATTCCTCCAGTCGGCCCGAAAATAGCGTTTATTCAGCAGCGCTTCGGGCTTGGTCACATCCTGGAAGATCAGGGCGAATGCCTCATCCAGGGAATCGTTTAGCAAACCTCCGTTCAGTGCGCGGTCGGAGCCGTCAAACAATAAACTGACCTGTGAAGCGTACCGGTTTCTCCTGAAAAGATGGGAAACATCAAAATGATTGCTTTCCAGTGATGATCGACGCAGAGCTCCATTGGATGAAATACGCTCGTAGTTCATCTGGATAAACTGGTTTTCCGTTAGCGATTGCGTGTAAGCGACGCCTGCTTTCTGAGAGTTGTTGGAGCCGATCGAATAGTAGAGACCAACATGTGTGATTGCGCTGAAACGAAGCGGCGCATAATGATGCGCTTCCGTATACATGCGCTCCGGATTGAAAAGCTCTGTAGCCGGTCGAAAAGATGTTGGAAGTGTTGCCTGGTATTCTGCGATCTTCCGGTCTATGCTGTCGAAGGATCCGGAAATGCGGTATCCCGGGCGGAGCGTATCTTCGAAATAGTGGTGAAAAGGTGATTCCGACAAACCGGCACCGGCGTTCTGCGCGAGTCCTTTCAGGCTCAGCAACAGGCAACCGATCACAAGTACGTTGATTCTCAAAGACATCTTTGCGGAAAGATACAAAAATAGAAAAAGGCCTTAACTCAGCTGAACCGAGATAAGACCTTCCGAAATTTCGTTTGGCGAATTATAATCCCTTCACAAAAGCAGCCAGACCTGATTTAAGGTTCGCAGCTTTATTTTTGTGAATAACGTTACGTTTTGCCAGTTTGTCAAGCATTGAAGACACAGATGGTAACATTGTTTCCGCTTCTTTTCTGTCTTTCAGTGCACGCATCTTACGAACAGCATTACGTGTTGTTTTGTGCTGATATTTGTTACGCATACGTTTAACATCGTTAGCACGGATTCTCTTAATTGCTGACTTATGATTTGCCATTTTTTTCTTTTTAACTAGTTTACAAAAAACTGTAGTCCATAGGAGAATCGAACTCCTGTTACCAGGATGAAAACCTGGCGTCCTAACCACTAGACGAATGGACCAAAATAATTCTGGTAGCCCATAGGAGAATCGAACTCCTGTTACCAGGATGAAAACCTGGCGTCCTAACCACTAGACGAATGGGCCGTTTTTTATTTTCGGAGTGCAAATATAATCCTAAATTTTCTTTACGCAAGAGGTGTCGCGACTTTTTTTCTAAAAAACATCCTTGTTTTCTGCCTCGAATTTAAAGCCCAGTCGTTTACCTGTCGATAATTGATCGTTATTATGCATCTCAAGCATCTGACTTACCGAAACTTTCGAGATCATATCGTATGGCGGAGTGTATAGATCGAATTCCAGCGCGTGCACAAAAGAAACGTGAATAATATTACAGATAATCGATTCACTGAGCTTCGATTGCTGCAGATCGCGGAATAAAAACCCGAGCTGCCCCTTCCCTTCCACCATGAAATGTTCGTCTTTATTGACGAAGATCCTTCCGATCAGGTAGCCTATATCGTTCATCCTGTTCTTCAGGTAGGAATCTGCCAGGAAGTTGTAAATATTGATGATCCCGAAGTAGCCGAGCTCCTTATCTTTCTGCATGTATTCTGTTTTCCAGTGCGGATTTTCCTCCGGTAAGCGGAAAACATTCGTATGCATGTGGTAAACCAGCACATCGCTTCCAATGAAGATCTGGACCTCAAAATCTCCTTTATCGACAGCATGGATCCTTACGCGTTCGTCCACGACAGACAAACGTAAAGTCGCCACTTCCTGATGGATATGCTTACGGAAACAATCGAACTGGCGCTTCGTATCTTCAAAGATATCCTGTTTTAGCGACGCTTTCTTTTCCAGTAATTCCTGGATCACTTCTCTTGGCTCTTTCATATCCTTTTCGTTTGGAAACATAAAAAGTACGATTAACGGCTTTACAGCGCGGTATAAAAAATGCTAACTGGCTTTAATTATCAAGTGATCAATTATGAATTATCAAGATGAATATCGAATACTCATCTTGATAATTCATCACTTGCTAATTAATAATTCGCCTAATATGCTTTTGCAAAAACAACTCGTCCGGCTGATGGCTTGCCCGTAACCATGCAAACACCCGGTTCGGAAGGAATATCCAGTGGAATGCAGCGGATCGTTGCCTGTGTATCCTGCTTGATCTTCTCTTCAGTTTCGATCGTTCCGTCCCAGTGAGCAAGGAAGAATCCACCGTCGGCTTTCAGTTTCTCCCTGAACTCGTCGTAAGAATCAACATTCTGGATGTTCTGCTCGCGGAATCGTTTGGCGCGCTCGAACAGATTGGTTTGTATATCCTCCAGCATTGAGCTGATCTGAATCCCTATTCCAGCAATTGTCATAGTTGATTTCTCTTTGGTGTCGCGGCGGGCAACCTCCACTACTCCATTTGCCAGGTCGCGCGGACCGATCGCCAGTCGCACAGGAACTCCTTTAGCTTCGTATTCGGCAAATTTCCATCCCGGACGGCGCTGGTCATCGCTGTCGTATTTCACCGAAACTCCCAGTCCTTTTAATTCTGCGGTAATTTGCGCTACAGCAGCATTAATCGCCGTTAATTCTTCTTCCGTACGGTGAATCGGAACGATTACCACCTGGATAGGCGCAAGTGCCGGTGGAAG
>Ga0247810_10000957_pt1 | contig 21238 bp, 18 predicted proteins | sample UWRJL119311C1_FD_179918 | JGI IMG/M metagenome (GOLD analysis project Ga0247810, IMG submission 179918) | Plant litter microbial communities from Arlington Agricultural Research Station in Wisconsin, United States - UWRJ-L119-311C-1 | ecosystem: Environmental > Terrestrial > Plant litter >... | reverse complement strand
TGTTCTATTTTAATACAAATACAATATTCAAATAAGAAGTCGGTGTGCCTGAGCCTATAATATCATAGGTTAGAATACCATTATCATCAATACTTAAATTGGCAAAGACAGTTGGATCAAAATAGGTAACATAGTAGTAAAGATCAGTGTTATTTGGCATAAATGGAATATTAACAGGAGCACTAGTACTTTTTACCGTTACGTTTGTAAATTGATTGATATATTCCTGATATAAATTCTTAGTTAATCCTGCTGTTATTACACTAGTATCGAATGTAATGGCGGGCATAAAAAAGAATTTAGGCATAGCACCGGAACTGTTTTTTAACACTCCGTTTACATCTGTAACAACTACTTTATCAGTAACTGTTGCTGAGGGCTGTAAACCTGCAACAGCCAAAGTATTACTAGCATTTGTAGTAATAATTGTTGGCGTCTCTAACGGTCCTCCCAATACGACATCTCCACCTCCTGCTCCCTGAAGACCATTATGCGCATTTACATTAAACAATGTCTGAGCATTAACCCATTGCAATTGAGTAGTTGTACCAGTTCCGTTGGTCATTAGTATTTGATTTGGAAGACCACTATTTCTGGGAAAAGTATAAGCCCCTTCAAAAACACCACTTGAATTACCAAATATAAAACGTACTCCCAAGTTAGGTGTCGTTGAAATGGATGAACTTTGAGGAGTTAAGCCTTTAGTATATATTGTTGCAGTTCTATCTTCGACCGCTATAATAGTCAGGTCTAAACTTGGATCCTGATTCGCTACTAACAGATGGGTAGATGGCCGGCCAAGATCAACACTATTTGTCTCTATGCTATGGATTTTTCCATCAGGTGCAATAATTGTGGATCTGAAATCTCCATTCACATCCAATTGTTTATCAGCGGTTTGCTTATTAATTCCAACGCTGCCCATTTGATAAATATCATTAGTGTTCAATAACGCTTGATTAGTAGTTCCCTGAACAAACCATGGTTCAATTGCTAAAGTTGTTTTATCGGCAAAAAGAGCTCCATCTGTACCTGCAGTAATGGCATTATTTGCATTAGCCGAAACTAAATTTATAGGAAGATTTGACGCATCCTCATTAGTGTAAGATAAAGCACCAGCAGAAAGACTCAACGATGTTATAGTTTCATGTTGTTTAATCAATGTGGCAATATTTAAAACTGTCGAAGCTCCATTTTCATCAATATAAGTAATAGTTCCTGCTGCAACATCCTGAGAAATTGAGGTCAAAGTCTCAAAATTCGGAATCATTGTCGAAAGATTCAATGCATTGGCCGTTCCTGCTTCATCATTATAAGTCAGTAGACCAGTTGTTGCATCAAAAATAGCTGAGGTTAGTGTTTCATGCTGCTTAATTAACGCTGCAATATTTAAAACTGTCGAAGCTCCATTTTCATCCACATACGTAATAGTTCCTGCTGTTATATCCTGAGAAATGGTAGTCAAAGTCTCAAAATTCGGAATCATTGTCGAAAGATTCAATGCATTGGCAACACCGTCTTCATCATTATATGTCAGTATTCCTGTTGTTGCATCAAAAACAGCTGAGGTTAGTGTTTCATGCTGCTTAATTAACGCTACAGTATTTAAAACTGTCGAAGCTCCATTTTCATCCACATACGTAATAGTTCCTGCTGTTATATCCTGAGAAATTGAGGTCAAAGTCTCAAAATTTGGAATCATCGTTGAAAGATTCAATGCATTGGCAACACCGTCTTCATCATTATAAGTCAAAATTCCAGTTGTGGCATCAAAAGTTGCCGAAGTCAGAGTTTCATTTTGCTTGATTAATGTTAGAATATTTAAAACTGTCGAAGCTCCATTTTCATCAATATAAGTAATAGTTCCCGCTGCAACATCCTGAGAAATAGAAGTCAGAGTCTCAAAATTTGGAATCATCGTCGAGAGATTCAAGGCATTGGCTGTTCCCGCTTCATCATTATAAGTCAGGATTCCAGTTGTGGCATCAAAAGTTGCCGAAGTCAGAGTTTCATTTTGCTTGATTAATGTTAGAATATTTAAAACTGTCGAAGCTCCATTTTCATCAATATAAGTAATAGTTCCCGCTGCAACATCCTGAGAAATAGAAGTCAGAGTCTCAAAATTTGGAATCATCGTCGAGAGATTCAAGGCATTGGCTGTTCCCGTTTCATCATTATAAGTTAGGATTCCAGTTGTGGCATCAAAAGTTGCCGAAGTCAGAGTTTCGTTTTGCTTTATTAATGTTAGAATATTTAAAACTGTCGAAGCTCCATTTTCATCAATATACGTAATAGTTCCTGCTGTTATATCCTGAGAAATTGAGGTCAAAGTCTCAAAATTCGGAATCATCGCCGACAGATTCAATGCATTGGCCGTTCCCGCTTCATCATTATAAGTCAAAATTCCTGTCGCCGCATCAAAAGAAGCAGATGTCAAAGTTTCGTTTTGCTTGATTAAGGTTGCAATATTCAAAACTGTCGAAGCTCCATTTTCATCAATATAAGTAATGGTTCCTGCTGTTATATCCTGAGAAATTGAGGTCAAAGTCTCAAAATTTGGAATCATAGTTGAAAGATTCAATGCATTGGCAACACCGTCTTCATCATTATAAGTCAGGATTCCAGTTGTGGCATCAAAAGTTGCCGAAGTCAGAGTTTCATTTTGCTTGATTAACGTTAGAATATTTAAAACTGTCGAAACTCCATTTTCATCAATATAAGTAATAGTTCCCGCTGTTATATTCTGAGAAATTGAGGTCAAAGTCTCAAAATTCGGAATCATCGTTGAAAGATTCAAGGCATTGGCTGTTCCCGCTTCATCATTATAAGTTAGGATTCCAGTTGTGGCATCAAAAGTTGCCGAAGTCAGAGTTTCGTTTTGCTTGATTAAGGTTACAATATTTAAAACTGTCGAAGCTCCATTTTCATCAATATAAGTGATAGTTCCCGCTGTTATATCCTGAGAAATTGAGGTCAAAGTCTCAAAATTTGGAATCATCGTCGACAGATTCAATGCATTGGCAACACCGTCTTCATCATTATAAGTCAGGATTCCAGTTGTGGCATCAAAAGTTGCCGAAGTCAGAGTTTCATTTTGCTTGATTAATGTTAGAATATTTAAAACTGTCGAAGCTCCATTTTCATCAATATAAGTAATAGTTCCCGCTGCAACATCCTGAGAAATAGAAGTCAGAGTCTCAAAATTTGGAATCATCGTCGAGAGATTCAAGGCATTGGCTGTTCCCGCTTCATCATTATAAGTCAAAATTCCTGTCGTTGCATCAAAAGAAGCAGATGTCAAAGTTTCGTTTTGCTTGATTAACGTTAGAATATTTAAAACTGTCGAAGCTCCATTTTCATCAATATACGTAATCGTTCCTGCTGTTAGATCCTGAGAAATTGAGGTCAAAGTCTCAAAATTTGGAATCATAGTTGAAAGATTCAATGCATTGGCAACACCGTCTTCATCATTATAAGTCAGGATTCCAGTTGTGGCATCAAAAACAGCTGAGGTTAGTGTTTCGTTTTGCTTGATTAACGTTAGAATATTTAAAACTGTAGAATTGCCCTTTTCATCAATATAAGTAATAGTTCCTGCTGCAACATCCTGAGAAATAAAAGTAAGAGTTTCTACAAATGGAACTATTGAAGATAAATTTAAATTTGTTGTCTGCCCTCTTTCATCGATATAAGTAAAAATATTGGTGACAGGATCAAATGATGCCGAAGTTACAGTCTGATAATCATAAACAATTTTTGCAATATCAATTGTCACCGGAATACCGGATTCATTAGTATAGGTTATGGTTCCATTTCCATTATCAACAAGATTAGTAATAGTTTCAGAGGTGCCCAATCTTATCCATTTATTACTATACCAATAGTAATATCCCGGCGTAACATCTGAGTTGGTTTGAGTATTAAAAACTAAAAGACTATTCACATTGCCATTAGAAATTGTCGTGATATCTGAAGTGCCATTTAAGGCAACTCTTGGAATCAGTATTCCCTTATTGTTGCCTACAATATCCAATTGTGAAGATAAATGAGGAGCTGGTGTTCCTATTCCCACCTGAGCTTCAGCCTTTACAAAAAATAGTAAAAATAATAAACCGCTTAATAGTAGTAGTCTTTTCATAGTCAATCAAAATTTAATTAATGATTATAAAATTCAACAAACTCCTTTAAAGTAATTTTTGTTAAAATGTTATCGGTGAAAAGCGTGTAACTTTCTATTTAATTTTCAAGATCCTAATTAAATAGAATTGGTGGATGTATTACAAATGAGAGAAAAAGTGCTTGTAGAAGATGTGTGTTCTTTTGAACGCTACAAAGTAATATAAAAAAACTGATATTTTAATAATTTTAACAAGAAACTCACTTCAATTTAAATTTAAAGAATAAAACAATATAAATTTAACATATTGAAATTGAATTACATAGCTAATCTTTTCAAAAAATCTCAGTTAGACTTGGGTTTTCAAACAAGATTTAGGATTAACAATAGTTTCTAATTAATAATTAAAAGAGTTCATTGAACTTGAGACATCTTCCTGTTACAAATTAAACTCAACTTTTTACTATCAAGTAGTTTTAATTATATTAAAGTTTAAGAAGAATAAAAACGCATTATATTAATCATTTAGAGCTAGATACTATTGATAAAAGAGGTCAAAAATTAGCATTTTTATTTCTTGAGGAAATCGTGTAGAATAGATAGAAAAAAACATAGGAAATTAAGGGCTTCAAACTTAAAATTTGATCCCTTCTCTCCTTAATATTCGAAAATTATGTAAAAAACTTTCTAATATTGATTGTTAGTTTTCAGATTTTTTCCATTGGTTTTTCAGGGTTTTATTCATTACATATCTGAATCTTAAATACAGTAAACCAGATGATGTTAACAATCCCAGCGTCAGACCATACCAGATTCCCTTTACTCCTGCGTCAAAATAAATTCCTAAAAAATAGGCTGCCGGCAGACCAATAACCCAATAAGCGACAAAGGTTATGAAAGTGGGAATATTTACATCCCCCATTCCTCTTAATGTGCCTAGTCCAACAACCTGTGTACCATCAAAGAGCTGGAATAGTGCGGCAATTATCAATAATTGAGAAGCAAGCGCCACAACATTTGTATCATTTGTTATTAAATAAGGCAGATATTGATTAAAGAGTGTGAAAATTACAGCAAAAAACAGCATGAAAATAATTACTAAATGATAGGATGCATAAGCAAAACTCTGGAGCCTTTTGTAGTTTTGATTGCCAAAGCTATTTCCAACTTTAATAGTAGCAGCTGATGCAATTCCACCTGCCATCATGTACGTCATTGCGGCAAGTGTTATTGCTGTCTGATGCGCAGCCTGTTCCATTGCGCCTATATGACCTGCCATTAAAGCAGCAACGGCAAATACTCCAATTTCAAATACATACTGCATCGCTACAGGCAATCCTATTTTTACCACTTTTGCCATTTTTGAAAAATCAACAAACTTAACGGAGAAATGCTTTAGATAAACACTAAAATTCTTTGATCGAAGTACATACCACATCATAACCAGCATCATTAAAACCCGATCTATCAATGTTGCAATTCCTACCCCGCGAACTCCCATTGGTTCTATACCAAACATTCCCTTTACCAAAATCACTGCGATAATTACGTTAAGTACATTTCCCCATATCGTTACAGACATAGCTTGTTTTGTAAAACCCAGTCCTTCTGCAAACTGTTTGAAAGTTTGAAATATCATTAAAGGCAAAATAGACAAACTTAAAATAAGTAAATAAGGTTTTGCCGTTTTTACCACCTGAGGATCCTGGTCTGTGTGCTGTATGGCAAACATAGAACCATAATACACTGCTAAAAAAAGAAGAACTGCAGCTGCGACATTCAGCCATAAGCTGTTTGACAGAAGCTCGCCACATTCCTTAAAATTTGATTTTCCATTTTCTTGTGCAATTAATGGTGTTAATCCGTAGGCAATCCCTAATCCAATAACCAAAACTACCATGAAAACAGAATGAACCAGCGAGACTGCCGCTAATGATATTGTTCCTGCATAGTGACCAATGATAACTGTATCGAGAGTCTGTACAAGGGTATGCCCCAACTGGGAAATTACAACAGGTCCTGCAAGTGCTATTGTACTTTGGTAATATATCTTATTGGATTTGTATTTTTTGATCATATTAAAAATTTTACTGCCCTGAGGCAGATTGAAATGTAATGCAACTGCTGTGGTCTAAAGTTTCATTAAAGTAAAGCAATTCTTTTGTTTTGGATTTTTCTTATTCTATAACAGCCTTAAAATACTACGAAAATATACCATTTTGGTAATCTGACAGGAATTGGCTGCTGGTTATTCCTGTCTGAGTTTTAAAAAATCGCATCATATGTGCGGGTTCTGAAAATTGAAGATCATAGGCAATCTCAGCAATAGTCTTTCCGGAATGTATCAGGTCGTTTTTTATCTCAAAAAGCAGCCTTTGTTTCAAGAGCTCCGTCGCCGTAACATTAAACTGCTTTTTCACGCAAGTATTAATTGTTATTCTGCTCACATGCAATAAATCTGCATAATGATCAATTCGCTGCTGCTGCCTAATATGTATTTCCAGTAACTGTTTAAACTGGTAAGCAAAGTTATTTTCTGTCCTGTCAATCGAAAGATTGTTTGCCTCAGCGTATATTCTGTTAAACTTCAAAAGCAGGTAGTATGTAAGTGACCGAATGATATGAATGCTGTCTGTTTTGCTGTTAACAAGTTCATATTTAATTTCCATCAGCTGATCAAGTGCTTTTTGAAGTTCTTCCCTTTCGATACTAATTTGTAAAGGATAACTCAATTGATAGAAATACAAAAGGCGGTACGTAAAGAATTTGTCTGAGAAAAAGTCATTAAGAAAGTTTTCCTGAAAAACCAGAACTGTAAAATCCAATCCCTCTTTCTCTAAAGCCCATTTTCTTTTTTGAAAAGGAGAAATAAAAACAATTGTATTGTCTGTTATATTGATTTTCTGCTGATTTAAAATCAGGGTTCCTTTGGCAGTTTTAAAAAGCAATATTTCAAAAAAATCGGTATTGAAAGTATCACGCTCCAAATACTTCTCACTCAGCTTATCGCTGTGCAATACATTAAGAAGCACTTCAACACCGCATTCTGTTTTATGAAATTTGACTGTTTGCATTTTGTTTAATCGTAAACGAATTAAAATCCGTTTTATTTACGTTCTTTAAGGAAGGATTGAATAGTATAATTACGGCAAATTTACAACTTCATTTACAAATTACCTTCAAAACAAAAAAATGAGCCATAATAATTTACAGCTCATCTTATAAAAAGGGTTTCTTATTTACGCTTATCTATGACAGCAAATACTCTTGTGTTGTTGTAATTTTTGCATAAAAGAATTCTAAGGCTGCCAAAAATGCATTATGGACATCTTCTGCTTTTACCGTTTTACCATCAATTTCTAAATCTCTTGAAGCGCAGGCATCTCCAATTACTGTACATTCAAAACCAAAGTCAACAGCAGCCCTTGTACCTGCGTCAATGCACATGTGAGTCATCATTCCCGCGATTACCAAATGTGTAATTTCATTTGACTGAAGATGTTCTAATAGATCCGTGCCCCTGAAACTATTAGGAAACTGTTTCGTGATTACTTTCTCTCCTGACAGCGGTTTCACATTTTCATGAATATCTACTCCTTTTGTTCCCGAAACAAAAAAGGGAACACCTTCTGCTGATATATGCTGCACATGAATAATCGTTCCATTTTCTGTTCTAAAATGCTCTAAAAGTTTCTTAGCGTTTTCACTCGCCGCAACAGGATTTACAAGTTCTAATGCTCCGTTTTCAAAATATTCTTTCTGTATATCAATTAATAATAATGCCTTATTCATTTTAGTTTTTCTTTAAAATTATATGGGACAAAATTAAAACTTAGACTAGTGCTAACAGATGCCAAAGTACTACCAATACATACCATTTTGATAAGCAACTCCATTTATGTACGGTACTCGCTATTCACTAAACCCACTCCACTACAACGCTACTTTATGGGTTTTGTATTTAATTCTTTATTTAAAATTAAAATATTCGAAAATTGACTCTCATGTGGCCCTTTTAATAATTATGTTCAATCTACCTACAGGGCTATTATTTATGCTTTGGAGATTATCTTTTTTGGTATAAATTAAATGCTACCTAGGAATTATTATCTGAATATCCAAGAAACTAAAGCTAAAGTAAAATCATGTAAATCATTGGTTTAATTATATAATCTTTTGTGTGTTAGGATGATGAAATTTGTTTTAAAGGATTTAATAACATCTATTTTATTATTGATCCTTTTAATTTTCATTTTGAAGGATGGATTCTTTCAATAGAAATTTTCAGATTTTTTTACTCTTTACAATATTAGAAAAAAGAATATTTTATCAATTTAAAATTTATCATTATGCATAAAGTTACACCTTGGGGCGCAACAGCTCAGGAAGACATTGAAAATAGTGAAATACTTTTAGAAAGAAAAATTCTTGATTATACTTATCAATGCTACAATACAGGTGATTCTCTCTGGATTGTGGTGCTACTGCCTGAAAATGGAAAAATAGCTTTTAGGGCAGCATTTGCAATGAACAGTTGTTTTGAAGTTTCGAATCTTTTTGAGGACAATGAAACCATTACCATTGTGCTAAATTCCAGACTTGGCAATTATGAAGTCCGTATTGATTTTCCGGATCCAACAACAGCATTATTACATTATAGTACCACTTTTACTGCAAATACGGCATTAATGATTCCGTTTTGGCCAAGAGATATTATGCCTTTAACTCAAAATGGCAGTATAGAAAATATTTACGGCAAAATTCATATGGAACAATTTGGATCCCGATCCGGATTGCTATTTGCAAGCATTACAAAACCTCAAACAGGATCGTTTTTTTATTTTCAGAATCTTACTTCATTGTCTGAATATTGTGAAGTGACACAAACTGAGTCAAAAAATACGGTTGGGGGAAACTGGCCTGAAATTGGTTTCCAACTTCCAATTACGGATAAATTACCGCTTCCGGCAGGTAAAAAATTTACGATATCAGATGCTTATATAGTTCTTGAAAATGAAATATTCGTGCAAACAGCGCCTATTTGTGAACACTTTTTAAATAATCTTGTCAAGATTTATAAGGTACTGCAACAGCCGGCCATTGAATATCATAACTGGCCGGAAATAGCGGAAAAAGCAGTAGACGATTTAAACCGAAATAAAGGTGCATGGACGCAAACAAATGGATTTCCTTATCTAAATGCCTATTTATGTGATTACGATACACCTGCTGAAAGTATGGTTCAGCTTGCTGTTCTATCACCATTTAAGGAATTTGAAAAATGGAGTGGCAAAAAATATCCTATTTATGATGATCTAATGAATGGATTACCTGCTTTTTATGATTCAAAAATAAACTGTATCAACAGATGGCTTCCTGCGCTTGCCGATACACTTGACCAGTCTGAAGAACAAAAAAAGGAAATGGTAATGGATTCCTGGTACTTGCATCATCCTTTAATGAATTTGGCAAGACTGGCTTTACATGGAGACAAAAAAGCCCGCAAACTCGTACTGGATTCTATTGATTATGTTATAAAAGTGGCACATCATTTTAAGTATACCTGGCCTGTATTTTATGATATGCAAACTCTTGATATAATCAAAAAAGAAACAGCTCCAGGCGCAGGCGGAGAAAGGGATGTTCCTGGTGCTTACGCACACTTAATGCTGCTTATTTATAAATTAACCAAAGAAAAACGCTATCTGAATGAAGCAGAAAAAGCCGCAAAGAAATTAGAATCATTAGGCATCGAGATTTTGTATCAGGCCAATAATACTGCCTTTGCAGCCGGTGCATTATTAGAATTGTATAAAATTACCCAAAATAAGCTGTATCTGGATATAAGTTATACCTGCCTCGCCGGATTATTCAAAAATGTACAACTTTACGATTGCAAATACGGTTATGGCAAAAACTACACTAATTTCTTTTCCATATTTCCCCTTAATGATGCGCCATATACTGCCGCATACGAAGAATTAGAAGTATATGCTGCTTTGTCAGAATATTTTATTCAGGCTAAAAATGTTGAAATTTTACCATCATTAAAAACCTTAATTCCGGAGTTTATCAAATATGCCGTAAATCGAATTGCTTATTATTATCCGCCCAAACTACCCAAGGAAATGCTTTCTCCAGAAGTAAAAACCGGCGAATTGCAGCATGATTTGTGGGTTCCTCTGGAAGATTTATACAATGGCTGGGAAAAAAGCGGACAGGTTGGTCAGGAAGTTTATGGCGCCGGAATGGCTTTTGGAATTGTACCCAGACAATACATCAAAATCGATGAAGATTTTCTCGTCTTTATCGATTATCCTAATCAATACAACAAAAGAGAAAAATTAATTACGCTAAAATTAGATGGCAATAAAGATATGAGCTGTAATTTGAAAATTATAAAACTAAATAAATCCAGCATTAACATGAAAGTAATTTATAAGAAAGCAATACTTAAACCTTTCAAAAAAACGGCTAAAATGCATGAATATAAAATTTCAGGCCAGGGTTTAGTAAAAGTACAATGGTAGTATTTTGACGAACCTAAAGCATTTATTAATCAGACTTGTATCACTTAAATTTTAATCACACATAAAAAAACAATATGAAAAAGTTAACCGATTATTTTGGACAAAACATTGAAGGAAAAAGAATTGTAATTACAGGCGGAACAACCGGAATAGGAAAAGCAATTGCAGACTTATTAATATCACTTGGCGGACGGGTAGTGATTTTTGGCAGACATCACGAAGATTTTAAAAATGCTATTAATGATATCAAAGAAAATTTCCCTGATGCAGAAATTTATGGCACTCCTGCCGATGTAACGATAAAAGAAGATATTGACAAGATTTTAGAAATAGTGGATACTAAATTGGGCGGAATAGATATTCTTATCAACAATGCAGCATTGGGAGCACCTGGTATTACTAAAGAAACTTTTGAAAATTACAAATACATAATAGAAACCAATATCACCGGTTATCTTGCATTTAGCGAAGAAGCAACGGTAAGAATGAGAACTCAAAAGTCAGGACATATTATCAATATCGGATCTATGAGCGCTGAAAGCCGTACCGGAGAAAGCACTATATATGTTGCCACAAAATCAGCCATCAGAGGATTTAGCACTTCGTTGCGCAAAGAATTAAATCCGCTTGGCATTAAGGTTTCTCTTATTGAACCCGGAGCAGTAACAAGTGATATGCAAACCGATTCTAAAGAAGAACAACAAAAGAAAATTGAAAAAATGGAAATGCTTGAGGCAGAAGATATTGCCATGAGTGTATTATTTTGTTTATCACAACCCAAAAGATGCGATATTGTAACGATGCAGATACGTCCGCATCTTCAAATTATATAAAGCAGAAGGTTCTTTGCTCAATTTATACTTCTAATAAAATCCTAAATAAGATACTGTTATTTAGGATTTTATTAAAAAAGGAATTTTTGCAAGAATCCAGAATAATCTTAACTCCATTATCTTCCTTTTTATGCGATCAGCTAAATACTTAATCAATTAAAAATAAATCACTTACACATATTTAATGCTACTCAAATACAACTGGCAATCATATAAATTTTGTAATTAAAACTGTAAACATTGCAGGCTATAACTTATTAGCTTTGATATCAGCATTTTACAGAATATTCTTCATTTTCTGTACATCACCAAAACTTCTTAAAAATTAGATCATGAACAAATCAAACAATACTGCAAACAGCGCCAGTATTACTTCTGGCGAGAATGTTTCATTTTGGATAGATAGCACCTCAATTATTTCATACAATACACCCGATCAGGATATACAAACTGAAGTACTTATCATAGGCGGCGGAATCGCTGGTCTTACAACAGCCTATAAATTACTTAAAGCTGGTAAAAAAGTGGTGCTTGTAGAAGATGGTTTTATTGGCAGCGGTGAAAGCGGACGCACAACAGCACATTTAACCTGCGCTCTTGACGATCGTTATTATTATCTTGAAAATAAGTTTGGAGAAGAAGCTGCAAAATTAGCCGCCGAAAGTCATGCCGCAGCAATTGACGAAATTGAGAAAATAGTAACGGATTTAAATATTGATTGTGCTTTTAAAAGAGTTAACGGATATTTATTCCTTCACGAAAGTGATAAAGAAGAAAACCTCGACAAAGAACTTCAGGCTACGCAAAAAGCAGGTTTACGAACTACAATTTTAAAAGGAATTCCTGCATTGGCCAATGCCGAAAAGCAACGGTGTCTGGCTTTCAGTAATCAGGCTCAATTTCATATTCTTCATTATTTAAAAGGACTTGCGAAAGCCGTTGATTCGCTTGGTGGAATTATTTATACAGAAGCCCATGCAGAAAATATTAACAAAAAAGGCGCAAAAGTAAACGGTTATACTTTTTCTGCAGAGCATATCGTTGTGGCAACAAATACTCCAATAAATGATGTGGTTACAATGCATACTAAACAGCATGCGTACAGAACTTATGTCATTGCAGGCAAAATTCCTAAAGGCCAGCTTCCCTACTCGCTTTGGTGGGATACCGGCGATCAGGAATCTAAATGGGTATCCCAGCCCTACCATTATGTACGTGTAGAAAATTACAACGAAAAATACGATTTGCTTATTTCCGGTGGCGAAGATCACAAAACCGGTCAGGCCGATGAAGAAGGAATTCCGGAAACATCACGTTATGATCGACTGGAAGCCTGGACCCGAAATTATTTCCCGATGTTAGAAAATGATCTCACCTACCGTTGGTCTGGTCAGGTGATAGAACCTGTAGATTCTTTGGGTTTTATGGGAAAAAATCCCGGCGATGATACAATTTATATCATTACAGGAGATTCAGGTAATGGTATGACGCATAGCACAATTGGTGCCATGATTATCTGTGATAGTATAATGGGCAACAAAAATAAATGGGAGGATTTATATAATCCTTCAAGAATATCCTTGAATACGGCAAAAGATTTTGTTAAGGAAGCGACTAATATGGCGTCTCAATATCTGGATTGGATCAGCGGATCTGACTTAAAAAATACATCCGATTTACCACCGGGAGAAGGCTCTGTACTTTCGTCCGGGTTAAAAAAAATTGCCGTTTATCGTGATTATGATAATTCACTAAAGGCTTTCTCTGCTGTTTGTCCGCATTTGGGTTGTATTGTACAGTGGAATGGTGACGAAAAATCATTTGATTGTCCGTGCCACGGTTCACGATTTACAACGGACGGAACGGTTATCAATGGACCTGCCCAAAGCGATTTGAATAAAATTCATATTAAATAAAACCATTATGAAAGCGATTATACTTTTAGGAACTTTAAAGAATAAAGGCCGATCGAATACAGAAATACTTGTAGAGTTTCTTGGTGAATATCTCAAGGAACAAAATATTGATTTTGAGATTATCAGGCTTGCTAATCATACTATTGTTCCGGGGACTTATACACATATGAATGTGAAAGATGACTGGCCAGATATATACAATAAAATAATTGAAGCTAAAATACTATTATTTGCAACACCCATCTGGTGGAATAGTCATTCATCTGAATTGCAACGTTGTATAGAACGACTGGATGAAGTATATGATGTTATTCTGGCAGGAAAAGATTCTCCGCTTGACGGAAAAATTGGTGGTGTGATTGCAACAGGAGATTCAGATGGTGTGGAGCATATTACGGGAAATATTGCCAATTTTTTCTGTAGCATAGGTGTTACAGTGCCTCCATATACATCGCTTGGCGTTATTTGGGAAGGTCACGCCAAAAACTCAAAAAAAACAAAAGCTCAAATTCTGAAATATTATAAAAATAATTATGCAAAAGATGCTCAGGCAATGGCAGAATCATTAAAGAAAGCAAGCAAATAAAAAGCTGATCATACACCATAAAACGCTGATAATTATATAATTGTACATCTTAATTCTATAAGAATAAGACAATCTATCCTTATAACTTTGATAATTATTGAAATCTCTTATTTACGCATTAGCATTAATCAAAAATACCATATAAAATAATGTACTTCCTCGTTTTTGAATCTTGTTCATCTTGCTGATAGTTAATGTTTTATTGATAAACCATTATTCAGGATTTAAGGCTTGGGAGTGCATTTTATTAGCACTAATTTAATAACAATAAAAAAAATAATCATGGACACAACATCTCCACAACAAGTTTCTAATTCAGGAACTTCAAAAACAAAAACCAATGTTTCGGCTCTTGAAAGAATCCTTATGATTACAAGCGGCGGTTACCTTTTATACAAAGGCTTATCTAAAAATGATAAAAGTATTGCCAAGATTGGTTCTGGCGGAGCAATGCTTTTACGAGGAATTTCGGGTTATTGTCCCGTTTATGATGCTGTAGATCATCTTAAAAATGACAAATCATCAAATGTAAACATCAGGATAAACAGTGTTATTGATAAACCTATTAGCGAAGTATATTCTTTCTGGCGTGACTTTGAAAATTTACCAAAATTCATGAATCATCTTGAATCTGTCAAACCCATTAGTTATACAACCTCGCAATGGACAGCTAAAGGTCCCGCAGGAATTGGAAAATTAACATGGAAAGCTGAAATTTTAAAAGATGAAAAAGAAAGACTGATAAGCTGGAGTTCGCTTCCGGATGCCACCATTAAAAATGCAGGAAAAGTTATTTTTAGACCAAGCGGAAAAGGAACCGAAATTATTGTAACTATTTCCTATCATGCACCTTTAGGAGTTGCCGGTGAAAGTGCCGCAAAACTCCTTAATCCGTATTTTGAGAAATTGGTAAAAGACGATATTATGAATTTTAAAACTTATTTGGAGTCTCGCTAACACTTGATTGCAGATACTTTTTTCTCTTAAAAAGGAAAGCCTGTATTTGTTACAGGCTTTTTGAATTTTGTATGTTCAGAGAATGCACGTCGTTATGCAATCTTCAAATAATTAAATTTCTAAGAGAACAAAAAACCTGTAATGGCAGCATTACAGGTTTTTTATTTTCCTCAACATTTTATTATCGCTTAGGAGTCGTCGCAGTCGAATCTGTTCGTACAGATGTATTTCCTTTTTGAGTGGTTCCGTCTGATCCGGAACCTGTAGAACCTTCGCCGGTTGCACCTGTAGTACCAGCAGAGTTTACTTTTGTGGTGTCGCTCTTAGAATTTATCGTATCAACAGTTGCCTGCGTTGTGTCAGCTTCATTCGTATAATTATCTGCCGGAGCAGTCTCATTTTTTTTGCACGAAAATGCAAGTCCGGCAATGAGAATAAGTAATGCCGCTTTGGTCTTGAATAGGGTTTTCATAATTGTAATTGTTATAGTTCATAATATTTAAAAATAATCTAAAAAGTGAGTTTTTACTTATACAATTATTTCAAAAAATTATATACTACACACCTTATATAAGCACGTTTTCTTTTGAATAAACAGATTATGAGTGAAATATATTTGAAGATCATCTCTTACATTTTACAAAACATTATATTGTTTTTAATCCAATAAAAAACAGAATTGAGATTCTATAAAATAAAAATATTAATTGTATAAATAAATTTAAATATCTCATTATAATTTTGATAATGAACATTTTATAATATACTGAAATATTTTTAAATAATTACACATGATACAAAAAATAGGATCGCCACAAAATGTCGTTGCCTTTAAAGGATTTAAAAAAGATGCTTTTCATGAAGCTATGAACTGGGTTACAGGAAAAGGAAGTAAAGAAATTGATAATCATTATAGTTAAACAAATGGAAATAGATAATAAAAAGAGGATCAACGAGCACATGTCCAACGAAAGAACATTTCTTTCCTGGGTAAGAACCGGTATTGGTATTATGGTATTTGGCTTTGTAATTGTTAAATTTTCATTGTTTGTCAATCAGCTTCCGGCAAGTTTTTTTCAGGATTCTAATATTCCAAAAAATGGCTTTACCATTTTTATTGGGATTAGTCTGGTATTTACAGGTGCGCTTACCATTTTTTTATCCTATTACAAATACAAACAAACGCATAAGCTGCTTCAAAAAGGCGAATATCTATATTCAACATTCTTATTGACGATTCTAACTGTGGTTATTTTTGTTATGAGTATTATCATAATTGCTTATTTAATTGCTGCTGCTTATCCTTTTACTTTTCAAACTTTATAAATACTGTCAATCAAATATGGGCAGAAACTTCGCAAAGCAAAAAAAGGCTGTCTTATTGTGGGGTAAATACAAGTTTGATGCAGCCATAAATCACTTTAGTTTCATTACAGAAAATTAAAAAGCCACTTGAATAGTAGTATATTCAAGTGGCTTTTTGATCAATTAAAACAAGATGTTTTTTGCTTTAATTATCCAATTAAAAAGAAAATAAGTTAAGGTCTTGTAGCCGTCGAATCTTTACGTGGCGTAGTTGTCGTAGATGATTTCTTTTTATTCATTTGTTGCTTATTCACCGTATCCGTTTTGTGGGTGGATGAATGCTTGGTACCTTTTGTACTTTTCTTCTTCGTAATGGTGTCTGTTTTTTGCGTTGTTTTTTTGGGAGTCTCCTCAGCAACCGCTACAGCTGTTCCAAAAATCATCAACATAGCACATGATAAAAATAAATTTTTCATAATAGTTGTTTTTTAATTAATAAATTGACTATAAGAACGATAGGCGTTCTATCTGTTATTAAACATTACAAATTTTAGTAATAAAAATGAGCTTTTTTTATACTTACAGATCATTTTTTTTCATGATTTCCACACTTATTTTTTCATAAAAAACATAAATCGCTTAAAATACTATTTTTTCGCACTTTTCTGGTGTAAAAATCATCCGTAAATCACTGATAATTATACAATTAGTGATTTTAATTTTATAATAAAAAATTATATAATGATCCTAAATTTGTTCTACTAACATTAGATTTTATTAACTATAAAAACCTTTAATTATGAACACAAAAAATACAGCTTCAGACACTACAAAAAGTAGTACTGATAAAAAAACAAGTACCAAAAGTACAGATCCTAAATCAGGAGCATCAAAAGATGGCGCAAAGTCATCAGGAAAAAATGAAAAGTCAAGTACTGATAAACAATCAGGCTCCTCTAAAAAATAAGTCAAACTTTACAAACTATTTACTATGATACATGAAAACAACGAAAATTATGGTCAAAGTGGCCGTAATTTTCAATCAGAGAATGAAGAGATTACATCTGAAACAATCGAAAAAAAAGATCCTGCAATAAATCAACATCACGATGATTCCTTAAACAGAAATCAAAACAGCGGAAATCAATACGATATTGATCGCAGCCAAAATGAAGATGCGGACGATAATGAGGAAACAGATCCTTATTTTCAAAAAAATGCCGAAATAGCCCAGGATCTTGATAATGAGCTTAAAAATGATGATGATCCTGATGACGAAGAGGATTTAGATGAAGATTTTGATGAAGATTTGGAAGATAATGATGAGGATTTTGATCGAAACGACAGGTCTGATTTGCGTGAGAGAAATTTCGACGACGAAAACGAGGACGACTCTTCGCGTGAAAATTTAGAACCTGAAAATCCAAATATTAATGATCCGGATCCTTTTGCCCCTCAAAGGTTTTAATTATGAACCGTTAGAGATTAAAATTTCTAACTGTTTTTTTAAAGATCTTAACAACGATTGGAATTAAAGTACAGTTCTTAATTCAAAAAAAAAAGAAGCTCCGTATATGGGCTTCTTTTTCAGCTTTTGTCAACCAGAAAAACACTCATTTTCTTCAAATTAATCTGCTGCATATTTATTATTCCAGTATAACATTAACAGTAATGTTACAATGATACAAGAAGCAGTTCCTTCAAAAAATAAACAGAGACAATATGTGGGTACAGAAGGTTCTCCTCCAAACATAAAAGCTGAAGATAGTGTTTTTACATATGTGTCGCCACCTTTTGCATAGCTGTAAATAAGAAGCGCCACGATACTAAGTACAACTCCTGTAAATGAAGTTACCATTGCTGATATCGCATTGGGTACAAAACTGTTATTACCTTCTTCAATATTCATTTTTAATGTTCTGTTTACACCATAAAAAATAAAAAGAACGTTTAATAAACGTAAATAAAATAAGTGTGACAGATTTAAAATTTCCATTAAAATAAAAAAAGCTGCGATTCCCAGAAATATAAAAGAACCATTGATTATTTCTTTAGGTATTTTCATAATAATACTTTTTAATTAAACATAAATTAACATTAAACCCTTGATGTAGAAAAAATTATAAAAAATTATATGATAAATATGAGAAAAAGAAAGCAAATTTTATTACAGGATTAAATCTTCAATGTTCTATTATTTAAACTTTTTAAACTTCTTTAATTGAAAGAATAATTAAATGAGGAACAACATTTTTTATGGCTTAAACCAATATAAAAGATCTCCGTAAGGCTATCTTATATTTCCTTATCATCTAAATAATTTGTCTTGTAGGTTTAATTGAAATTATATTGCGGTGATAACAAACTCACTTCTTCTGTTCATTTGGTGTTCTGCTTCCGTGCAATCCACACCATCAGAACAGCCATTTAAAAGAGCAGTTTCTCCATAACCTTTAGCGGTTAATCTGTTGGCACTAACTCCGTTTTTTATGAGCCAATTTACAGTAGATTTGGCCCTTCTGTCAGAAAGTGCCTGATTGTATTGATGTGTCTGGCGACTTTCTGTATAGGAACGAATGTCGAGTTTCATTGTAGGATTGTTATTTAAAACCTGAAGTATTTTTTCCAGATCCAGTGCAGCTTTTGGTCCTATATTGGATTTATCCAGATCAAAATAAATCATCTTTATTCCGAAGCATTTTCCTAAATCATCTCCAACAGTTACTTTACAGGTTGCAGGATGTAGAGCAATGGGTAAACTGGTTTTCCCAGATAGTTTTCCGATAGTTATACTAATTTCCTGGGTTGCGTACTCTACTTTTTCAGCCCTTACATTATAAGTTTTACCACAATCAACTTCAAATTTATAAGCACCATTACTGTCTGTAATTGTGGTATTTTTTTCAGTTCTATTTTCGTAAAGTGTTACTTTTGATTCCGGTAAAATAGCTCCTGTTACCGCATCGGTTATTTGTCCGCTTAGTTGCTGGACACATCGTAGTGCTTTGTTTTCTACAAATTTATAAATATCATCAGATCCTTGTCCGCCCTCCTTATTAGAGCTGAAATAACCTATTCTGGAAACCGGGTCAATGACATAAGCAAAATCATCTTGTGGCGAATTGATGTCATTGCCAAGGTTTTGAATATCGCTTATCGTCCCGTCTTTATTGAGTTTTCCTGCAAAGACATCCAATCCGCCAAGTCCCGGATGACCGTCTGAGGCAAAGTAAATTTCGTTTTCATCGGTTACAAAAGGGAAGGTTTCTTTTCCTTCTGTATTGATAGTTTTTCCGAGATTTTCCGGAGTTCCAAATCCGCCATTGTCATTTATACTTACTTTATAAAGATCGGATTGTCCCAACGTTCCGGGCATGTCAGATGCAAAATACAAGGTTCTTTCGTCAGGACTAAGTGCAGGATGCGCCGTACTATAATTATCGCTTGCAAAAGGAAGAGCCGTTATATTTGTCCATTTGTTATTTTGAAGAGTTGCCTGGTATAATTTTATAAAATTAATTTTTTTGTCACTCTTTCCTTTTTTTCCGTTTACATAATTATTGCGTGTAAAATAAACTGTTTTGCCGTCTTTGGTAAAAACTGGTGTAGCTTCGTGAAATTTAGAATTTAAGCCGTTTTTTATCTTTTTAACTTTGACAGAATCAACAGATGAAAAATACAAATTGGTAAAATATTCGCCTGTCCAGGTATGTTTTCTCTGCGAAAAATTTCCTGTATCTCTTGCCGATGCAAAATAAATTTTGTTGTCATAAACAAAGGTTCCATAATCTGAATATTTAGAATTAATTCGTGCATCTTCAATATTATAGCGGCCTGAGTTGGCTTTTATTTCATCTAAATAATTGGAAGTTTTATTGTAGAGTTTTCCGCGGGAATCATTTTGAGATTTAGTGTAAAATTCAGCCATAAGCTGGTTTGATTTCTTCAACTCTCCCGTGCTTTTTAAGGACTGTGCGTATCTAAAATAATATTCAGATTCAACATTGGGATTCATAGTAAACAGTTCACCATACCATTTTGAAGCACTTTCGTAATTAGCATTGAAATAATAGGAGTTGCCCAGTTTTTTAAACATATCTTCTGACTTGTATCCTTTAAGGGCCACTTTTTCATAAGTCTGTATGACATCAATATAAGCATAGCTGTCGTACTTTTTATCAGCCCGTTTTATTGTAGCTTTTTGGGCATACAGCGCTGATCCGCAAAAACTTAAAAAGACGATATAGAAGAGTATAGATTTTTTCATAATCTAAATTTTAAAAGAAACGAGGTGTTGTCATCTTGCTATTGTTCCTGAAGAATTCGTATCGAAGAAATATTTCATGCGATCCTGAATTGTAATTATTCAGTTTTGTGGTTTCGCGATCATATCCATATCCCAAATAAAGTCCGTCGGTAATCTGAAATCCAGCCATCGCACTCACTGAGGCGCTCCATCTGTAAGCAACGCCAATTACAAATTTGTCATAAAACATAAAATTAGCCGAAACATCTACCTGAAGTGGCGCACCTCCCACCATTTTTGCGAGAACAGCAGGTTTGAATTTGATGTATTGGTATTTATCGAGATCAAATACATAACCTGCCATTAAATAATAATTGATTTTATCTTTGTAGATCGCCACATCATTATCATCATATTTATTGGTTTCGATGAAATTGGGAACAGAAAAACCAATGTATGCTTTGTCAGAATGCCAATATACCCCGGCACCCACGTTGGGAGATATTTTATTGTCGAGATCCTGAAACTGAGGATCTCCCTGATCTTCGGGATTCAGCTTGCTTACATCCAGATTAAAGATATTAACAGTTCCCTTAATACCAAACGAAAGTTTAAAATTGGCCGATGTCTGAACGGTATAAGAAAGATCGAGAGAAATATTATTCTCGTTCGTTGGTCCAATTTTATCGTTTAGCACTGAAGCCCCAATTCCCAGATTACTATTGTTGATTGGTGTATTGATCGAAAA
>Ga0247810_10000954_pt1 | contig 21338 bp, 16 predicted proteins | sample UWRJL119311C1_FD_179918 | JGI IMG/M metagenome (GOLD analysis project Ga0247810, IMG submission 179918) | Plant litter microbial communities from Arlington Agricultural Research Station in Wisconsin, United States - UWRJ-L119-311C-1 | ecosystem: Environmental > Terrestrial > Plant litter >... | reverse complement strand
CTCAGATAATTTTAGTATGAGTTTAGGTTATAATGTGACATTTATCAAAAATGAGGTTTTAGAAGTAAACAATGGAACCCGATTTATTGAAGATGGGGGTTTTGGTGTAGGTCAGCCACCAATTTCAAGAATGGAAGAAGCTTTACCTGGACAAAAAAAACTGCCAATAGGTTATTTTTATGGATATAAAACCAACGGAATTTTTCAAAATCAGGCTGAAGTTGATGCACATCCTTCTCAATTAGCATTAGGGGCAGAAGCATCACCTGGAGATCTTCGATTTGTTGATGTCAACGGTGATGGGATAATTGACACAAAAGATAAAACGAATGTTGGTGACCCGATTCCGGAAGCGACTATGGGTTTCAATTTACAATTAAACTATAAAAATCTTGATTTTGCTCTCTACACTTTTGCTTCTGTAGGAAACGATATGGTTCGTAATTATGAAAGAACAAATCCTTACGCAAACCGATTAGATTATATTCTGGACAGATGGACAGGAGAAGGAACCAACAATTCAACTACAAGGGTTACAACAAGCGCAACTGCAAATAATAATTTTTCTGATTATTATGTTGAGGATGCTTCGTATTTAAGAATCCAGAATATCCAGTTAGGATATACGCTTAATCCAAATGTTTCTCAAAAGGCAGGAATCACAAAATTAAGACTTTATGCAGGGGTAAATAATTTGTACACATTTACCAAATATAAAGGCTTTGATCCGGGGGCATCATTTGGTCCAACAAATAAAGACGGGGTTTCTCAATCGCCTATTGGTGCCGGTATTGATTATGGATTTTATCCTGTTCCAAGAACTTATTTATTGGGCTTAAACATTAATTTTTAATTTCAGTTAAAATGAAAAAATATTTATTTACAACCCTTATAGCAATGACTCTGTTCTCAACAATATTTATTTCTTGTTCAGATGAGTTTGTAGATCCTAAACCGCCTTATTCAATAGATTCTGAAAATTATTTTAATTCTAAAGCTGATTATGAGCAGGCATTAATTGCTGTTTATGATTTACTTCAGTCTTCTTATGTAAATGTGTTGTTAGGAGAAATTGCTTCAGACAATACTTTGTGCGGAGGAGAAAGCCCGCTTGATGTAATTGGTTTTCAGCAAATCGATGATATGATTCACACGCCGGTAAACAGTAACCTGAAAGATGTTTGGAATTGGATGTTCGCAGGAGTTCAAAGGGCTAATTATATACTTGAATTTCAAGACAAAACTGATTTTGAAGGCAAGTCACAACTGTTAGCAGAAACGCGTTTTCTTAGGGCATATTACCAATTTGAATTAGTAAAATGGTTTGGTGGTATTCCTATTAAAGGAGATGTCAGATTTAAAGTTGGAGATGAAAAAACAATTCCGCGTTCATCAGTTGAAGAAGTGTATGCTGCTATTGAAGCTGATTTAATTTTCGCGGTTGCCAATTTATCTCCAATAAAATCTCATGAAGGTCAGGCTACTAAAGGTGCAGCTCAGGCATTATTAGGAAAAATTTATTTATATCAAAACAAATTCTCGCAGGCTGCAACAACTTTAGAGGGTTTGATAACTACTTCTCCATATTCATTAGCAGCAGATTATAATGCTTTGTTTGAAATGGATGGTGAAAATGGGCCAGAATCTGTTTTTGAAGTACAATATACAGATGTTGAAGGTGCTGCTTTTACCTGTTTACAATGTAGTGAAGGAAACGTTGCTGTTGGTTTTAGCGGAATACGTGGCTATGACGGACCACTCTTTACATCAGGATTTAGTTTTAATATTCCAACTCAGGAAAGTGCAGATGCTTTCGAAGTAGGTGACAAGCGTAAAGCTGTAGCTATATTAGATATTGCTGCCTGGGCTTTAGCAAATGCAGGTTATGATAGTGGAAACGGAATCAAATTTGCAAAAGGGAATGAAGACACGGGATTTTTTAACCGAAAATATTTGCCAAGAAAAAGAAGTGCCAATTCACAAGGAGATTTGAATTTAACGAATCCAAATAATTACAGAGCGATCCGTTATGCTGATGTACTATTAATGGCAGCTGAAGCATATAACAGAGGAGGAATTGATGATGGCAAAGCAAGAGGGTATCTGAATCAAATCAGAAGACGTGCTTTTGGAGATATAAATCATGATATATCGGCATCAGGACCGGCATTAACCGATTTTATTTTAGCAGAAAGAAGACTTGAATTCTTTGGAGAAGGACATCGTTTCTTTGATTTAGTGAGAACAGGTAAAGCGGTAGGTACAATTCCTGGTTTTCAGGCTAATAAAAACGAATTATTTCCGCTTCCAATTGAAGAAATTCAATTTGCAAATGGAAACTGGCAACAAAATCCGGGGTATATTAAATAACATCAATTATGAAAAAAATACATTTTATTATAAGTCTTTTCGTTTTGGCAATTCTATTGGGTTGTGCAAATGATAACAGCGATATTGATTTGGATGGTATAGCTGCGCCGGAAAATATATCGGCTTTGACAACAGTCACACAAGATAATTCAGGTAAAGTTACATTTTTACCTAAAGGTGAAGGAGTAACACAATACAAAATTGATTTTGGAGATGGAAGTGCTCAGTCAGATTATTTTTCTTCTGGAGCATATTTAGCACATACTTATAAAGAAGGAGTTTACACTGCTAAAATTATAGCAATGGGATTAAATGGAGAAACTACTGAAGTAAATCAGCAAGTAGTAGTTTCTTTTAAAGCTCCAGAAAATTTAGTAGTTGTTGTAACAAATGATTTATCAGTATCTAAAAAAGTAACAGTTATAGCTAAAGCTGATTTTGCTTTGTTTTATGATGTTTATTTTGGAGAAACAGGAAAACCAGACCCGGTTTCGGCTAATGACGGTGATCCGGTTTCGTATACTTATGCAACAGCGGGAGTTTATACAATTCGGGTAGTTTCAAAAAGTGCTGCGGTTAAAACTACAGAATATACCACGGAAGTTACAGCAAAACTCGTTCTTAATCCAACAACGTCAGCACCAGCTCCGCCAAACAGACAATCAGGAGATGTAATTTCTATTTATAGCTCTAAATATACGGATATAGCTGGAACTGCTTTTTATCCGAATTGGGGACAATCTACAACTTTGACAGAATTTGATTTAGCAGGAGATAAAATGCTGAATTATAATAACCTAAACTATCAGGGAATTGCATTGGCTGATGGTGTAACAATCGATGTTACCGGAATGGAATATTTTCACATGGATGTTTGGACTGCAGATTTAGAGAAAATCGAGACTTTCTTAATTAGTAAAACGAATGGAGAAAAACCAGTAGCAAAAAACCTAACAGCGAACGGATGGACAAGTATTGATATTCCGATTTCGGCATTTACAAGCCAGAATTTAACGGTTGCTGATATTTTCCAATTGAAATTAGTTGGAACTCCTGCAGGAAAAAATGTTTATATCGATAATATTTATTTTTATAAATCAGCTGCTGAATCTATAAAATTGCCACTTGATTTTGAATCAACTTTGTTAACTTATACTTGGGGTGGTTTTGGTAATATTGATGCATCTGTTATTGCAAATCCAAATAAAACCGGAATTAATGTATCTGAGAAAGTTTTAAAATTAGACAAAAAATCAGGAGCAGAAACTTGGGGCGGAGCAAGTTTAAATCTTGAAAATACTCTCGATTATACTAAAGGAACAAAGGTTAAAATAAATGTTTGGTCTCCTAAAGCAGGTGCTGATATTTTGTACAAGATGGAACTTTCAACATCTCCAAAAGACGGAAACGGCAACCCAACGATAGCTATAGAAGTTCATGCAAATACTACAGTGGTAAATGCATGGCAGACACTAACGTTTGATCTTACAACTGCACCAGGTTTTAGTACAAGTATTAAATATGACAGGGTAATTTTATTTCCTGACTTTGGAGTAGCAGGATCAGGAGCAATCTATTACTTTGATGACATAAAACAATCCAATTAAAAAAGAAATCATGAGCAAAAAAATAATCATAAAGATAGTATTCTTATTTGCAATTCTTCTGATGACGGGTTGTCAGAATGAGGATTACACCTTTGGTAATATAACAGCACCAACAAACATTCAGATAACTGCCGAAATTGTTGGAAAAACAACCGATGATCCTTATGGGGATGGATCAGGAGTTGTTAAACTTGTAGCAACCGGAGATGATGTTATTTCGTACAAATATGTATTTAGCGATGGAACTTCAGAAAATTCTCCCGGTGGTCATTTTGATAAACGATTTACCAAAACGGGTGTAAATAAATATACCGTTACGGCTGTAGCTTACGGAAAAGGCGGTATTGCTACTAATACAACTATTGAAGTTGAGGTTTTAAGTAATTTTAGTGATCCGGAAGCAGTTAATTTCTTAACCGGCGGAACGTCTAAAAAATGGTATTGGTCGGCTTCTGAACCAGGGCATTTAGGTGTAGGTCAAAATGATGGCGATGCAACTAAAAATTACTATGCCAATCATTATCAGGCCGGTGTTTTTGAAAAAGCAGCATCAACAGCGAGCAGTTGTTTATACGAAAACGAATTGACTTTTTCTTTGAATGGAGATGTTTTAAAATTTGAATTAAATAACGGTGGTTCAACGTTTTTTAACAAAGATTTTGGTAGTGTTGGTGGAGCATCCTTATCATCAGATAATTGTTTAGCTTATAATACAGGTGGTGTAAAAACAGTATCGTTAAGTCCTTCAGAATCTGTTGTGACTAAAAATCCTAACCATGCCACACAAACGCGAGGTACAATGTTAAATTTCTCTGAGGGTGGATTTATGGGGTATTATATAGGTCAGAGCTCTTATGAAATTTTATCTATTACGGCTAACAGAATGGTTGTAAGAGCAGTAATGGGAAATAATGCTACATTGGCATGGTATCATATATTTACTACTACAAAACCTTCACAAGTTCCTGATACAAATGTAGATTATACCAATTTAGTATGGTCGGATGAGTTTAATACTGATGGTGCTCCTGATGCAGCAAAATGGGGATATAATTTAGGAACCGGAGAGAATGGCTGGGGAAATAATGAAAAACAAAATTATACTAATTCTGCAACAAACGTAGTTGTAGCCGGTGGAAACCTTAAAATTACAGCTAAAAAAGAGACTTCCGGTGGCGCCGCTTATTCATCAGCCAGATTAGTAAGCGATAATAAATTCAAGTTTACTTACGGAAAGGTAGAAGTTAGGGCCAAACTGCCAACAGGAGCAGGGACCTGGCCTGCGATCTGGATGCTGGGGCAAAATTATGCAACAAAACCCTGGCCTTCCTGTGGAGAAATTGATATTATGGAACACGTAGGAAATAATCAGAATGTTATTCATGGGACACTGCATTACCCGGGACGTTTTGGAGGAAGTGCTGATACAGGTACCAAAACAATACCAAATGTTTCAACCGAATTTCATGTTTATAAAACAGTCTGGAGTGCTGCATCTGTAAAAATATATGTTGATGAGACTTTGGTACATACTGTTGCTAATGCTGCTACATTGCCATTCAATAGTGATTTCTTCTTAATATTAAATGTTGCAATGGGAGGAAATATGGGAGGAAATATTGATCCTGCATTTACCCAATCTTCTATGGAAATTGATTATGTAAGAGTTTATCAATAAAAAAGATTGAAAGAAGTAAAATTAGAGAGTCAGTTTTTTGACTGATTCTCTAATTTTTTATAATTTAATAATAAAGATATAACATGAAAAAGATAGGGTTGCTATTTATGATAACCAGCTTTTGCCTTGCCCAACAGAAAGATAGAAAGCTAGTATGGGAAGAAAATTTTGACAAAAAGATAAACGAATCTGTTTGGAATTTCGATCTCGGCGATGGTTGTCCAGTTCTTTGTGGCTGGGGTAATAATGAAAGACAGATTTATACCAAAACTAACCATGAGATTAAAGAAGGTAATTTGGTTATTGAAGCCAGAAAAGAAGGGGAAAAATATACTTCGACAAAAATTACAACTAAAAGCAAAAAAGAATTTTTGTATGGACGAATAGAGGCTAGAGCCAAACTACCTCTTGGTCACGGTTTATGGCCGGCTTTTTGGATGTTAGGAGCTAATATCGATGAGGTAAAATGGCCTAAAACAGGTGAAATTGATATTTTAGAATATATAGGTAGAGATCCACACATGGTCTATACAACCCTGCATACACAAGACAGCCACGGAAATACAATTAATACCAAACGAACCGAATTTCCTAATATAGAAGAAGGATACCATGTTTATGCAATTGAATGGAATAAAGATAAAATTGATTTTTTTGTTGATACAACTTTAGTGTATACATTTCAGCCTGAAATTAAAAATGATGACACATGGCCTTTCAATAAACCGTTTTACATTATTATCAATTTAGCAATTGGAGGAAATTTTGGAGGACCAGCAGTTGATGATACCGTTTTGCCTCAAAAATATTACTTAGATTATGTTCGTGTTTATCAATAATATAAAATAACTACTGTTAAAAAAAAGAAGTGTAACTTGTTTATAATAAATCATTTATATAATTACGCTTCTTTTTTTTAATTGTTAAAAAAACACTATTATCTGATTTTTAACAGCATTTCGTCGATAAAATTTAAAATTAATTGATATTATTTACAATTTATTATTAATTAATGTTCCATTTGTTTGCTTTTTAAAATAAAAATTTGTTAAATTTGGACAGATTATTAACATAACCAAAAAAAGATAAGCCTATACAATAAAATTACTTTTTAGAAAATTACTCCAAATTTTAAACAAAACTAAAAAAGTAGTATTATGGCTGATCTGCATATTCCTGACGCTCTATTGGTTAAAAATTATGTTGAAGGCAATGAAAATGCTTTAGCAACATTAATAAAGAGACATGAGTCCAAAATATATGGATTCATATATTCTAAAATTGCTGATAGAGATATTTCAAACGATATTTTTCAGGATACATTTATTAAAGTTATTAAGACTTTAAAATCTAACTCATATAACGAAGAAGGTAAATTCCTGCCTTGGGTAATGCGTATTTCTCACAATTTAATTGTAGATCATTTTCGTAAAACCAAAAAAATGCCAATGTACAGGGAAACAGAAGAGTTTTCGATTTTTTCGATTATGTCTGATGATTCTTTAACGATTGAAGGTAAAATGATTGTTGATCAGGTTGAAGTTGATCTTAAAAAACTAATTCAGGAACTTCCTGAAGATCAAAAAGAAGTTTTAATAATGCGAATGTATCAGGATATGAGTTTTAAAGAAATCTCTGAACTGACAGGCGTGAGTATCAATACAGCATTGGGCAGAATGCGTTATGCACTAATGAATTTGAGGAAAATTATCGATAAACATCAAATTATTTTGACCAACTAATACTATTTTGAAAATTAGCTCGTTATACTTGTATAAAACATTTTCATAGTATGGCGAAAATTTACTCTAAAAAGACATTAGCTTCTAAAGATTTAAAACCAAAGAAAGAAGTCGTTTCTTTTTTATTAAGTTATTCACAAGCTTTAAAAGTTGTGAAAATCGATAATAAAAGTTTTGAAATCATAGCTAATTAAACAGCCCACTACTTTTGTCGGATGTTTATTTCGAAAGAAAAACCAAATGGTCGTTTTGGTTGAAAGCTCACTATTCGTATGTAAATACAAATAGTGAGTTTTTTTTTCCTTTTATTTCGAAAAATAATTATAAGATTTAAGTTACTGTTTGTGTATTTATTTTGTTAAAATTTAGCATTTTGTTAGTTTATTTAATATTTTTTTTTAGTTTAGATAAAAAAATAACTGTTTATTTGATTTAATTAACAAAAGCTGATAAAATGCTTAGCAATGTAAACTCTTAAACATTTTAAATATCTAACTAACTAAACCTGATTATTATGAAGAAAAACTACACTACACCATCTTGTTTGATTATTGTACAGTTTAATGTTTTTGATAAGGATTGATTTTAAATGAGTCTTAATTCTTAATAGTAAGCAAAAAAAACTTTTGCTCTATAATTTTTTCCAATTGGGTTAACCAAGTTTTGGTTTCCATATTGTGTTATTTATAAAAACATTAAATCTATTTAATAATTAAACATAATTGAGATGAAAAAAAAACTTAAGATATTATCATTTCTTCTATTGGTAAATATCGGAGCATTTGCTCAAAAAGATGAAATTAAAGAAGCTCAGTCCTATTTTGATAAGGGAAAAGCTACGGAAGCATTAGCAATTTTAAAAAAAGTAGAATATCTTGTTGTTAATGCCCCAGATGAAATAAAATCCGATTTTTTTTATCTGAAAGGAAATGTTTACAAGGATTTAGCTGCTAAAAATATTGATTCCGCAAATAATTTTACTTTAGCAGCAGGCGCATATCAGGATGTTCTTTTATATGAAAATGAATCTCTTAAGTATAAATACGCTTTCAAGGCAAATTTAGCTTTAAAAGAACTGAAATCTAAACTGGTAGATGGTGCTTACAAAGATTATAACGAAGAAAAGTATAAAGAAAGTGCCGCTAAGAGTTATGAGGTTTACTTATTTGATAAAAAAGATACTTTAAACTTGTATAATGCTGCTGCAGCTTCGTTAAGAGGGAAAGATTATAGTTCTTCCGTTAAATATTATGAAGAACTTAAAAAAATAAACTATTCCGGAAAAGGAGTTGTTTTTTATGCTACCAATATAAAAACAAAAAAAGAAGAAGCCTTTGCTTCTATGAGTGCCAGAGATGCTAATATTAAGGAAGGTGTTTATGAAAAGCCACGTAATGTATTTCCGCCTTCTAAAAAAGAAGAGATTTTGATTGCTTTAGCTTTTTCCTACTTAGAAAGAAATGATTATGTTAATTCAGAAAAATATTATCAGGAAGCCTTGCTTGTAAATCCTAATTGTGTAAACTGCTATATAAATCTTGTTTATATCAAAATGGAACTTAAGAAAGCTTTGGTCAATAAAATGGATGTTTTGGGAAATAGTCCGAAAGAAATGAAAGAGTATGATAAATTGAATGCCCAGAAAGATGAAATAGTAAAAAGTGCTATACCATATCTTAAAAAAGCATTAGTTATCGAACCAAAAAATGAAGATGCTATAAAATCACTTTTAGGGATATACAGAGCATTAGACATGACAAATGAATATAATGCTCTTAAAAGCAGCAGATAAAAAAACTAAAAGAAGCTGCTAAACTTTCTTTTTGGCAGCTTCTTCTATCAATGATTTTTTTCCTATTGTCCTTGTAATAATATCTTTCTCAAGACTCCAGCTTCTGGCAGGCGAATATTCACGACCGTACCAAATAATCTGTAAGTGCAAGTCATTCCATAATTCTCTTGGAAACAGTCTTTTTGCATCCTTTTCTGTTTGAACCACATTTTTACCGTTGGAGAGATTCCATCTGTACATCAGCCTGTGAATATGGGTATCAACCGGAAAAGCAGGAACGCCAAATGCCTGTGACATAACAACACTTGCTGTTTTATGCCCAACAGCCGGTAAAGCCTCAAGAGCTTCAAAACTCTGCGGAACTTCTCCGTTGTGTTTATCAATCAAAATGTGAGACAAACCATGAATTCCTTTCGATTTCATTGGTGATAAACCACAAGGTCGAATGATTTCCTTGATTTCTTCTACCGACATTTTAATCATATCATACGGATTATCAGCTTTTGCAAAAAGCAACGGTGTAATCTGATTCACACGAACATCCGTACATTGTGCTGATAGTAAAACAGCAATTAGTAAAGTATAGGGATCTTTGTGATCAAGCGGTATAGGTATAGTAGGGTAGAGTTCTTTTAACGTATTTATAACAAATGCAACGCGGGCTTCTTTATTCATTTCCGTATTTTTAATGGCGTAAAAATAGTATAAATTTAAGGATGTGCCTAATCCAGCTTTCCGTTACAACTCCTCATTGTCAAAGTAACATTTTTTTGCATTAACAAGAGCTTCCTCCGGTCGCTTTCTTAATGCAAAAAATGTAAACTTTTACAATTCGGGGGTTTTCACTACAATCTGGGGCATAAAATAATTGAAAATTATCAATTGTTAATTGTCAATTAAAAAAAATATAAGCAAGTCCAACAATCTAAAAATCTAATAAATGATAACATTACAAAAAGGTGATAAAGCCCCAAATTTTTCGGGAGCAGACCAAGACGGAAAAACACATACACTCGCAGATTATACCGGAAAAAAATTAGTAGTTTTCTTTTATCCAAAAGCAAGTACACCTGGATGCACAGCAGAAGCATGTGATTTAAGGGATAATTTTGAGCGTTTTAAAGCAAATAATTATGAACTTTTGGGTGTAAGTGCTGATAGTCAGAAAGCACAGGGGAAATTTAAAGATAAATACGAATTTCCTTTTCCGCTATTAGCAGATGAAGACAAATCAGTAATCAATGCATTTGGTGTTTGGGGACCAAAGAAATTCATGGGAAAAGAATATGACGGAATTCACAGAACCACTTTCGTTATTGATGAAAACGGAATAATTGATGAGGTTATTTCACAGGTTAAAACAAAAGAACACGCCGCACAAATTTTAAAATAAAAATCATTATTCAAAAAAAAATGCCCTTTTCAAAAAGGGCATTTCCGTATATTCAACTTATTATTTGATTATAATTAATTGTTGTCAGGCTGAGCGGAGTCGAAGCCCTTCTTGTCCAAAATCCGTTCAAATAAGTTGAATGGACTTAAAATGATAGGGTTTTAAAAAAGTAAAAGATATTTACTATTAACGCGTTGGGTGTAATTATTAAAAACGTCAGTTCGAGTGTTTTTTGTGCAGAGAAACGGAACAAAAAATGTATCGAGAACTGTTTTTAATGATAATTTTTCTGTTCTCGATACAATTTTCTATCGAAAATCACTCGAACTGACGAAAAATTATCATCAAAAACTAATTACTCCCAACGGGTTACTATTATATTATTCTAAAACCAATCCAATCTGTCCATCATCGTCCAATTCAGTTTCAACCGATTCATCATCTGATAATTCCGGTTTTTCAGGAATTTCTTCAACAGGTTCTTCGTATGGTAATGGATCCAATAAATTCACTTGCTTTAATTTATCTGTTGTTAATTGGTTTCCTATTGCTTTAAATCCTTTTACAGCAATGAAATCTTCAATATCCACATGTAAATCTTCTTTCTGAACTCCTTTTACTTTTGCAAAAACCAATTGTGCTACCGGGCGATAATCTGTTGATACAATTTCTAATTGTGAATTAGGATGCTCGGTAATAAAACTTTCTTCCTTGTTTTCATTTTCAACTAAGAAACGCTTTAAGAAATAACGTTCCTTTTCTCCGTCATAATAAATAGCAGAAATTGGTTTTTTAGGTTTCCATTTTTCCAGAACAATCATATCTTCATCAAAATGAGTAGATAATTCAGGAATAATAACCTTCAGTTTTCCCGATTGATTAATGATTAGGATTTTATCACTTGGCTTAAATTCACCCAGCAATTCACCTCTGGCGTCAACGTTCAGGCGCTTAACAGTTTCATCAAACCAAACTTTTCTTGGTAATAATGTTGAAATTCCCTTCTCTTTTAATTCAATTTTCTTGATCGGATATTTAGTTACCAGATTTCCTTTTGACGCACGTCCTTTTATCGCTAAATTGGCAAAATCAATGTCAAACTTCAGTTTTTTGATAGTTCCAACCTGACGCAGTAAAATGGTAATAACTTCAGCTTCTCCATTTGGATTATGCGAAAAGTAAACTACCTGGGAACCTGCTTTTTCACTGGTCAGATCATACGCTTTATCTCGCGTTACACCCGAAACATTGAAACGCTTAATGTAAGATGGTCCCGATTTTCCATCACGATAAATCATGTTGTAAATCGTACGTTTATCGCTTTTATCAAAAATAGCAACGTGAATAATATCTTTACCTACAAAAGTCTTGGCATCTACTTTTGTTACCAGCATTTTTCCGTCACGCAAAAATACAATTACATCATCAATATCAGAACAGTCCGTAACGTATTCGTCTTTTTTTAAGCTCGTTCCCACGAAACCTTCTTCACGGTTTACGTATAGTTTTGTATTTCTTAAAACTACTTTTGTAGCCTCAACATTATCAAAAACACGAAGTTCTGTCTGACGTTCACGGCCTTTACCGTACTTCTCTTTTAATTTGGTGAAGTAAGCAATTGCAAAATCAGTAAGATTTGCCAAATGATGCTCGACTTCTTTCATTTCATCCTCTAATTTAGCGATAAAATCATCGGCTTTATCAGAGTCAAAACGTGTAATACGAATCATCGGAATCTGAGTCAATCGCTGTAAATCGTCGTCATTAATTTCTCTGATAAATGATTTTTTGAAAGGCTCAAAACGATCATATAAATATTTATAAAGAGATTCCCTGTCGGAATATAATTTGAATTCAATGTACATTTCTTCACGAATGAAGATTTTTTCCAAAGTAGAGAAATGCCATTTGTTTTTTAATTCTTCTAACTGAATTTCTAATTCCTGCTTAAGCAAATCTACTGTTCTGTGCGTTGAAATTTTCAACATTTCAGAAACTCCGATAAACAACGGTTTATTGTCTTCAATAACACATCCTAAAGGGGCTACAGAAGTTTCGCAAGCCGTGAATGCAAACAAAGCATCAATTGTTTTATCCGGAGAAACTCCCGGAAACAAGTGAATTAATATCTCAACATCAGCAGCGGTATTGTCTTCAATTTTCTTGATTTTGATTTTACCTTTATCATTGGCTTTCAAAATGCTGTCAATCAAAGTCGTTGTATTGGTTGAAAACGGAATCTGAGTAATCACCAACGTATTTTTGTCTAATTGGGCAATTTTTGCACGAACACGAACACGTCCGCCACGCAAACCGTCATTATAATTGGACACATCGGCGATTCCCTGTGTCATGAAATCCGGATAAAGCGTAAATGGTTTTCCTTTTAGGATTTTGATCGAAGCATCAATTAATTCATTGAAGTTGTGAGGTAAAACTTTAGTAGAAAGTCCAACCGCAATACCTTCAGCTCCCTGTGCCAAAAGCAACGGAAACTTTACTGGAAGGTTGTTGGGTTCTGCACGACGACCATCGTATGAAACGCCCCAATCGGTGATTTTTGGAGAATATAAAACCTCCAAAGCAAATTTGGATAAACGAGCCTCGATGTAACGAGAAGCCGCAGCTCCATCGCCCGTTAAAATATTTCCCCAGTTTCCCTGGCAGTCAATCAACAAATCTTTCTGGCCAATTTGTACCATTGCATCACCAATACTCGCATCTCCGTGTGGGTGATACTGCATGGTGTGACCTACAACATTGGCAACTTTGTTATAACGACCGTCATCCAGCTCTTTTAAAGAGTGCATAATACGACGCTGAACCGGTTTAAAGCCATCTTCAATAGCCGGAACCGCACGTTCCAGAATTACATAAGAAGCATAATCCAGAAACCAGTCCTTGTACATTCCGGTTACTTTCGTAATTACATCTTCGCCTTCTTCTTCCTGATTTTCGTAAAAATGCTGTCCTTCAAAATGTTTGGCATCTACATCAATAATTTCATCATCTCCTTCCTGATTTTCATCAAGCGGATTTTCTTCTGAATTATTCTCTTCGTCGTTTGGAATTATGTTGTCGTCTTCTTCGTCTTTCATTTTTTATGCTGAATTATTTCAGTAAACTTTTTTTATTCATAATCGTCGTCCAAATATTTTATGCCTGCTTTTATAAAAAGCTCTTCCATTTGGCTAAAGCAGAAGCCATTATAATTTTCCAGGTTTTTTGATTCTCTAAAGCCTTTACATCCTAAACAAAGTTCTTTATAGCCAATTATTCTATTTTTATGATCTCTAAAAAGTATTATATGCCGTGGCATATAACAATCTGCAGGTAACTCTTCTACTTTACAACTATCCTGAGACATTAATTCCAGTAATTCTGTTTTTAGTACTGAATTTAATAATACTCTTTCTTTAACATTAGTACTGTCGAAATTCAATTTATAATCAACAACAAGGTCTTTTGTATATTTATTATACTTTGTTTCTTTACTTTGTTTATCCCAATACATCCTATTTTCATAAGATAAAATTTCAACCTTGGATAATTTTTTTAAAGGAAACTCTCTTTCTTTGCTTATTTCTGTTACAGATTTAGCTACCATTAGACTTTCATCAGATTGAGAGTTTTCTTTCTCTTTTTTACAAGAAATGAATATAAAAATGATAATCAAAAATATAATTTTCTTCATAGAACTATAGGATTATTTACTTTGCAGGTTCTATAGCCACTACAAAAAGTTACTTAAAAAAATCAATTTGCAAATTCTTACACATTGTTGAGGAATTTGTATATATTATTTAGTCTGAACGTTTTCAATTGTATTCTGACTCTTTTTATAATTTTTAATTAGAACATAAGTGATTGCAAAACTTACAATAAACACTAGTGCAGCATAAATTAATTTCTTTTTTTCCATTTTTTATATTTCTTCCAGTTCGTCAATTTCCACCTTCAAATTCTTGATAATAAATTCTTGTCTGTCCGGCGTATTTTTCCCCATATAAAAAGATAATAATTGCTCTATCGAAGTGTTTTTATCCATCATAATAGGATCAAGGCGAATCGTTTCTCCAATGAAATTCTTGAACTCATCCGGTGAAATCTCTCCCAAACCTTTAAATCGGGTAATTTCCGGTTTTGGTTTTAATTTTTCGATGGCATCTCTTCTTTCCTCTTCAGAATAACAATAGATGGTTTCTTTTTTATTTCGAACCCTGAAAAGCGGCGTTTGCAAAATATACAAATGTCCTTCTTTGATTAATTCTGGAAAGAATTGCAAAAAGAACGTAATCAATAACAAGCGAATGTGCATTCCGTCGACATCGGCATCGGTTGCGATTACGATGTTGTTGTATCGCAGTTTTTCCAGTCCGTCTTCGATATCTAATGCGGCTTGCAATAAGTTGAATTCTTCATTTTCATACACGATTTTCTTTGTCATTCCATAGGAGTTCAAAGGCTTACCACGTAAACTGAAAACGGCTTGAGTATTTACATCTCTGGATTTTGTAATCGACCCGGAAGCCGAATCTCCCTCGGTAATAAAAAGCGTACTTTCTAAATTTCTTGGGTTTTTTGTATCTGGAAGATGCGCACGGCAATCTCTTAATTTTTTATTGTGAAGATTGGCTTTTTTAGCTCTGTCTGTAGCCAGTTTTCTGATTCCAGATAATTCTTTACGCTCACGTTCTGCCTGTAGAATTTTGCGTAATAAGGCTTCCGCAGTCGGTGGATTTTTGTGTAGATAATTGTCTAATTTATTTTTCACAAAATCATTTACAAAAGTACGGACTGAAACCGCTGGCGTTCCGTCATCAGAACCCATATCAGTTGAACCTAATTTTGTTTTGGTCTGAGACTCAAAAACCGGTTCCATTACTTTAATACTAATCGCACTTACAATCGATTTACGAACATCTGAAGCTTCAAAATTTTTGTTGTAAAACTCACGGATGGTTTTTACAATTGCTTCTCTGTAAGCCGCTAAGTGTGTCCCCCCCTGTGTTGTGTTCTGACCGTTTACAAAAGAGTGATATTCTTCGCTGTATTGCGTTTTACTGTGGGTTAAAGCGATTTCGATATCATGATCTTTAAGGTGAATAATCGGATATTCTAAATCATCTTCGCTGATAGTTTCTTCTAATAAATCTCTAAGACCATTCTCAGAAATATATTTTTCTCCATTAAAAATAATTGTCAAGCCATTGTTCAGGTAACAATAGTTTTTAACCATTTTAATTACATATTCCATACGGAATTTGTAGTTTTTAAAAATCGTTTCGTCAGGTGTAAAAGTTACTTTTGTTCCTTTACGTTTTGTCGTTTCAATTACATCTTCTTCTAAAACCAAATTTCCTCCGGAAAATTCTGCTGCTTTTTGCTTTTCATCACGAACAGATTCTACACGAAAATAATTCGACAAAGCATTCACCGCTTTTGTTCCTACACCATTTAAACCAACTGATTTTTGGAAAGCTTTAGAATCATACTTTCCACCGGTATTCATTTTTGAAACCACATCAACTACTTTTCCCAACGGAATTCCACGTCCGTAATCACGAACCGAAACCGTTTTGTCCTTAATAGTGACTTCAATCGTTTTACCGGAGCCCATTACGAACTCATCGATACAGTTGTCTAAAACCTCTTTTAAAAGAATATAAATACCGTCATCCGGCGAAGATCCGTCTCCCAATTTTCCGATATACATTCCGGGACGCATACGAATATGCTCTTTCCAATCGAGTGATCTAATATTATCTTCGTTATATTGATTTTGCTCTAGCATAAATGAATTTGGATTTTTGGCTAATGTACCATTTCTGCATAAAAAATGAAAGCGTATTATTTTTTTTGTTATGAATAATAACAGCTTTGAATTCTATTTAAATTGATTGTAAAAAAATACAAGCTTAAAAGTAGAAAAAAACAGTCTAAAACAAAAAAACACTACTTGATTCCGAGTACTTGTTTTGCCAATGCAATCATTTCGGGAGTTCCCGTGTTTTTGTTTTTTTCGTCAGAAAGTTTTACAACGCCTTGCCAATGGGCATGATCCGGTTTTGTTTCGGTTAATTTAATGACCATATTCATCGAGGGCAGACCGACATCATTGGTAAAATTAGTTCCAATTCCAAAAGACATTCTGATTTTATCTCTACAAAAATCGGCTATGATTTTAACTTTATCAAAATTGAGGGAATCCGAGAAAACAATTGCTTTTGATTTTGGGTCAATTCCCATTTTAGTATAATGAGAAATTACTTTTTGTGCAAACTCAACCGGGTCGCCGCTGTCATGCCGTACACCATCAAAAAGTTTCGAATATTTTTTATCAAATTGACTGAAAAATATATTTGTAGTGTAAGTGTCTGTGAGTGCAATTCCGAGGTCGCCTCCGTAAACTTCTGTCCAATGTTCCAGACTGATTAAATTAGCCATTTTAAAACCATATTGCGCCGCATGAAACATAAACCATTCGTGTGCGTGCGTTCCTAAAGGTCTTCTATTATTGAGCATTGCAAAATGCACGTTGCTGGTTCCCATAAAGCTTTCTGAACCATAAGTTCTTAATGTTTTATTTACCAAATTATGTACGTCATAAGAATGACGGCGCCTGGTACCGAATTCTAAAACAGAAACTCCTAGTTTATTGTAATTATCAATTTTGTTTTTGGTCACCTCTTTTATGGCGTCATCATTTAGACGAATTAAATGATTTGATTTATAAAAAAGCTCTGAAATTAAAGCCATCAAGGGCACTTCCCATAAAATAGTACGATACCAATAGCCTTCAATTATAACTTTGATTTCTGAACCTTCCTGTGTAATTTGAACTTCTGACGGATCGTAACTATAACCCTGCAGAAAATCTAAATAAGTTGGATCGAGATAAGGGCAGTAGTGTGATAAATAATTCTTTTCGTCTTTTGTTAATCTCAGGTCAGCCATTGCGTCTACCGATTTTCGAAGTAAATCTGCAAAACCTGATGGAAAAATATGTTTACCGCGATTGATAAAACCATAACGAACCTTTGACTTTGGAAAAAGCCTTATTACGGCATGCTGCATCGTAAATTTATAGAAATCATTATCTAAGATTGATTTTAAAAAAGTTGTTTCCATAATTCAAGCCGCTGTATGTTTTCCAATCACTAAGATACGCCAATTCGGTAAAAGAAGAAAATGATAAAGAGCTATGGAAACAATACTTATTTTGAAATTACCTTAAAAGAAGCAATACTGTTGGTATCCAGATAAAATGTAATATAATCCCCGATAGTTTTATCAAAAGTAACCTGAAATTCTAAAGCACCTTTTTTTTCTCTTGAGTTTACTACCCGAACAGGTTGATTCTTTTTATTCAAGTAATAAAACTGATCTGATTTTGAAATGTTTTTAATTGCAAAAGTTATTTTATCACCATTATTAATTTCAATTATTCCGGATTCAGGTGCTATAATTTTATTGTCGCCAGCAATTGTTCGATTATAAATTAATGGTCCGTTTAGAAATTCATCTTTATTTAATTTGCGACCAAGAAAAGATCCTGAGTCCGGAAAATGTTTTGCAAAAAAGTAATCGGGTTCCGTGTCGAAATACGCCGGATCAAAATCTTTAACCATTCTGCCTTTATTGCCGTCGAAATAGCCTTGTCCCCAGGTAACATCAATTAAACGCCATTTTTTATCAATCAAGGCTATGTTCCAGGCATGATTTGAACTGGTGCTTTTTCTGCCAATATCAACTAATCTTGTTTTTGAATCCCCTCTGATAATTTCTGATTTAATTCCAACTAATGAAGTTAAATGCTGAAATAAAAGCGTAAAACCTTCACAAACTGCTTTTTTAGATTTGAATGTCTTTTGAAGTATATTGTTATTAAATTCCTGTATTTTTTTCTGTTTTTCAGCTTCAGTGCGATAAGAAAAACTCATCGTTTTTTGCGGATTTAAAAAAGCAGCATAATCATATTTTATATTAAAAGCCATCCAGCTGTAAATAGCTCTTGCTTTATCATAATCTGAATTAAAATCTTTTTCGATTTTTTCCGCTAATTCTTCAGTATTGTCAAAGTTTTTAGGATATTTCAAAACAATATTGTCAACTCCGTTATATTTTTGAGAGTAGGAGGTGTGCAGGAAAATGACATTTAAAAAGATAAATGCAAAAACGAATTGTTTTATTTTCATTAATTAAAACTGTTTTTTACGATTGTTTTTAATTCAAGATCAAATTCCGGATTTGAGATTTCATTTTTTTCCAAATCAAAATTAGCATTGAAAGAAGGCAACGAAAAAAGTGCTTTGATATGTGCACCATATCTTGGGAAAGCAGTTTTTGCAATTTCTAAAACGGAAGCGCCTCCTCTTGCTCCTGGAGAAGTAGCCATCAAAAGCATTGGTTTTTGCTGAAAAACGTCTTTTAAAATTCTTGAACTCCAATCGAATATATTTTTAAAAGCTGTAGAATAATTTCCATTATTTTCAGCCAAAGAAACAACAAGTATATCAGCACTTTCAATTTTTTTCAGAAATGATTTTGCGATTTCATGCTGACCGATTTCTTTTTCTAAATCAACGCTGAATAATGGCATTGCAAAATCATTCAAATCTAAAACTTCTACTTCTGCATTTTCAAATTGATTGGCTGCATAAGCTGCTAAATGCTTATTGATAGATTGTTGGCTGTTACTTCCTGCAAAGGCTATAATTTTCATGGTTTTTTTATTTTTATTAAAAGTAATGAAATTAAATTATAATTAAAAATGCTTTCAATTAGATGAAATATTTTCGAAAAATAAAAGTCCAAAAAAGAATTTGACTTTTTTGGACTTTCTATGATTTTAAACTAATAAATTTTTAGTTTAGTGTTCTAATTGCTTTTGTGGATGATACCCAAAAAGATGATGTTCTTTTATGATTTCTGCAACTCCCGATGGAAGCATAGGTTCCCAGCCAGGTGTACCCTGACCAATCATTTTTAAAACTTCACGAGAGAAGACATTTAAGATATTCGGATCGTAATCTAAAATATCAACTACTTTTCCGTTGAATTTAAAGAATTTGTATAATTCCTTCATTCTCGGATGTACTTTCAGGTTATCGGAAGTGATAATTTCTCCATTTTCACCCAACATCGGATATAAAAATACTTTCATATCGCGGTAGAATAATTTCCCGAAAGCTTCCAGGATTCCACCACTTAAATGACGGTAATATTTCTCATCAAAAATGTCAACTAAGTTATTCACGCCCATTGCCAATCCCATTCTGGCTTTGGTATAATTAGCAAAATATTCAACTACTTTATAATATTCCTGGAAATTCGAAATCATTACAGTCTGACCTAACGAACAAAGTAATTCGGCTCTGTCCATAAAATCACGCTCATCAATTTCACCATCTGAACGCAAATTTGAAAGTGTAATTTCAAAAACGACCAAAGTATTGTCTTTTTCAACTTTATTTTCTTCGAGAAACATTTTTAATGATTTCTCATACATATCAAGATTAACATTCGTAACCGGACGGAAACTTCCCCTGAAAGCAAGAAGGTTCTTTTTGTATAAAACAGCAGCAGGCAAAACGTTTTTTCCATCAGGATTAAACATTACGGCATCTGTCATTCCGTTTTTAACCAATTGTAAACTCATCAAACGATTGTCAACATCTGCAAAACGTGGTCCTGAGAAATTAATAGTATCGATTTCAAGCTGGTCTTTATCAAGGTGATCGTATAAATAGCGAAGTAATCGCTTAGGATCATTATATTTGTAGAAAGCACCGTAAATCAGGTTAACACCTAAAATTCCAAGTGTTTCTTGTTGTAATCGTGCATCGGTTTCTTTAAAACGAATGTGCAGAATAATTTCGTTATAAGCTTCGTCAGGTTCGATTTGGTATCTTATTCCAACCCAACCGTGACCTTTAAATTGTTTCGCAAAATCTATCGTGGCAACAGTGTTGGCATAACTGAAAAAAAGTTTGTTGGGATGTTTTTCTCTGCTCAATCGCTCTTCAATCAGTTCGCCTTCAAAGGTTAACATTTTTTTGAGTCGGTTTTCAGTCACATATCTTCCATCACCTTCAACTCCGTAAACGGCATCACTAAAATCTTTATCATAGGCAGACATTGCTTTTGCAATGGTTCCAGATGAACCTCCAGATCTGAAAAAGTGTCTCACTGTTTCTTGTCCAGCGCCAATTTCAGCAAAAGTTCCGTAAATATTTTCGTTTAAATTAATGCGTAACGCTTTGTCTTTTATAGAAGGAATCTGAGCGATGACCTTGTCACCTTTGAGTTTTATTTCTGTACCCATTTTATTTTAAATAGATTTGTTACAAAGTTAGCAAATTAGGTTTCTAATGAAAGAGAAATAATCCCTATTTTTGTAAAAAAAACAAGTTCAATTGAAGATCTATTTTTTAGGTACCGGTACTTCTCAAGGTATTCCCATTATTGGGATTGATCACCCTGTTTGTAAAAGCTTAGACGCTAAGGATAAAAGGCTTCGTGTGTCCATTTGGATCACATGGGATGAGCATTCGTATGTTGTAGATTGCGGACCTGATTTCAGGCAGCAGATGCTTTCTTGCGGTTGTCGAAAACTTGATGCAATTTTATTCACACACGAACATGCTGATCATACCGCGGGTTTAGATGATATTCGTCCGTATAATTTCAGACAAGGAGAAATTCCGGTTTATGCACATCAGCGTGTAATTGATAATTTAAAAAAGCGTTTTGA
>Ga0247810_10000952_pt1 | contig 21432 bp, 23 predicted proteins | sample UWRJL119311C1_FD_179918 | JGI IMG/M metagenome (GOLD analysis project Ga0247810, IMG submission 179918) | Plant litter microbial communities from Arlington Agricultural Research Station in Wisconsin, United States - UWRJ-L119-311C-1 | ecosystem: Environmental > Terrestrial > Plant litter >... | reverse complement strand
TTACAATTACGACGATGCCGGGAGGAACTTCTACCAGTCGAAAGAAACAGCTGAGAATATCCGCGATAAACGCCTGCTCGGACTCGTTACCACCGACCTCGGATTGCTGAGCTTTGCCCGGAAGGAGTACAACCGTTCGATCCAGCTTTTGCGTGAGGCGATCCGCATTCTCCAGAAATACAATGACGAAGACGGATTGGGGTTCGCGCACATGCACCTGGGAAATGTTTACCGGGAAAATTCAAGTTACGACGAGGCTTTACGGTATTACAACCACGCGCTGGTCTTTTTCGAGTCGACTGCTAACCGTGCGCAGATCGCTTCGGTTTACCACCTGGTAGGAACCGTTTTCGAAAAGCAGGGAAAATTCGCCAATGCGCTTGTTTACCTGAACCGCTCGGTGGAGATCCGCTCGCAGTTTGGATTTAAAGGCGCTGTTTACCCGTCGTTCCGCGCTATTGCGGAAGTGTACCAGAAAACCGGGAATATGTCGCTGGCTTACCGCTACCTGGAAATGTATTCGGACTATTCCGACAGTGCGAGAACCGTCGAAGTTAGCGCCAAGATCGCGGAGATCTCGGAATTGTACCGTTCCGAGCAGCTGGAGCGAATGGTTGCCATGCAGGCGGATTCCATCGAATTGCAGCGCAAGGAAAAAGACCTTACTTCGGCACAGCTGGAAAACACCGAGCTTAAGAATATCTTCCAGACTTATGTGATCATCGGGTTCCTGCTGCTGGTGATCCTGGCGGCGGTGATCTTCTACAACCGCTGGAAACAGCGAAACATCAAGCAGCTGCAGCGCGAGGCAGAAATGGGACAAGTGTTGCTGCGCTCACAGATGAACCCGCATTTCGTGTTCAACGCCATGTCGGTGATCCAAAGCTACATTTACGAGAACGACACGAAGAATTCGACCAAATTCCTGGTCAACTTTTCCAAGCTGATGCGCCTGATTCTGGAAAATTCCTCCAAGGAATTCATTCCTATCACCACCGAGATCGACATTCTGACCAAGTACCTCGAAACCCAGAAGCTGCGGTTCGGCGATCGCTTCGAATATGAAGTAGCCACCGACGATCTGCTGCTCGACGAAGGACTGGTCATTCCGCCGATGATCACCCAGCCGTTCATCGAAAATGCCATCGAGCACGGTCAGCTGCATACGGTAGAAGGCGGATTTATCCGGGTGAAATTTTCCAAAGAGCTCGATATGCTGAAGATCATCATAGAGGATAACGGGATCGGGAGGAAAGGCGCCGAGCAGAATAAGAAAAGCAAGGAGCACAAGAGTATGGCCATGAAGATCACCCAGGACAGGATCGATAACCTGAGCTACAAGTACAGGATTCTCGGATCGCTCGACATTACCGATTACAATCCGAAGGAAGAAACGGGAACGCGGGTGGTGATTTATTTGCCTTACCGAACGGAAACACTGATTAATTAACCATCCGCCTGAAGTCGGACAGGCTAAAAAGGACAAAAGAGCACAAAGATTGACTTGTTATTGCTTGCAGCAGATCAAACCCACTAACAGTTGTAACTAAAAAATCTGCGCACATCCGCGTGATCTGCGGGCCTCATAAGAAGCATCCATTCACCCGCTTGTGAACTCAATTAGAAATACTATCTTGTCACTCAAAACCGCACATTACTAATAAAGATTCAATGAAAAAGGCACTGATAATCGACGACGAACAACGCACCCGTGAACTGATTGCTAAAATGATTGAGTCCTTTGATATGGGTATCGAGGCCATTCCGAGAGGAGAAAATGTGAAATCAGGTATCGAAGCTATTAATGAGCTTCAGCCCGACCTGGTATTCCTCGATATACAAATGCCCGACGGAACCGGCTTCGACCTGCTGAAAGCGTTGCCTGAAAAGAATTTCGGCGTGATCTTCATTACCGCTCACGAAGAATTTGCCATCAAGGCCATTAAATTCAGCGCGCTCGATTACATTCTGAAACCCGTTGATCCGGAGGAGCTGCGTGCCGCCCTGGAACGTGCGCTCGAAACAATGGGCGAAGGAAAAGAAGAGCCTCAGTTTGAAGCGCTTCAGAATAATATTCAGCCGAACCAGAAACGCCGATTGGTTCTCAAGACCCAGGAAAGCGTCCACGTTGTTGAGCTCGACCATATTATCCGCTGCGAGGCAGACCGCAATTACACCTCTTTCTACCTGACGGGCGGCAAGAAGATCCTGGTTTCCCGCACACTGAAAGATTACGAAACCCTTTTAACGGGACATAACTTTCTGCGCGTTCAGCAATCGCATCTCGTGAACCTGAATTTCGTAGACCGATACGACAAAGGAAATGGCGGTGCTGTCGTTATGAAAGATGGCTCGGAAGTGCCGTTATCACCCGCAAAACGCGAGGTTTTCTTCCAGATCCTGGAGAATTTATAAAGATCGTTCAGCCAAATAATGTGAATATTCGCTCAAAGAGCTGTAATATTCATTCGTCGACGGCTACGTCATATTCATCTATATCTTAGTATTGGAAATAAGGAGAAATGGAATCAGGTTGTTTTCTAAGTTAGGTTAAAGTGAAACGGGGAAATACTGCATTGGAGAGGCAGTTTTTTCATTTTCTAGTTTTATTGAAGAGTATACAAGTTCTATCTATCCGTGAAACTTTAGCATAAGCATAAAGCCTTAGAAACAACCTGATTTTCATTCATCATTCGCGCATACTGCTCTACACCATACACAAACTAAAACACTACTAACCCAAAGGGTTCTGCGTATGCCGGACCCTTTGTTCGTTCCGTCTTATTTTTAACAAACAACCGTTTATAGTTTTTTAATCATAATTGGTCGAAATCGGTTAGGCTAATTCGTCATTTCCTTTATTTTTGCTCAAAATACATACATGAACACAAGCGAATTTGTTCTGATAGAAAAAGAGAGCGTAGGTTCGATACATTTTCCGGCCGAAGAGATTTTGGCTACCGAAAATGAACGATCTTCGCGCCGTGAAGGAATTGATCGTGCAATTTCTCTCGGAAATTTGGAACATTACAAAGTAAAGATTTATTTTGCCGATGATAATGGAGAGAAGGTCGTGCATACAACGATCTGGGCCGTTACCGACAAATCAATTCTCCTGAAACAAAACGTTGTGATTCCGATTCACAGGATCATCAAATTAGAAATATAACATACAAAATGTCTAAGAAAAAGTCTATTATCAGCTATGAGAAGCTGAACATCGAGCAAAAAAAGCAATTGCTTATGGCGTTCCCCGATGGATTCGCTGCTTCCATGACCAGAATGAACAATCCCATGACGGGTGAAGCCATGGACGCTTTGCTGTGGGATACCGATGAGGTGACATACCTGGTGAAACTTCCGAAACAAACGATCCGTGCAGCTTCTGTTGAGGATGATGACGATGATTTCGAAGAAGACGAATTCGACAAAATCGATGTGAAAGACGAAGATGACGATGCTACGGACGACGAGGAAGAAGACACTTACGGTGACAAAGCCGAAGAAGATGAGCCGGAAGAAGAAGATTGATCTTTGAATAAAAAAATAGTAACGCCCCTGCATTTTGCGGGGGCTTTTTTGTTTACCATCCGCCAAGGGTCGGACAGGCTAAAAGGCAAAAAAGAGGAGGTTTGATGAATAAGAATCCCAGCTGTTCGCCTGCTCCGGTGGTAATCCGGGTGCTACTGGTACTTCTTGATCTATGTCAAGCGGCCCTCAGACTTTTGTGGCGAGCTTTGCCATATAAAAGAAACAGGTATGGCAACAGCACTCAGAACAGAGATCATTATCAAAGCAACACCCTTAAAGATCTGGGAAGTACTCACGGATTTTGCAGCTTATCCCGAATGGAACCCTTTTATCCGATCGCTCGAAGGAACACCGGCAACAGGTAGTAAGCTCGAAGTTTTCCTGGTCCCACCCGGGGGAAAGGGTATGAAATTCCGCCCGCAGGTTTTAAAGGCAGATGCCGGAAAGGAATTCCGCTGGCTCGGACGTTTGTTCGTTCCCGGGATTTTTGACGGGGAACATTACTTCCAGCTGCACGACAACGGCGACGGCACAACGACGTTCGTGCAGGGCGAAGATTTCCGCGGACTGCTTGTTCCGTTCATGAAAAGTATGCTCGAAGGAGGAACCAAAAACGGATTTACCGCTATGAATGAGGCGCTGAAGAACAGGTGCGAGCAGGTTACAGCGGATATATCACGTTTGTAAGATCGCTTTTACCGACTGTCACTTGCGTTTCGCCCGATGTAATATGGTATACCACCGCTTGCAGGGAGCATTTCCCGCTGTGCAACAGACGTATCATTGCCTGTAAGCTGTCTTTCGCTGACTGTCATTTGCGTTTCGCCCAATGTTAGATGGTGTACCATTACCTGCAGGGAGCATTTCCCGCTGTGCAACAGACGTATCATTGCCTGTAAGCTGTCTTTCGCTGACTGTCATTTGTGTTTCGCCCGATGTTAGATGGTGTACCATTACCTGCAGGGAGCATTTCCCGCTGTGCAACAGACGTATCATTGCCTGTAAGCTGTCTTTCGCTGACTGTCACTTGCGTTTCGCCCGATGTAAGATGACGTATCCCCGTGTGTAAGGTTGGAAGTCATTACCTGCGTTTGGAGTTACTGTTTATGCGTTCTTCCCGAAGCTATTGTTTTTTTTGTCTTGCCTGCCGCTCTTTTTCAGCAGGAAGATCAAGAAATGCCCGCTACTTTCTTCTACCTCGAAAAATCTGGTTAATTTTCCGGTGTGAACACGAACGATCAGGAACCGGTTAAAGAACAGTCAGCAACGAAGAAGTGGCTCAAGCGCTTCGGGCTCGCCGGATTCCTGTTTTTCCTCATCAAGGGCCTTGTCTGGATTGGAGTTGCACTATTTGCAGCAAAAAGCTGCGGTGCTTAAAATGACAACCGATGGATGCGTTTCTGAACCTGCTGACTACACATTCCACAGAGAAGACAATTGCGAAGAACGAGTTCCTGCTTACGGAAGGCCGGGTGGATCAGAACATTTATTTCATTAAATCGGGAGCCATTCGCGTATTTCTGCAAACGGAATTCGAGGAAATGACGATCCGTTTCGGCTACAAAGATTCTATCATTACCTCCATTTCTTCCTTTCTCAATGATACTCCTTCGGAATTTTTCATGCAGGCGATCCGTTCCACGACGCTGGGAGTTATTTCCAAATCGCATTTCATGGCATTCGTTAAAGAATCCGATGAGAACGCACAATGGTATTTGAAGCTGCTGGAAAATCTCGTAACCCAACAAATGGAGCGGGAGATCGATCTGCTCACTCCTTCGCCCTCCGAGCGATTACAACGGGTGCTGGAGAGAAGTCCGCAGCTGTTCCAGGAAGTTCCTTCGAAATACATTGCTTCCTACCTCAGAATGACGCCCGAGACGCTGAGCCGGATCCGGAATGCGAAGGATACTACAGCCACCGATTGCACAGATTGACGGATCGATCATCGCTCGCTCTTTCTTGCATTCCCACTCAAACAACATTCAAAACTGTCCTGATCTGTGAATCCGAGTTATCTGCGGGCAATCGTGAAGCGAATTCTTGATCTCAATCAATTTTTACCGCCGGCCCAATGCTGAATTTTGCTTCGTCATTAAACACAAACAAGATGAAAACAGAAGCACTTACAGTGATCACCGACCTGATCGCGAAAACAGAAAAGATTTCCGAAACCGTTCGTAGCTACCGTAGCCTCAGCTCTGAAAAGCTCAATTGCAAGCCTTCCCGCGAAAGCTGGAGCATTTTAGAATGCCTGGAGCACCTGAATCTTTACGGCGATTATTACCTGGTGGAAATGGAGCACAGGATCCTCGCTGCCAAAACGGTTCAGCCGGGCGTGTTCAGGAGCGGGGTGATCGGGAATTATTTTGCCAACCTGATGATCCCGAAAGCGGACATGAAAAAAATGAAATCACCGAAGGATAAAAATCCGGCGGCACTGCTCCCGATCGACAGGAGAAGCTCCACCTTATCGGCAACAACGATAGAGCGTTTTCTGAAACAACAGGATCAGCTGCTGCGATTGCTGAATATGGCTGTGAAAGTAGATCTTACCAGAACGCGAACGTCGATCTCGCTTTCTCCGCTGATCAAACTTCGGCTCGGGGATACGTTCCGGTTCTACGTTTACCATATCGAGCGGCATATTGCGCAGGCAGAAAGATTGGTCTGAGTGTTTTCACCGCAAAGGAGATTTCTTTAACACACTTTGTTTGTTAAGAAAGCAAGGGTAATCCGCGTCAGCCGACTGACAGGTGGTCCTGATCGTTGTACGACGATTGCTTTGTTCCCTTCGCCGAAATAATTGTTAGATTTTCTTTGCTTCTTTGTGGAAGGCTGATTACTGTCCTCTCAAATCTTCCTGCTCGTCGGCAAAGCTGATGTAATCTTCTCCGAATTCCAGCTCGAGGATGATGCGGAGCAATCCCTGGTAAGCGAACCAGAATTTTCCGTCGACACGTTCCTGGACGTAAGCTTTTCCGTATTCGTCCATGTACCAGCCAAGCTCTTCCTCTTCGTGTTCTTCGGCATCGATCTCCATTGCTTTCTGAAAGTGCTTCGCAAGAAGCGCTTCCAGTTCTTCGACGGTGTTGATACCGAAATGGTTCAGCTCTTCCAGCTCTTCGGCGTAATGTTCCTCGAGGAAATCGTTCTGTTTCGGGAAAGTATCCGAAAGAACGGCGTAAAGCTTTCGCTCGGTTAAAAGTTCTGCTGGCATGTCTTAATCGTTCAGTTTTAATACGGCCATAAATGCTTCCTGCGGAACTTCCACACGACCTACCTGGCGCATACGTTTCTTTCCTTCTTTCTGCTTTTCGAGGAGCTTGCGCTTGCGGGAAATATCTCCACCGTAACACTTCGCAGTAACGTCCTTGCGCAAAGCCTTGATGGTTTCGCGGGCAATGACTTTCGCTCCGATAGCTGCCTGGATAGGAATCTCGAACTGCTGGCGCGGGATCAGCTCTTTCAGCTTGATGCAGATCTTTTTACCAAGATCATACGCATTGCTGCGGTGAACAAGCGCGGAAAGCGCATCGAGCACTTCGCCGTTCAGCATCAGGTCCATACGGATAAGGTCGGAAGGCTTGTAGCCGATCGGGTGGTAATCGAAAGAAGCATAACCGCGCGAAACGGATTTCAAGCGGTCGTAGAAATCGAAAACGATCTCTGCCAGCGGCATTTCGAAGGTGATTTCCACGCGGTCCTGCGTGAGGTAAACCTGGTTTTTCAGTTCGCCGCGCTTTTCGATGCACAAGGTCATGATCTGGCCGATGTATTCGGATTTCGTAATGATCTGCGCTTTGATATAAGGTTCTTCGATGCGCTCCATGGCCGAAGGATCGGGAAGCTCGGAAGGGTTGTTGACAATGAGCGATTTGGTCGGATCTTTCCGCATGTAGCAGAAATAAGAAACGTTGGGAACCGTTGTAATAACGGTCATGTTGAACTCGCGCTCCAGGCGTTCCTGGATGATCTCCATGTGGAGCATTCCTAGGAACCCGCAACGGAAACCGAAGCCGAGTGCCGCGGAAGATTCCGGCTCGAATACCAGCGAGGAATCGTTCAGTTGAAGCTTTTCCATGGAATAGCGCAATTCTTCGTAATCGTCCGTCTCAACAGGATAGATCCCGGCAAATACCATGGGTTTTACATCTTCGAATCCTTTGATCGCCGCTTCGCATGGATTGGCGGCAAGTGTAATGGTATCCCCGACTTTTACTTCGTTGGCCTGCTTGATCCCGGAAATAATGTAGCCAACATCACCGGCGCGCACTTCTTTTCTCGGGCTGAGGTCCATTTTCAGGATGCCGATCTCGTCTGCATTGTATTCTCTGCCGGTATTGAAGAACTTCACACGGTCGCCCTTGCGGATGATCCCGTTCCTTACGCGATAATAAGCGATAATTCCACGGAACGGGTTGAACACCGAGTCGAAGATCATGGCCTGGAGCGGAGCCTGTTCGTCGCCTTTAGGGGCAGGAATGCGCTCGATCGCTGCGGCAAGGATTTCAAGAACGCCCATTCCCGTTTTACCGGAAGCCTGGATCACGTCTGCCGGATCACAGCCGATAAGCTCAACGATCTGGTCAGTTACTTCTTCGGGCATCGCTCCCGGAAGGTCCATTTTGTTCAGGATCGGAATGATCTCAAGGTCGTGCTCGAGAGCGAGATATAAATTTGAAATGGTTTGCGCTTCGATTCCCTGGGAGGCATCAACGATGAGCAAAGCGCCTTCGCACGCAGCAATGGAACGTGAAACTTCGTAGGAGAAATCCACGTGTCCCGGGGTGTCGATGAGATTGAGGATGTAATCTTCGCCCTTGTAATGATAGCTCATCTGGATCGCGTGCGATTTAATCGTAATCCCGCGTTCGCGTTCCAGGTCCATATTGTCGAGCGCCTGCGCCTGCATATCGCGGTCGGAAATGGTTCCGGTCGTTTGCAGCAAACGGTCAGCCAGGGTACTTTTACCGTGGTCAATATGGGCAATAATACAAAAGTTGCGAATGTTCTTCATGGGCGCAAAGATAGTGATAATCCCGTTTGCATTGCTAACTGGAACACACCGCGTTGGGCCGAAATCTGCCGGGATGGTTAAATTTTAGCCGATTTCAATAAGATCGTAGATACAATTCCTTCAATGCTCGTTGCCATCTGGTCGGTCGGAAGATCGTTCTCATCCGTTCCGAACGGGTCTTCGATCTCTTCGGCGAGCACTTCGAGGCTCACAAGCACATAGAACATGAAGGTAGCCATGAGCGCCGAGAAATAGCTGAAATTCGTCACGAAAGCAAGCGGCAGTGTTACCACGTACACAAAGATGAATTTCTTGAAGAACATGCTGTAGGAATAAGGGATCGGTGTGTTCCTGATCCGCTCGCAGGCACCAATGCAATCCAGGAATCCGTTCAGGTTGCGGTCCAGGCGAAGAATGTCCTCTTCGCTCATTTTTCCTGCTTTCCGGAGCTGGTAGAGCTTGGAGTAGATCAGCTCGACGACCCCCGAAGGAATGTGCTCCACGCTTTCGAGAAACGTTCGCTCTTCGGGCAGCAGGTTCAGAATGGAATAATCGACGCCTTCGCGCAAGTGCTCTTTGCAGACCTTCGGGAAATTGGTGATGTGACGCGCAAAAAAGTTGTTGGTTTCTTCGTCGAGCTCCATCGCGGTGATCTTAACGGCCATGTTGCGGGAATCGTTCACCAGGGCGCCCCATTGTTTGCGGCCTTCCCACCAGCGGTCGTAAGCTGTATTCGTTCGGAAAACGAGCAGCAGGGAGATCACGAACCCGAGCAGCGAATAAAAAGAGAATAGCTTTTCGAGCACCAGCTTCACCGGATCGGGGAAGAAATGGATCTCCACAAACACCAGCAAAAGCGTGAAAATGAAGATCAGCGCGAGCTCTTTCCAGAGAATTCGGATTGTATCGCTTTTGGTGATGTGGAAAATCATTCCCATCCAGCTTTTCGGATTGTAATTGATCATGGGGGCAAAAGTAATAAAGTCGGACGGTATTCCGGTCTCCTGTTCACTGACCCCGCATTCTTGTCTACCGTGTATTATTAAACAGTTCGGCTTATCTTTGCACCTTCAATTCAAGAACATGCACATTTTATACAATGTAACGGTTAGCATCGATCCCCGCGCTTCGGAAGAATGGGTGGAGTGGATGCGCACGGTTCACATTCCTGAAGTAATGGCTTCGGGCTGTTTCCTGGAAAGCCGGCTTTCCCGCGTTAACGGCGAGGAAGAAGGCGGCGTTACTTACGCCATCACGTACGTTTCCTACAGCCAGGAGCACCTCGACAAGTATGCAAAGGAATTTGCGCCCGCTCTGCAGAAAGATCATTCGGAAAAATTTGCCGGAAAATTCGCGGCTTTCCGCACCACATTAAATGTCATCGAACATTTCAAGCATGAAGTCTAATTATTCCAATGCCGGTAAGGTAAAAGCCAAGAAGCATCTTGGGCAGCACTTTTTGAAAGACGAAGGTGTGAGCAAACTTATCGCGGCCCAATACAAGCGTCACCGCGATTGCAAAGTAGCGATCGAGATCGGTCCCGGAACAGGAGCGCTTACGAAATGGCTTTTGCAGGACGGTCAGACCGAATGGTGGCTGCTCGACGTGGATAACGAATCGATCGATTTCCTGAAAGTGAATTATCCCGAGCTGGACGATCACATCATTCTCGGCGATTTTCTCCAGATGAATCCGCGGGATCTTGTTGGCGACGAGCCTTTTGCCGTTGTGGGGAATTTCCCTTACAACATTTCATCGCAGATCCTTTTCCGCTGCATCGATTTCAGGAACCAGATCCCGGAGATCATGGGCATGTTCCAGAAAGAAGTGGCCGAGCGGATAGCTGAAAAACCGGGAAGCAAGAAATACGGCATCCTGAGCGTTCTGCTTCAGACTTATTACGATATCGAATACTGTTTCACGGTCGACGAGCACGTATTCGATCCGCCTCCGAAAGTAAAATCGGGGGTGATCCGCTGTACGAGAAATGACCGCATGACGCTTCCATGTGACGAGAAATTGTTCAAAACCGTTGTCAAAGTCTCCTTTAATCAGCGCCGTAAAACGATACGGAATTCCATTAAAGCGTTACTTCCTGCGGTTTATCCCGACAATGAAATGCTGAAACTGCGCCCGGAGCGCTTATCGGTTGAAGACTTTATCGCCCTTACACAGTGGGTGGAATCGGTGAATTCGGGCCAGAATTTACCGGTTGAACAGGAAGACGAACTGTGAATAAGTAATTGTTACCAAATGTGAAATGGCGGATACCGGTTTTAATTTTCGGTTATATTTGTCGACACATCTACTGAAGAATAAATAAAAGTGCATTATGTCACAGGAAAAAACAAGATTTTCTGATTCCGAGCTGGACGAGTTCCGTGAATTGATCAATGAGAAACTGAAAGAAGCTAACGAAGATTACGATTTGCTGAAAGGTTCGCTTTCACACAGTGATAATCACGGAACAGACGATACTGGAAGAACGTTCAACATGATGGAAGATGGTTCCGAGACTTTATCCCGTGAAGAAGTAGCCCAGCTGGCTGCCCGTCAGGAGAAATTCATCGACAACCTGAAAAGTGCTCTTCAGCGCATCGAAAACAAAACTTACGGAATTTGCCGTGTTACCGGGAAACTGATCGCCAAAGAGCGTTTGCGTCTCGTTCCTCATGCAACGTTGAGCATCGAGGCTAAAAACATGCAAAACAAATAAGCATTTGAAACGAAATTTACTCATTGCCGGCATTATCGTTGCCGCAGTACTGATCATTGACCAGGTTGTAAAGATCTGGATTAAAACGACGTTTCATTATTACGACGATCCGGTTCCTGTTTTCGGGGACTGGTTCCAGCTTGTTTACATCGAGAACCAGGGAATGGCCTTTGGCACAACCTTCGGATCCAGTATGTGGGCCAAGCTCGGGTTAAGCCTGTTCCGCGTGGTGGCGATCTTCGGGATTGCTTATTACTGGTACAAACAGGCGCAGAAAGGTGCCCGCCGGGAATTGCTCATCGCTATAGGGCTCATCTTCGCGGGAGCAGCCGGAAACCTGATCGATTCCATGCTTTACGATTTTATTTTCCCTTACGATCCGTGCATCAGCTTTAATCATTTGCAGGGCTCGGGAGTCTGGACTGATTGCGGACTGGCCGGAAAGGTGGAAACGCGCCACACCGGTTTCCTGATGGGAAATGTGGTGGACATGTTCCGCTTCAACATGACATGGCCTCAATGGGTTCCATGGGTAGGCGGAGGTGAAGTGTTCCCTGCGATCTGGAATGTGGCCGACTCGGCCATTACGATCGGGGTACTGATGATCCTTTTCCGTCAGAAAGCCTACTTTAAAAAAGAGCCCGATCAGAAGAAAACGGTTGCCACTGCTCCGACCGAAGGAACGCCGGCTTTCCCGAATGAGGAAGTTACAGACGATGTTCACATCGAAGTCCCGCCCCGGACAGAAGACTAAACAGCTTAATTTTCCGGTTTCAATCCCAGGTAAAGCAGCAGCTCGTTGCGCCTTACTTTATCCGTTTCAACAGGACAGAATTTTGACCAGTCGGTTCCGTATAGCGTGTTCTTGTCGCTTTTGTAAAGGATCTTATCGATCAGGAATTCTATGTTGGTAACCAACTGCTGCTTTTCAACGGCATCCTGCAGCAACCCCACATATTTCACCTGGAAATCCGTGCTCATGTGAAGCATCAACAAGCTGGCTGAATTGCCTTCTGTTCCAACAAGATTGTACCCGGGATAGCCATATTCCTCAAAAATTTTTCTGAGAAGCACTTCATTCAGCGAGTCGATCTTTGCCACAATTTTCCAGAGCGAATCCGCATTGTTTCCATCTTTACCTGCCCGGATAGCGCTGAATTTTGCTCTTTCATCTGCTTTCACCATAGACCTCAGCTGGAATGCCAGCTCAAAATTGACCTTAAGATGAGGATTGGCCTGCATCCGCGCAATGAATACACTGTCGGACGCTTTTTCCATCTTCCGAAAAGATCGGCATCCATTCTTTCGATGCTGAAAGCTGTCGTATCGGAAAGTGAAACAACATCCGTATAGCCATTCAGTATGCGATGGTACATTAGGTGTGAGGTGAGCCAGGGATCATTCTTTGGGTCGCCACCTGGATTGCTTCGGTGTAAAGCCGCGTAATTTCGTGCTGTTTGAAACACGCTTTCTGATCCCCGACAAAGCGCTCGAAACGGTTGAGGGCTTCCTTCCCGCTCACAGCAAGCCTTTCGGCAATTAATTCTTCCGTATGACTTCTGATGAAATCACAGTCCTGTTGCGCATGAAGAGATTCAGCTGCAAAGATCGTCAGAAGGAAGAAAAGGTTTCTGATCATTCAGGTGAATAAAGATTATGAAGCCTTTGCCCTTCTCAGCTTGATTCCTTCGATGTAACCTACAAGGGCGATGAATCCGACTATCAGAAGGTTATGGACAAAGAACTGGGCCATGCTTCCATGTTCAAGGTCGATCCACCGGGTAACCTGGAAAATGAGGATGGCCGATCCCAGGTAAAGCGTAAACTTCCGGAGATTGTATTTAATGGGATAGAACCGCTGGCCGAGCAAATAAGAAGCTACCATCTGGAATCCATAAACGATCAGTGTTGCCCAGGCGCTCGCCATGTAGCCGTATTTCACGATGAACAGGTAATTGATCAGGATGGTAAGAAAGGCTCCCGCAATGGAAATGTAAGCGCCGAACTTTGTTTGGTTCGTGAGCTTGTACCAGATACTCTGATTGAGGTAAATTCCCAGGAAAACATTTGCCATCAGCAGGATAGGAACCACTTTCAATCCTTCCCAGTACACTTCGTTAGCGATGAAATACTTGAAGATGTCGATGTTGAGCGATACGCCCAGGAAGATCAGGCAAACGATGGCTACGAAATAGTTCATCAACCGGACGTAAAGCTTGTTGCGGTCCTGATTCTTCATCTGGTTGAAAAAGAACGGCTCGGCAGCATAGCGGTAAGCTTGTAATAAGATCGTAACGAGCATTGCCAGCTTGTAGCAGGCGCTGTAGATCCCGATCTGGGCATCGGCCATTTTTGCTGTAAATCCGTTCGCCGGATCGTAGAGCATTTGCTTCAGCATGATCCTGTCGATCGTTTCATTGATTATCCCTGCAAATCCTGCAATAGCGATCGGAAAGGCGTAAACGAGCATTCTCCGCAGCAGCTTCCAGTCGATCCTGAAAACGAGGTTCATGAAATCCCTGTAAAGAAATGCAGGCTTTACCAGGCTTGAGATAAGGTTGGCAACGAGGATAAAGTACACGCCTTCATCGGGCCGGTCGCTGTTGTAAAAAAAGCCGATGAGAATCACGTTAAGCAGAATGTTCACCCCGATCGAAGAGAACTGGATGAGCGCAAACCGTTTGGCATTTTCTTCCGCGCGGAGCTTCGCCAGGGGCAAGCTGGAAACGGCATCGATCGTCACAATTGCAGCCATGAAGACAATGTATTCCTTGTGGTCTTCGAAGAGCAGCGCCCGCGCAATTCCGGTGGTGAAAAAGCACACCCACAGGAAGAAAACCACGTTCAGGCCGATGAGCGTCAGGAAGGTATTGCGAAAGACTTTCTGCTTGTCTTCTTCATCCTGCAGGAACCGGAAATAGGACGTTTCCATCCCGAACGTGAGGAAAACCATTAAAAAAGCCACGTAAGCGTATAACTGGGAAACGACTCCGTAATCGGAAGCTCCGCCGTCACCGAATTTCCAGGTATACAGGGGAACCAGCAGGTAGTTCAATGTCCGCCCGAGAATACTCGACAGTCCATAAACAGCTGTTTGCCCCAGCAGCTTTTTAAGTGGATTCAATTATCCGCGGAAGTTTGGTTTGCGTTTTTCCAGGAATGCGCCTGTACCTTCTTTGAAATCGACTGTTCCGAAGCATCTGCCGAATTCAGCGATCTCTGTGTTGAATCCTTCTTCGCCGCCTTTGCTGTAAAGAGCATTCACCGAACGAATGGCTGCTGCGATAGCTGTTCCGGAGTTATTCAGTATTTTCTGCGCGATTTTCTGAGCCAGCGGAAGCAATTCTTCCGGCTCGGTGACATGATTCACCAATCCCCAGTCCTTCGCTTCTTCTGCGGTGATCATTCCTGCCGTAAAGATCATCTCGTTGGCTTTTCCTTTACCGACCAGTTGCGCCAGTCGCTGTGTTCCGCCGTATCCCGGGATAACGCCGAGAGAAACTTCCGGCAATCCCAGTTTTGCATTCGATGAAGCAATACGTATGTGTGAGGCCATTGCGAGCTCGAGTCCGCCGCCAAGCGCAAATCCGTTCACTGCTGCGATAACGGGCTTGCTCATATTTTCAATGAACGAAAACAACAGTCCCTGCCCTTTAGCGGCAAGCGTTTTTCCTTCTTCAATGGAGAAGTGAGCGAATTCTTTGATATCGGCTCCGGCAACAAATGATTTTTCACCCGAACCGGTAAGGATAATGACTCCTGTAGCGGGATCTGTATCTGCGGCCGTCAAAGCTGCGTTCAGTTCTTTGATCGTTTGGCTGTTCAGGGCATTCAGTTGCGCAGGACGATTGATAGTGATCTGCTGAATTTGCCCGGTTTGCTCTACCAGTATGTTTTCGTATGACATTGATTTATCTTTTTTGTAAAAATATCGACTTATTTTCAGAATCCGGCCCGGTAAACTTCCCGAACAGGGTGAATCTACCTAATATGATCTGATAAATTCCTTTTTTCTGTTGATCGGAGAGATAATTTCCATTACTTGAATAAGAAAACGTCATTTATAACGACCTGTTCGATTCGCATAATGTAAATGAATGTTTTTTCCGTTAACGGGAATTTAACAGGAGGGATTCTTTCACATATACAATAAGCCTCCAAAACCCTCGTTTATAACTATAGTGAATAGTGGTTAGGTTTTAAAATGGCACGAAGGCTCCCGCTTTTGTGCCATTTTTTCTTTTAAGCCTTTTAGCAGATTTTCACTAAGGAGGTAGAATTCCCTACTTTAGCTTCACAGTTCAGCCTTATGAAGCACATCTTATTCTTCTTCCTGCTTTTTTCTTCCGCCGGATTCGGCCAGACTTCCGGATTGCAGATTTCTATCTACAACTATTACCGCTACGAAGACTGTTCGCGCATTATCCTGATACATGACACCGATACGCTTATAAACGAAACAACGGACGAAGATTTTGACCAGCTCTACGACAGCCTTGTTTCGGGCCCCGGCTATGAGCTTCGGGTACTTTCCTGCGAAGGCAGCGATTTTTTCCGATACAGCAAGATCTTTTCGCTTGCCGCGGATTCCATCACTACCTTGTCGCTCGATCCTTCCAGCTTTACAATGGAAACGACGCCTATCGATAAAAAATCAGGAATTGGGATCGCTCGCCACAAACAGGAAACACAGCTTACTCTTGGCTATTTCAACAACCGGTGGGTGGAGAAAAATCCGGGCGTTACTTCCAGCCTATACGCAGGTTTCACCCAATCCGGGTGGCTCGCATTCAGCAGACATACCGGTTTGCTGGTTGGTGGCGGACTGGGTTTGTCACATGCTTCCATTTCCCGGGATACCACTTACATGAAGCAGCCGGAGCTCAGCAAGCGCTACGAATATTACAATTACCTGGATGGTCATTTCGATGTCCGGTTCCGGTTCAGTACGGGAAATCAGCAACTGGATGAATTTCGCCCCGGGAAACTGCTGCTGGACGTTGGCGCGAGCTATTACCTTCCGCTCATGTTTCGTCACAACGCCTGGTACGGAGGAGGGAAGAAGATGTCCAATCTTGGTCTCCACCAGTTTTCCGATGTTCGCCTGTATGCCAATCTGGGCTTTTACACCGGAATGCTGTTCGTGGAATACCGCCCGTTTGATTTTATCCTGGGCAGCTATCCCGAATTTCCCCGCTACCTGGTCGGATTCAGAATTGCCTTCGATTCGTGAGAAGACCGTTACTTTTTCGATAGTCGAACATTAACCTGAAAAACGAACAATTATGAAAACGATTTTATTGCTTACTATGCTCTTTTCAGGCTTCAGCGCAATTGCCCAGTCTCCGGCAACACTGGAAGTAACTGTTGTTAATCCCGCGGGCAAGCCCTATTCCGGCGACAAGGTTTATTTCGTCGGGCAGAAAACGAAGAAAACGCTCTCGGGAATCACGAATGCCTCAGGGAAATTCCGTGTCGATCTTCCACAGGGCGATGTTTATGATATCAGGATCCAAAGCATCGGCGAAGATCTCGAATACAATACGGTCGAAATCCCGACTATCGGAGCTGGTGCACATTTCGAGCTGATGGAAGTGCTGATCACCTACGAAGCATCGAAGGAATATACGCTCAGCAGTTTGCAGTTCGAGACCGCGAAAGCCGTTATCCAGCCGGGAAGCTTACCCATGCTCGATAACATTGCCGAGATCATGCAGCTGAAAAAGGAAATGAAGATCGAGATCGCAGGCCACACCGACAGCGACGGCGACGCAGCAGCCAACCAGCTGCTTTCCCAGCAGCGCGCAGATGCCGTAAAAGCTTACCTCGTCAAAAAAGGTGTGAGCGCTTCCAGGATAAAATCGGCCGGTTACGGCGAAACGAAACCTGTAGCCAGCAATACGACAGCCTCAGGCAAACAGCAAAACCGCCGCACGGAAGTGAAAGTTCTGTAGTTAGTATCGAAATAACAAATCATCCGCTGGCGGAATGATAATTCTACAAGTTGATTCGACAAAATGCACAAAAAGATCTGATATGTGCTGTGTTTAAAGGGAGATCAAAGACGAGCACTTTCCGGCAAGAAAACAGAATCAGAACATTATCCATTGGCAGAATTCCTTTGCTTTCTTTGCCGGGGCATAAGTGTCCGCTTTTCTTTGCTCCATTAGCCCGTCCGACAGCCGGCGGATGGTGAAAAAATGAGGTATTACAGATAGATTCTTCAGTGCTGTTCCGTTATCAATTCTTCCGAAGCTTCTTGTAAAGCCGGATTCCCATCATCAGTGCAATACCAACTCCGAAGAAACCAATGATCCCGCCAAGCCAGCTCAATGTTCCTTTGGTCATCACCAGGAAAACGATCGCTACAAGCAGCATCGTGGCAAGCTCATTCCAGAGGCGTAAATGCATGGAAGTCCATTTGGAGGTGCCGTTTTTCAGACGGTTCAGAATGCGCTGGCAGATAAAATGATAAACAAGCAGGATCACAACGAAGGCAAGCTTGATGTGCATCCAGGGTTGTTCCAGCAGGAAGGGTTTTGTGATCAGCAGCAAAGTTCCGAAAACGACCGTCAGGATCATTGCCGGCGTGGTGATGATGTACCAGAGACGCCATTGCATGATGTTGAACTGGTCCTGGAGTATTTTCTTTTCCATTTCCGGTTTCATGTTCGCTTCTGTGTGATAAACGAACAGGCGGATAATGTAGAACAGGCCTGAAAACCAGCTCACCATGAAGATGATGTGAAGCGATTTGAATATGGATTCGTATGCGATCATGATCTTTTCTTAAAATGAATAAGGACGCGATTTACTGCGTCCTTATCAATGAATTCAACGAAGCGGAAATTAAACCTTCATTCCTTTAACTATGCGGTCTTTACGTTTCGTTTTCTGTAATTTTTTCAGGATAACCGTGAGGTAAGCGCTGCTCGATCCGGAAGCCACGTTGTACGTTTCGTTTCCGTATTCGATCGTTCCGCCCTTGTTTTCCGTCCAGTTGGCAACGAGGTAATACTTTCCGTTGGTTTGTGCGGCGCGTGTATCGAATTTCAGTGTTTTCCCTGTACCGATCTCGAAGCGAACGATCACAGCGTCGTCGTCACCCATTTTTTCAAATACACATTTTGTATTGGTAGGAATGATGATGCGATCCTGCGTTTTGTTCGAATTGGAAACCAAAGCACCATCGTCGCCTGTAGTCTGATTACCGGAAGATTTGCTTTTTTCCAGGATGATCGTGGAAGAAGTGAAAAACTGGACCTTCACCATGTTTTGCGGAGTCAGGTCGAATTCTTCCTTCAGCTGATCAGTATAAGGGACTTTTGTTCCGCAGCTTGCAATGATCAAAAGAAGGGCGAAAAATAGAATGCGTTTCATATGGGTGCTTTTTACAAATTTAGTATTTGAAGTCAAATTGCATGCCTTAATGTTAAAAAGTTGACTACTGATCTTCTGCATTGCGGTGAAGCGGATAGATCACCGGTCGCGACGGAGTGGCGTCATTTACAAAAGGAGCGGTTTCAATGTTCAGCAGGTAAGCGCCGTCCGGAACGGAATCATCTACGTAAATAAGCTCTGTAATTGTACGATCGAAACGCTCATTGCCCGGAACGCCCCAGAATGCATGGTGAAATTCCAGCACTCCGCCATCGCTTTCACGGTCAACGGATGGAAGGTCGACCAGCAAATGCCTGATTCCCGCTTCGTCCAGTAACGGAACGATACCGGCGTCGAAATAAACAGGATTCGTAGCCGAATAATCCTTCACGGTTTTGTCTTTGGCATTGGGAAGTGTGCGGATCAGCAAAGCATCCGGCTCCACGTTTCCGAGAACTTCCTGCAAGTGAGCGGCAGTAACAACAGAATCCGTGTGTCCGTCTGCATGAGGGCGGTCTTCCGGAGTTACACTAACCAGCAGCGCTTTCATGAATTGCTCTTTGATAATGCCATTGACCGAATGAACTTCTTTCGTAATATGCCCGAGGCATTCGGTATGGGTTCCGTGTCCGTGAGGATTGAAACGAATGTTCCGGAAATTCACACTTCCGCCTTCGGCAACAGAGCCTGTCCATTCGTCTGTGCGAACAGGCTCGATTACAGGTGCATCAACATACCACGCACGTGGATTCGTGTCTGAGCCTTCAAGTGGAATGGAACAATCGATCCCTTCATTTGTAATGATGTACGAACCGTCTTCCAGGAATAATTGCATAAAATCCTTTTTTGAGCTGCAAGGTTACGGCAATTTTGCCATGATACGCTTGTATTCTGTAGCATAATCATTCGTTCCCTGGCAATTCTGCTCTGCTTTGGCTGCATGGAAATGCTCGATTCGGCCCGCAGGATTAGGGTGAGTGCTTAAGAACTCCGGCGGATTAGAACCGCTTCCGGCTGCTTCCATCTTTTCGAAAAATCCTGCCCCGCCATCGGCTTTGTAAGGAGTCGGGCACAAATAACGAACGGATGCTTCGTCGGCTTCTGTTTCGTGCTGGCGCGAGAACTTAAGACTGATAACAGCTTCTGTGATCTGTGTTAGCAAAGCACGGTCGCCCGCAAGGATCTGCAGCAACGCTTCGATTCCATAGATCTTGGTCATTTGGCGGGTGGAATGGCGAAGGTCAGCGTGACCGATCTCGTGTCCGAGAACTCCCGCAAGCTCCGCTTCGTTGTCCATGTATTTCAGGATTCCCGTGTAAACATAAATGTATCCGCCCGGAGTACAGAATGCATTCAGTACGCTGTCGTTTTTGATAATGCGCACCCTCCACGAAAAATCGTCTTTGTGCTGAAGATTCCCGGAATTCAGGATCGCATTGCGGATTTTATAAACATAAGCGTAAACTTCTTTGTTACTGGCAGAATCGAGTACCGGGTATTCGGTCGGATTGCCGTCGATCTCCGCAGCTACCTGTGCGCCAAGCTGTCTGTCCTGGTCAATTGTAAAAAGGTTGATACCGCCGCCATTTTTTGCCGTACCGCACATCGACAGTAAAGCGCCTAAAGTGAAGACAGTTATAGAAATTAGTGCGAATCTTTTCATAAGTGTTTTTTTACAAAAATAGGGTTTCACTACATTTGTATGTGGAATCCGGAAAAATAGATATACAATTAAAGTTAAAGACCCTGCCCGACAAGCCGGGTGTGTATCAGTACTTCAACAAAGAAGGAACGATCATTTACGTTGGAAAAGCCAAGAATCTCAAGAAGCGCGTCACTTCTTATTTCAAGGCAAGACACGACCAGGCAAAAACCTACATGCTCGTAAGGAAGATCTACGACATCCATTACATTGTTGTTGATACCGAGTCGGATGCGCTCCTGCTCGAGAACAGCCTGATCAAAAAATACCAGCCGAGGTACAATATCCAGCTGAAAGACGACAAAACCTATCCGTGGATCGTCATTAAGAACGAAGCTTTTCCAAGAGTGTTCGCTACCAGGCAAATGATCCGCGACGGCTCCAAATACTTCGGACCTTATGCAAGCGTGAGAAGCATGCACATTCTGCTCGATCTTTTCAGGGAGCTGTTCCCGCTCAGGACCTGTGCCCTCGATCTTTCGGCCAATAAAATTGAAAAGAAAGCTTATAAGGTCTGCCTGGAATACCACATCGGAAAATGCAAAGGCCCGTGTGAAGCGAAAATGTCGGCCGCGGAATACAACGCCATGATAGACCAGATCGAAGGCATTCTCAAAGGGAACATCTCCAATGTCATTCAGCAGTTGAAAGGGATGATGCAGCAGTTCGCCGCCGATTACAAATTCGAAGAAGCGCAGATCATCAAGTCGCGCATCGATATCCTGGAGAAATACAAAGCGAAATCGACCGTTGTTTCGCCAACCATCCAGAAAGTGGATGTGATGACACTCGTCGAAGACAACGACTGCTTCTTTGTAAATTACCTCGTTGTGAGCGACGGAGCCATTATCCAGGGAATTACCCTCGAAGTGAAACGCAAGCTGGAAGAAACTCCCGAGGAAATTCTCACGCTCATGCTGCCCGAGTTCCGCGAGCGGTTCAACAGCGATTCGAAAGAGATCCTGGTAGAAAACCCGATCGACTGGGAATTTGAGGATACGCGGTTCTTCGTGCCACAGCGCGGAGATAAAAAAGCATTGATCGACCTCTCGATCAGGAATGCAAAGTTCTACCGTCTCGAG
>Ga0247810_10000950_pt1 | contig 21472 bp, 15 predicted proteins | sample UWRJL119311C1_FD_179918 | JGI IMG/M metagenome (GOLD analysis project Ga0247810, IMG submission 179918) | Plant litter microbial communities from Arlington Agricultural Research Station in Wisconsin, United States - UWRJ-L119-311C-1 | ecosystem: Environmental > Terrestrial > Plant litter >... | reverse complement strand
ATCTGATCTGCATAATGCTTTACAAACCACATGGATTAAAATTGAAGAGAAAGAAACTCAAAACGATTTAAGCCAGGACTCAAAAGTAAAATTTCTTAGAAAAAAAATCTTTAGCTCTGTTGCAGCTGCTGTAGTGATCGGACTGATGTCAATTTGGTTTTATCAAAATCAATTGAGCCCGCAAAGTAAAGTAGTTACCTACAAAGAACTTATCGACGAAAATAGCGAAGGATTGGTGGAGCAAACCAATAATTCAAACAAACCACAAATCATCACATTATCTGATGGTAGTTCGGTTTTATTACAACCCAATAGTAAATTAAGTTATCCTAAAATCTTTACCGGGAACGAAAGAAAGGTGTATCTATCTGGCGAAGGTTTCTTTGAAATTAGTAAAAATCCTAAAAAGCCTTTTTTTGTTTATGCAAACGAAATTGTTACGAAGGTAGTCGGAACCAGTTTTAGAGTAAAAGCTTATTCTGATCAGCCTGATGTAGAAGTTCTTGTGCGCACCGGTAAAGTTAGGGTAAAATCGAATGATTTAGTTTCTAAATCAAATCAGGAAGAAGTGATCTTGCTTCCTAATCAGGCGCTTCGTTTTTTACGCAGCGATTTAAGTTTCAATAAAATTACGAATATCACTCAGGATGAAACACTAACTCGTAGTGTTGGTAATATCGAGCAATTGAGCTTTGAATTTACTGATATTCCGGTAGCCCAGATTTTTGAAACAATTGAACAAGCCTATCTGGTAGATATAGATTATCCTAAAGATAAACTGAAAGAATGTCATTTAACGACTTCACTCAGCGATCAGCCCTTAACAGAAAAACTAAAAATCGTCTGTAATAGCATAGGCAATAATACTAGTTTTGAAATGAATGGCAATCAGATTATTATAACATCTCAAGGATGTAATTAGTTCTCTTTGTAACTGTAATTACATAGTCGAATTAAATTTAAATAAATCCAAAAAAAAAACTAAACCAAGCTAAAACCAATAATAATAAATGCCTATGTAAAAGATGATTTATGCAGAAAAAAAAGTGCCGAAATGCTGTAACATTATCGACACTTAAATTAGTTGAATTTCTCTCTGTAAAGAGTTATTCATTACGTTTCAAAATACACTCGAATAAGTATTAATCAAAACAATCCAAAATTATGAAAAAACCAGTTGTTAAACAACGATTACTCCATCGAATCATGAAAATAACACTATTTCAGTTTGTCTTGGCGCTTGTATTTTCAAGTGTTGCCATGGCAAATAATGTAAATGGGCAAAAAAAACTAGATACTAAGGTTACCATCAATGTTGCGAATCTAACATTAGACAACGCCTTGACTAAGCTGGAAAAATCTGCTCACGTAAAATTTTCTTATAACTCAAGATTGCCTCAGCTTACCCAAAAGGTAAGTATAGATGCTGATCAGGAAATGCTGTCAAGCATTCTTAACCGAATTTTAATACCCTTTAATATAACTTATACGGAAGTAAGTAATCAAATTGTTTTACAAAAAAATGCGGCAACAGATTCCTTTGCAGGATTAGACGCTGGTAATTCTTTGTTTGAAATATTGACTGCAGGTCCAATCATCAAGGGTGTAGTTACCGATGCAAGTGGTAGTCCACTTCCAGGAGCAACAGTGTTGGTAAAAGGAACAAAAATTGCGGTTCTTACTGATTTTGATGGTAGATTTACTATCGAAGTACCATCAAATAATGACAAACTTGTGATTTCTTATGTTGGAATGGAGTCCAAAGAAATTGGCATAGGAAACACTAATCCAACGATTGTTTTAAGTGAAGAAGGACAAAACTTAAAAGAAGTTGTAGTTACAACAGGTTACGAGAAAACTTCTAAAAGAACCTTTACAGGTGCTATCAGTAAAATTTCAGGTGCTGAATTAAAAGTTGATGGTGTTGTAGATGTAAGCAGAATGATCGAGGGTAAAGCTGCCGGGGTTACTGTACAAAACGTAACAGGATCTTTTGGTGCTACTCCTAAAATTACCGTGCGTGGATCTTCTTCTATTTTTGGAGATACTAAACCATTATGGGTTATTGATGGTATTGTTCAGGAAGATATCATTAACGTTTCATTTGCAGATTTAGCTTCAGGAAATTCAGCTACATTATTAAGTTCAGCTGTTGCAGGATTGAATGCTAATGATATTCAAAGTATTGAAATTCTTAAAGATGCATCGGCTACTTCTATTTACGGTTCAAGATCGTTAAATGGGGTTGTAGTTGTTACAACTAAGCAAGGACGTAGAGATTCTCCTTTAAAAATCAATTATTCTGTAGAAAATACAGTAAGAACAGTTCCAAGCTATACTCAATACGATATTTTAGATTCTCAGGAATCTATGAGTGTTTTTCAGGAAATGAGATCAAAAGGTTACTTAGATCAAAGTTCATCATTAACAGCAAGATTTAGCGGTGTTTATGGTATTTTGGCAAAACAAGTAAATCTTTACCAAGAGTCAAATGGTTTATACGGTCTTAAAAATGAGCAGCCTTATGTTAATGAATTTTTGAAAAAATACGAGTTAGGAAATACTGACTGGTTCAAAGTTTTATTTAGACCATCTATCACTCAAAATCACTCATTAAGTTTTTCTGGTGGTGGAAAAAACAATACATTCTATGCTTCTTTAGGTTATTATACAGATCCGGGATGGACTTTGGCTGATAACGTAAAACAATTATCATCAAATATTAAAGGTACATTCTTTATCAATGACAGATTAACAGTTACTTTATCTACTTTAGGATCTATTCGTGATCAGGAAGCTCCTGGTACTTATGAAAGTAAAAATGATGTTGTATTTGGTAAAATTACCAGAGATTTTGATATCAACCCATTCAACTATGTATTAAGCACAAGCAGAACGCTTAGACCTTATGACGAAAAAGGTAATTTAGAATATTACCAAAATAACTGGGCTCCAATGAACATTCTGAACGAATTGAAAAATAATACACTTGGAATTAAAGTACAGGATATTCGTTTTCAGGGTGATGTAGATTACAAAATCAACAAGAACTTAACTTATAATTTTACAGGTTCTGCACGTTATGCTAATACATCAAGAGAGCACAAAATTTATGAAGATTCAAATGTTGTAGGTGCTTACAATGCAGGGGTAGGTGAAAATTTAAATACTCAAATTCAAAAAGATAACGTTTTCTTGTACCAAAATCCAAATGATTTAACCGCTCCAAAAATTTCTGTATTGCCAAATGGTGGTTTCTTAAGAAAATACACTAATGATATGACTTCATACAATATTAGAAATAGTATTACTTACAGAAATACATTTGATGTAAAACATGAAGTTGAAGGATTTTTTGGTACAGAGTTTAGATCTGTAGACAGAAATAATGACAACTTTACTGCAGCAGGTATTCAATATGCAAAAGGACTTAGTTCTTTTACTGATCCTAAATTAATTGAAAAATTAATAAATGAAGGAAACTCTTACTACGATTTTGGAGCAGAAAGAGAGCGTACAGTTGGTTTCTTTGGTAAGGTAGGATATACATACGATCGTCGTTACACGGCTTCTTTTACAGGTCGTTATGATGGATCTAACAGACAAGGTGATAGTGGTTCTTCAAGATGGCTTCCTACTTACACGGTGAGTGGTAAATGGAATATCAAAGAAGAAAGTTTTATGAAAGATGTAGAGCCTGTTAATACTTTGGCGCTTAGAGCTTCTTATGGTTTAACAGCAACAGCAGGACCAGCTACAAATTCATTGGCTATTTACAAAAGTTATATCACAGACCGTTTTAATACTGGTGACAGAGAAAACGCAATACGTATCGAAGATTTGCAAAACAAAGATTTGACATGGGAAAAACAATATGAAACAAATATTGGTTTAGACTTAGGAATGTTTAGAAACAGAGTACAACTTACTACAGATGTTTACCGTCGTAAAGCATTTGACTTGATCGATTACGTAATTACATCAGGAGTAGGAGGACAAGAGATTAAACAAGGAAATAATGCAGATATGGAGACTAAAGGTCTTGAGATTGGTATTACTACTCAAAACATTGCTTCTCATGATTTTAAATGGTCTACTACGTTGAACTTTTCTATCTATGATCAAAAAGTTACAAAGTTAGCTAACAAACCATCTGTTTTTGATTTAATTGCTACAAATGGTGGTAACACAGTGGGACGTCCTAGAAATTCATTGTACTCTTACCAATTTACAGGATTAAACAATGAAGGATTACCAACTTTTAAATTACAAGATGGTGCTACAAGTAATATTGTTGATGCTAATTTTCAAGATACTAATGATGTTACAAAATACTTGAAATACGAAGGATCTGTAGAGCCTAACAAATCAGTTGGTCTTGCTAATACAGTTACATACAAAAACCTGACTTTATATGTGTTTATCGTAGGATCTGGAGGAAATAAAGTAAGATTAAACCCGGTTTATAGTAATACTTATACTGATCAAACTGTTTTTACAAAAGATTTTGCAAACAGATGGATCAATCCTGGTGACGAAAACAATACAAATGTTCCGGTTATTGCAGATAAATTAATGAATAGAAATTATGGTGCGAGCGATTTACAAATTGCATATAATACCTATAACTTTTCTGATGTTAGAATTGCAAGCGGTGATTTTGTAAGATTAAAAAACATTTCTCTTGCATGGGAATTTCCAAATGATTTCAAGAGAAAATTAGGATTAGCTACTTTTAATTTAAAAGGATCAGCAGTTAACCCATGGTTGATTTACTCTGATAAAAGATTAAACGGACAAGATCCTGAATTCCGTAACACTGGAGGGGTAGCTTTCCCTATTACGGCACAATATACATTTGCAATAAATCTTTCATTTTAACAATAAAAATTGATTATGAAAAATATAAAAATAACACTGTCATTATTATTACTGATTGGCTTAAGCAGCTGCGATGAGTTTCTTTCAGAAATACCAGATAACAGAACACAAATAGATACTCCTGAAAAAATATCAGAATTACTAGTTACAGCTTATCCAAACAAATCTTATTTCGCAATTGGCGAGGTAATGTCAGATAATGTTTTTGATACTGAGTCAACGGCTGTCAGCAGTGTCGTTAATGAGGAAAGCTTTAACTGGGAAATGCACAGCCAGATTGGAACTGATAGTGAAAGTCAATTCTGGACAGCATCATACGAAGCAATTGCGGCTGCAAACCAAGCTTTAGAAGCTATTGAAAAGTTAGGAAATCCAGCTAGTCTGAATCCACAAAAAGGAGAAGCATTAATAGCAAGAGCCTACAATCATTTTATGCTGGTTCAATTATGGGGAAACCGTTACAATCCTGCAACATCAGGTACAGATTTGGGTGTTCCTTATGTAACAAAACCAGAAACAGAATTATTAGCAAAATACAAGCGTAATACGGTAAAAGAAGTATTTGATTTTATTGAGCAGGATATTAATGAAGGTTTGAAATATATTACAAATGAATATAAAGAGCCAAAATTTCATTTTAACATTGATGCATCTAAAGCTTTTGCAGCCCGTTTTTACTTAATAAAAGGAGATTGGGATAAAGTACTTGAATTTACTGAGGGAATTGGTTCTAAACCAACAAAAATTAGAAACTGGACTGCTTTTAATGCAGTAGCTTTTGCTACCATGCCTATTGAATATTCGAGAGCAGAACAAGAAACTAATTTATTGATCAATTATCCAAATTCAATTGCTAACAGAGTTGCGACTTACAGATTTAGTCTTCCGGGAAATAAATCAGATGAGTTATTAGGAACACAGACAAATATGTGGGGTAAAGCCAATTTAATTAGAGCTAATGGTCAATATTTTGGAGGTACAAATGTTTTTACACCTAAGCTTTATGAGTATTTTAAATTTACAAACTTAACATCTGCTACAGGGATACCTTATACAGCTTCAGTACTATTTAGTAATGACGAATTGTATCTGAACCGTATCGAAGCATTAGTAATGAAAAACAGATTTGCAGAAGTTAATACAGAGTTAGGATTCTTTTTAGGTACCAGAACGACCGGATACAATCCTGCAACAGATATATTGAACGAAACAGTAGTAGCGGCAAAATATCCTGTAATTGATAATGAGTTTACTCCGTTTTATACTTTAACTCCTCTCCAGGCTTCTTATATTAAAGCAATCGCTGAAGCAAGAAGAAAAGATTTTCTTCGTGAAGGCCTTAGATGGTTTGATGTTAAACGTTTTAATCTTGTTGTAACCCATAATACACTTCAATTTGGTAAAATAACAAGAAGCAACATTTTGGCAAAAGACGATAAAAGGAGAGCATTACAAATTCCGCTTAGAGCTTCAGATAACGGTATTGAAAAAAATCCTAGATAAATTTTTAATTAGAAAGTATTATGAAAATATTCAAAACATATAAAACAGTTGTAATTGCCGGAGTTTTACTCCTTGCATCTTGCGCTCAGGAGGATCAGCCAAAAGAAAGCCAATTAGATTTTTCAGTACCGGTAAAAACAGATTTAGACAAATGGATTGGTACTAATTTCTTAGATCCTTATAATATTGCTGTATATTATGAGTGGAACCAAAATTTGGTTGACAATAACAAGTATTTATTTCCACCTTTAGTATCAAAAGTACAACCGGCAATGGAAGTGGTTAAGAAAATCTGGATCGATAGTTATAGTACTATTGGAGGTGCAAATTTTGTTAAGAAAATTGCGCCAAGAGAATTTGTACTTGTTGGAGGTGTAAACTTAAATACAAATGGTACCGTTACATTGGGACTTGCAGAAGCAGGGCAGAGAGTTTCTCTTTTTCAAATTGACAACCTGAACAAAAAAAGCAGAGCTAGTGTAACACAGTTTATTCATACTATTCAGCACGAATATGTACATATTTTAAACCAGACTAAACCTTTTGATGAGCAGGCCTGGTCAAAACTTACACCATCAGGATATACTTCAACTTGGTATAATGAGGCAACTGCTACTTCAAGATCATTAGGGTTTATAACAAGTTACGCGAGATTAAATATTTATGAAGATTTTGCCGAAACTGCAGCTACAATTTTAACAAGTTCAAAAGCAGAATATGATGCAATATTAGCAGGTGTTACAGATGCAACTGCCAAAGCTAACATTAAAGCAAAAGAGGCAATTGTTGTTAAATATTATAAAGACGCATACAACGTAGATTTTTATGCTTTAAGAGATGAAGCTCAGAAAAATACAGATGCGGTAATAAATAATTAGAGATATTAAATTTTTATAAAAATCAATATTATGAAAGCAAAATATATATATAAATGCTTAATGATTTCTTTTGCAGCCTTGCTATTGGGGTCATGTTCAAGCCCGGAGGTAGACGCAAAATTTGATCAAAATGCTACTGAGAGATTAAGCGGCCGTCAGAAAGAATTAAATGATTTGCTGCTTTCTTCAGCAGAAGGATGGAAAGCTGTCTATTATACAGATAGTACACAATTAGGAGGATGGACACATTTATTTAAATTCCTTCCAGAAGGAAAAGTTGATATGGCATCAGATTTTGATAGTGATACAAAAACATATACAAGTCAGTATGATATTCAGGTAGGAAGTACTGTAAGTTTGGTTTTTACAACAGAAAACAGAATTCACCTTTTGTCTAATGCAGCTGATTATCCTACTGCGGGACTTCTTGCAAAAGGTTATTTAGGTGACTTTCAGTTTTATTACTATGGGCAAAAAAATGGGGATATTATTTTTAGAACCAATAGAAACGGACATTTTCTGCGTTTTGTAAAAGCAACAGCGCAAGATTGGACAGATTTACCAAAAAACACTCCAATCATTAGTAACATCACTGGTGATATGACAAGTCCGCTGTTTAGATTGTTGGAAATTAATGACGGAACGACAACTAAAAGCTATGATTTTGATTATAATACTGATGCTCGTTTTGGTACAGGATATTCTTTAGATCCTGCCGTTAACACGAGTTATGATTTAGCCTTTTCATTTAATCCTACAGGTGCCTATTCAAAAACTCCATTAGATGTTAAAGGTCAAAAACTTACAGATTTCCTTTATAGTAGTACAGATAATACTTTTGTAGCAACAGGAAAAGATGGAGTTAAAGCTACTATTAAGTATACAAATGCACCACCAATAGTTACAGATGATTATAAAAACTTTGTAAACGGAAAGCCTCAAATGGTTTTAGGGTATATAGCGGCTAATTTATATACAGCTCCTACAACTTCCGATTATTTCAGATTTCTTATTACTAAAGTAAATGCTTCTTTGCCTGCTGCGCAGTCAATAAGTAGAATTCAGGTTTTCTTTAATTCAGCTTTTGGAACTTATATCGAATATCGTTTTAATGGTGGAAAACCTAGTATTTATCACAACTTAACTACAACTGAAAATAGCGCAAATAAGACACTGGTTTTAGTCCATGATTCATGGGATGATGGGGCAGCTTTAATTGCTGCTCCTGCATTTTTAAAGGATATAGATGCACAATTTACTAATCCGATTGGTTTCTATATTAAAAAAGAAAACTTTAAAATCTCTTTTAGTAATGTTATTTATACTATGACAAGTGCCTCTAGCAGTTTTAGAATGACTACTTATCAATTGTAATATTTAATATTTGAAAGCAGCTCAATTTTTTTGAGCTGCTTTTTTAATTCATTTTAAGTATAAAATAATCATCGATTTAGTACTAATTAAAAAAGTTAACAAATATGATCAAAAAGTATATTACATTACCAAGTGTTGTGACCCTTTTTTGTATAATAATTCTTTGGACTATATCATTAACATTTCCTGAATACAGTAGGTATTTTTTATACCTCTCTATTTTAGTATTAATTCCTTTCATTATTAGTGATTTAATAAAAAAAAGAAAAGAAGATAAAAATGATGGTACAGAGAATTTTAAATTTTCAGTTTACAACATATTAATTTCGGTAGCAATACTCGGGATTTTATTTTTTGTTATTAGCAAAAATTAAGTATCTCATTTTAGTTTTTTATTTAGAAAATCGGCAACTCATTTTTTCGAGTTGCTTTTTTATTTAATAAAGATAAAATCTTATAAAAATGAATTTTAATTGATGTTTTTTCGTATATTTATCTTGAAAATCAAATAGTTATATTTGGTTTTTTGTCTGAAACTCAACAGGCAAAAAAGGATTGAGTATTCAAAAACATCAAACAATTTAAACACTATGTTAAAAACAATTTTAAATTTTAAAGGAGTTGAAGTACTTAGTATTAATGAACAAAAAAATGTAATGGGTGGGGCTGGAACTGTCATTTGTATGATTCCCTGGACACCTCTTCCTTATTACGGACCATGTATTATGGAGCCACAAATAAAACCAGTTGAACCAATATGCAAACCAACAATTGATGGCATAGAGTGCTTTTAATAAAATTATTTCTTTTAAAACCGTTTCATAATTCCTGAAACGGTTTTTTTTATCTCTTTAATTTTTTAAAGTAAGATCCATATTCATAAAATATACTATTGTTATTTTTTTAAAAAGGGAATTATCATATATTTGACAAGTCATTCATAGCCCTGATAGAAATGAAAATCCTTTTGTTTTTTCTTTAAAGCAAAAGATTGAAATGTCCCGAGGCTTCGGGAGCAGGATTAGCTACAAATAAATATTAAAATTAATTTTGAATATGAAATTACTAGAAGGAAAAGTTGCCATTATTACAGGTGCTAGCCGTGGAATTGGAAAAGGGATTGCAGAAGTTTTTGCTAAACATGGCGCAAATGTTGCGTTTACATACAGTTCGTCTGTAGAGTCTGCACAGGCTTTAGAAGCTGAACTAAATGGTTTAGGAATTAAAGCAAAAGGATACCAGTCGAATGCAGCCGATTTTAATGAAGCGCAAACTTTTGTTGATGCTGTTTTAGCTGATTTTGGAACAGTAGATATCTTAATAAACAACGCCGGAATTACAAAAGATAATTTGTTGATGCGTATGTCTGAAGCTGATTTTGATCAGGTTATAGATGTAAACCTGAAGTCAGTATTTAATATGACAAAAGCAATTCAGAAAACTTTTCTAAAACAACGTGCTGGTTCTATAATCAATATTAGTTCTGTAGTTGGAGTTTCAGGAAATGCAGGACAAACAAATTACGCAGCTTCTAAAGCAGGTGCAATTGGTTTTACAAAATCTGTTGCATTAGAGTTAGGCTCTCGTAATATTCGTTGCAATGCAATCGCTCCGGGGTTTATTGAAACCGAAATGACAGCAAAATTAAGCGAAGATGTAGTAAAAGGATGGAGAGAAGGAATTCCGTTAAAACGTGGCGGAACTGCTGAAGATGTTGCAAATGCTTGTCTTTTCCTTGCTTCTGACATGAGTGCTTACGTTACCGGACAAGTACTTAATGTTTGCGGAGGAATGTTAACCTAAGATACTAAGGTTCTAAGTTGCTAAGATTCTAAGATTTTTTAGGTTCTTTGAATTACTAAATCTTCCAAATCATTAAATTAAAAATATGACTACAAACACGATTCTATTATTATTACTTTCTTTAGTAATAGCTGGTGGTTTGTCGTATTTTCAATATTTTTTTAAAGCCAAAAACAAATCCCGTGTGGTTGTGTTTTTGGCTTTTTTACGTTTTTTGGCCATTTTTGGATTATTGGTTTTATTGATAAATCCTATAATGACAAAGAATTCCCTGGAAATTACTAAAACCCCTTTAGCAATTGCTGTAGATAATTCGAGTTCGATTGCAGTTTTAAAATCGGATAAAAAAGCCGAAGAACTTTATCAAAAAATAATTTCGAATCCTGCCCTTAAAGAAAAGTTCGAAATTCAGTCGTATCAGTTTGATGCTGATTTCAAGCCTTCGGACAAATTCGATTTTAAAGGCAAGCAAACCAATCTTGACGAAGTTGCTAAAAATCTTAAGAGCATCAATAAAAACCTGATCTTCCCAACAGTTATTATAACCGACGGAAATCAAACTACAGGAAACGATTATGTATATCGTTTTGATCCTGTTAATAAAGTTTATCCCTTGGTTGTGGGAGATACAACTACGTTTCTTGATCTTAAAATCAATCAGCTTAACGTAAACAAATACGCTTTTCATAAAAATAAATTTCCTGTAGAAGTTTTTCTGCAATATTCAGGAGATAAAAATGCAAATGCCGATTTTACAATTTCGCAGGGAAATACTGTTGTAGCCAAAGAGAAAGTTTCTTTTTCGGCATCAAAAAAAACAGCCACTTTAAACTTGCTTTTGCCTGCTGACAAAGTAGGATTGCAAATTTTTAAAGCAAGTATTTCATCAGGTTCAAAAGAAAAAAACAGTTACAACAATACCAAGAATTTTGCTGTTGAAGTTATCGATCAAAAGTCGACTATTGCGATAGTTTCGGCTATAAATCATCCCGATATTGCGGCATTAAAACGATCGATAGAAGTTAATGCACAGCGTAAAGTAATATTGGTTAAACCAAATGATATTAATCAGTTACAAGAAGTTTCGGTTTTAGTTTTATATCAGCCAACATCGGCTTTTAAAGCTATTTTTGATAATAACAAATTAGCCGGAACAAATACCTTTATCATTACCGGAAACAACACCGATTTTAATTTTCTAAACCAACAACAAAATAGTCTGGTGTTTAAAATGAGCGGACAAAGAGAAGATTATTTATCAGAGTTTCAATCGCAGTTTAATCTTTTTGCAATAGAAAATATTGGTTTTGAAAATTTTCCTCCGCTGCAAAATTTATTCGGAACTATTACAACAAACGGAAATGTATCTGTTTTACTTTCATCCAAAATAAGAAACGTTGCTACAAATGCGCCTTTATTGGCTTTCGCCGAAAACCAAGGCAAGAGAACTGCTTTTCTTTTAGGAGAAAATAGCTGGAAATGGCGTCTACAAAGTCATGTCGACAATCAATCGTTTGAGAAGTATGATGTTTTTATAGACAAAATCATTCAGTATCTTGCTTCGACAACCTCAAGAAAATCACTAGTAGTAACGCATGAAAGTTTTTATAATTCAGGAGAAGCAATTGTAATTAATGCACAATACTTCAATAAAAATTATGAGTTCGACGAAAAAGCCAGACTCACCATTACCGTTACAAATGCCGAAACGAAGCAAGCAAAAAACTACGATTTATTAAAAGGCAACAATTCTTTCTCAGCAAATCTTGACGGTTTAGCTGCCGGAAAATATAATTTCACTGTAAAAGAGTTAAATTCAAACACAATATATTCAAGTCATTTTGAAATTTTAGATTTTGATATCGAAAAACAATTTGTAAATCCTGATGTTACAAAACTAAAGCAATTAGCCCTGCAAACCAACGGAAAAGCTTTCTTCGAAGATCAGGCCGATGATTTGATTCAGCAGCTTTTAGAAAATAAAGAATACAAATCGATCGAGAAAAATGTTTCTACCAAAACTCCTTTAATTGATTGGGTTTGGTTATTGATTTTGATTGCTGTTGTATTGACAGCGGAATGGTTTGTTAGGAAGTACAATGGATTGTTGTAATCGAAATATATTCTAATTCCTTCTAGCTTTTTGTAATCTTGTGGTTATGAATTAAAAGTACAAATTATGAAACTTAAATTCTTGTTTATTGTAGCAATTTCGATAGTGTTTTTTTGTTTTTTTTCATTTTCAAAGACAAATAATACTAACAAAAGCAATCTTTTGGGAAACACGATTCAGCAACGTTTTCAACTACCTCAGGGATTTGTGAGAGAAGAGGAATCTAAAACTTCGTTTGCATTTTTTTTGCGAAATATTCCATTAAAGCCTTTAGGTTCAGATGTTTTGTATTTTGATGGAACTATAAAATCAAATCGAAACGTTTATGAAGCAGTTGTGGATTTACCCATTGGGAAACAGGATTTGCATCAATGTGCTGATGCCGTGATGCGTTTGCGAGCGGATTATTTTTATAGCCAAAAACAGTACGATAAAATACATTTTAATTTCACAAATGGTTTTCGTGTTGATTTTAGCAAATGGGTCGAAGGTTACAGAATTGCAATTAAAGGCAACAAAACCAGTTGGGTTAAAACTGCAAAACCATCTGACAGTTATCAAACCTATTGGAAATATTTAGAGACGGTTTTTATGTACGCAGGAACTGCTTCTTTAGAAAAAGAACTGAAATCAATTAATGCTTTAGACATAAAAATTGGAGATGTTTTTATAAAAGGAGGCTTTCCAGGTCACGCTGTTATTGTTGTTGATGTAGCTGTGAATCCAAAAAACAACCAAAAAATTATGCTTTTAGCACAAAGCTATATGCCAGCACAGGAAATTCAAATATTGAAAAATCCAAATAATAGTTCGTTGAGTCCTTGGTATGCTGTCGATTTCGGAACCTCTCTCAAAACACCCGAATGGACTTTTAGTTCTTCACAATTAAAACGTTTTTAAATGAAACGATTCCTTTTTTTATTCCTTATATTCCAAAATGTTTTTTCTCAAGAAATTCCATTGAATATTCAAAAATTAATTAAAGCATACCCGGATCAAGTTGTTGGTTTTAAAGATAATAAAATTATTTTTAGTGATAAATCAAATTTGATTTATGATGATTTTAAAAATAAAACGAATCAAGAATTGTTAGAAAATCCAGATATTGAGGATCAATTTAGGTTTGTTTATACTAAAGCAAATAAGAATTTAATTCCAAAGGATGATGCAGGAAGAATTCGAAATGAAGCTTTTTTTAAGAAAATTTACGGAAATTCAAAATCAGAAGTTGAATCTAAAATGATTGAAATTATTTGGTGCCCAAAATTAGTCAATCAAAAAATAAAAGTAACAACCGTAAATGGAATTGATAAAATTGTAAAAAAACTCTCGGCAGAATTAGATAATAATCCAGAATTTAAAAAATATATTAATGCTATTGGAGGTACATTTAGTTGGAGAAAAATTTCAGGAACAAACCGATTGAGTATGCATAGTTATGGAATGACTATAGATATTAATGTCAAAAATTCCAATTATTGGCAATGGGATTGTAAATGTAAAAATGAAGAATCTAATCTTTCATATAGAAATCAAATTCCCCTGAAGCTAGTTTCAATTTTTGAAAAATACGGCTTTATTTGGGGAGGAAATTGGAAACATTATGACACAATGCATTTTGAGTATCGACCTGAACTTTTTTTATAAATTATTTTATTGCAAGAAATATTGTGTAGGAAAGTGGATTACGAATTAAAAAATTATGATTATGGATTTCAGGCTAAAAGTATTCTACACCGTTGCACTCCGCTTAAATTTTACCAAAGCTGCAGCCGAATTATATATTACACAACCCGCTGTTTCTAAGCATATTCAGGAATTAGAAGAAACTTATAAGATAAAGCTTTTCGAGCGAAATGGCTCTAAAATAGCCTTGACTCCCGCCGGAGCACTATTACTTAAACACACTAAAAATATTTTTGAAATCTATCGGGAAATCGACTTTGACATGAGTTCATTCATTAATGAACGTCAGGGATTGTTAAGGTTGGGAGCCAGCACTACAATTTCGCAATACATTATTCCTCCCGTTTTGGCGCGCTTTCATCAAAAACAAAAAGATATAAAAGTCAATTTGTTGAACGGAAATACAGAACAAATCGAAAATGCCTTAATCAATAAAGAAATCGAAATCGGAATTGTCGAAGGACAGTCTAAAAATCAGTCGATTAAGTATATTCCGTTTTTAAAAGACGAATTGGTTTTAGTTTGCAATACCAAAAATCCTTTGGTAAAACAAAACGAAATCTCGCTTGAAGATTTAAAAGCAATGAAATTTATAACACGCGAACGTGGTTCAGGAACACTTGAAGTTATAGAATATGCCTTAAAACAAATTGATTTTAAAATAACCGATTTGCAAATCGAAATGCAATTAGGATCTACAGAAAGTATAAAATCTTATCTGCTGAACTCAGATTGTTTTGCCTTTATGTCAATACATGCGGTAGATAAAGAGTTAAAGAATAATGAGTTGATTGTTTTAGATGTTGAGAACTTATCTATCGAACGTCATTTCTATATCATCACTTTATTAGGGAAATCTGATTCCTTGTCAGAGCTTTTTATTCAAAATATATCGAGTTATTATAACTTAGAGTTATAGCCGATTGTAATTTAAGATTGGTGAATATCGTATAAAGGGCAGACCTTTGTAAGGAAATATCAAATTCCTTATTTTGAAAACGAAACAACATACCGCATCACATTTATTCGAAATTAATCTTTACCTGCAACAAGCCATTTTTGCCTTAATAATCGTACTGTGTTTATTTTCGATTATTTCTCCGCCAATCGCCTTATTGTTAGGCGTTGCTATGGTTAATGTTTTTGGGAATCCATTTGTAGCATTCAACCACATTGCGATTACGTATTTATTGCAATTCTCAGTTATTGGTTTAGGCTTCGGAATGAACGCTACAGCAGCAATTTCAGCTGGAAAAGAAGGTTTTTTGCTTACAATATTCTCAATTTTCAGCACATTAGTATTAGGTACATTTTTAGGAAAATGGCTTAAAACCGATAAAAAAACATCGCACTTAATTTCTTGCGGAACAGCCATTTGTGGCGGAAGTGCCATTGCAGCCATTTCTCCCGTAATCAAATCAAACGAAAATCAAACTTCAATAGCTTTGGGAGTTATTTTTATTCTAAATTCAATTGCATTGTTTGTTTTTCCGTTTATTGGGCATCAGCTCGATTTGTCTCAAAAAGAATTTGGTTTATGGTGCGCTATTGCCATTCACGACACCAGTTCAGTTGTAGGTGCTGCGAATAAATACGGAGCCGAAGCCTTGCAAATTGCAACAACCGTAAAACTGGCCAGAGCATTGTGGATCATTCCAATTTCGCTTTTAACAGCTTTTATTTTCAAGAATAAATCTCAAAAAATAAAAATACCATACTTTATTGGTTTGTTTATTCTGGCAATGTTATTCAATTCTTATGTTCCTCAAACGGCTGCTATTGCGCCTTATATTGTTAGTGTTGCTAAAATTGGTTTAACAATCACTTTGTTTTTAATTGGCGCAACATTAAATATAAATACCTTAAAAGCAGTAGGAGTAAAGCCTTTACTTCAGGGAGTTTTTCTTTGGATCTTTATTGCTGGTTTAGGTTTGGCTTCAATTTTATATTTGAATTAAATAATAAAATTTACTTTACATTCGAAAACTTCACGATTGGCTTGTCGATCATTTTGTAAAACTTACCCTTAAATGAAAAGCGTTTTTCAATCTCAAAATTAAATTGTTTTTTTGATTTCGCCATTGCAGCTATTTCTTCAGGCGGATCTGCCTCAAATTCGTCATTCGCTTTCGCTGCCTTGCTAAACGTGCCATTTGTTTTTATAATAATATCTCTAAAATGTTTCTTACCGTTATCATTTACAACTTTATACGAGCTCGACCATTTTAAACTTGCCACATTGGTAAGTTGATAGTTGTTAACCTCCATAATAGGCTGATATTTACCGTCAAGTCCGGCAATAAGATAAAGAGTACCTTCAAAAGGTCCGCCACCGCCACCATTTACATGCAATAAAGTAAAAGCATATTGGTCTTCGCCAATTTCTACAAGCTTAGGTTTTGGAGCTTGGGCAAAAGCACCAAAAGCAGCAACTCCGGACTGAAATGATCTCATTTCCCAAACTTTATCATTTTTTGCAAACTTAGCAACACCAATCAAACCACCCGAAAATCTTCCGGTTTGTAGTCCGTCTTCATCATAATTTGAATGGTTAAAAAATAACAATCTAAATTCATTTCCTTTAGAATCTTTATAAGCAATATTGTCAAGTATTCTGGTTGCAACACCTCTTTCGTAAGGAAACATTTGATCCCCTTCGACACCATTTACATCAGTATAAGCACTAGGTTTACAGCTTTTGCATTTCCAGCTCAAAAAAGTATTGTTATCAGAAAGTTTATATAGTTTACCCGGAAACAGCTTTTGCATGGTTTTTACACCATCAAAAGGATCAGCTATCTTTAAGGTTCTTTTAGGATTTAAAATAGTGTCGCTAACAGATTTAAGTTGAATAATATCGTCTTGGGCAACACAAAAAGAAGTAATTAAAAAGAAAACAATACTTAAATAAGTAGGGCGCATAAATTTAAATTTTAGAATAAAAAACAAAACGAATTTACAAAGAAACTTTTGATGTGAACTGATATCACAAAAATGCTTTCAAAATTAAAAGGAATTAAATTATAACAATAATAGCCACTATTGTTTTGAATTCAGTTTAAATGGGATAAATTTGCACCCTCAAACAAAATACAAATGAAAAACTTTAGAATGAAGCCAAGACTAATCGCCCTATTCGTATTAGCTATTGGATTTTTGACACTATCATGGGGAATCGTTGGCCATGAGCGTATTAATAAAGCAGCAGTAATGGCTTTACCTCAATCAATACAAGTGTTTTTTTACAACCACATTGATTTTATTACACAAGAAGCATCAGTTCCGGATATTCGTAAATATGCTTTAAATTATAAAGATGAAAACCCAAGGCATTATTTTGACATGGAAAATTTTGGTGCTGTAGACAGTATACCACAAACCATGGAAGCAGCAAAGAAAAAATATGATGCTAAATTCCTAAACGATAACGGAATTTTACCTTGGTATATCGAAGATATGATGGTAAAATTAACCAAAGCGTTTAAAGATAAAAACAGAGCAGAAATCTTGTTTCTTGCTGCAGATTTAGGTCATTATATTGGCGATGCACACATGCCGTTGCATACTTCTGCCAATCATGACGGACAATTAAGCGACCAAAAAGGAATTCATTCACTTTGGGAAAGCAGATTACCAGAGTTATTTGCTAAAAATTACAAGTTAAATGTTCCTCAGGCTCAATATTACGAAGATGTTCATAAAGCAACCTGGGATATGATTAACGACACACATAGTTTAGCCAAACCGTTATTAGACATCGATAAAAAACTAAGAACTGCCACTCCGGAAAGCCAGGTTTTTAAAATGGATGCTGACGGAAAAGTATTGAAAAGTAAATACAATACAGCTGTTTTTTCTGATGATTACGCTAAGAAACTACACGAACAATTAAACGGAATGGTAGAAAGCCAAATGAGAAAAGCCATTACAGCAACTGCAAGTTTTTGGTATACTGCATGGGTAAACGCCGGAAAACCAGATTTGAGCGACTTAGACGCGCCTTCTGTAACCCAAAGAAACTATCAGTCATTAAAAGACGATCAAAAGTTGTTTCAACAAGGAAACTTATTTGGACTTAAAAACCAAAACGACTAAGACAGTTTTCAGTCTCAGTTTACATATAAAAAAAAGCCTCAGATTCATTTGAATTTGAGGCTTTTTTAGTGTTTTTATATAAGCAAAGTTGAAGTTTTAGGAGCTATTTCCTGCTATACGCTTGTATCTTTTATTTTTTCTAAAGAAAAAAAATAAAAGGATACCGCTTCTATCAGGGCTATGGCACTCGTTTTCATAAGGTATTTAATTTTAAACCAAGAGATAACAAACAGGCATTGCAAAAAAATAAAGCCAGCGTAAATCAGTTAAATCCGCGTCATCCGCGTCCCATTCAGCCAACACCTTTGGAATTTGGAATTTTAAAAATTTGAATTTTATTTATTTCTGATATTTCTTTTTCTTCAGCATATCCGAAGCGGTTTGATAAAACGAGATCGTTTCATTTACCAAATCAGTTCTTTCTGTTTTCATGCATTTTTCGTTATAATCAATTTGATATTCCGGCGCAATACCATCTTTTGGTTCTGGTTTTAGTTTAAACTGTTTTACTTGCTGTTTAGGCGATAAAATGGTCAGAACATTATCTTTTATCAAACCCAAATCCTGATAAGTAGCAATAAAAGCGCGCGGTTTGTAATCCGGTTTCAAAACATCCTGACCAAAAAACTTACTTTCATAACTAAAATGCAATAATCCAAAAAGCGTAGGCATAAGATCAATTTGCGACATTAGCTTATTACATTTTTCAGCTTGGGCTGTTGGGTCATAAATAAAAGCCGGAATTCTGTACTTGTCCAACGGAAGTTGTGTTTTACCTGCGCTCGACGCACAATGATCTGCAACAATAACAAAAACAGTATTTTTAAACCAAGGTTGTTTACTTGCCATTGCAAAGAATTTTTTAAGCGAATAATCGGTATACTTAACACCGCCGTCACGCGATTTAATATCTCCCGGAATGTCAATTTTATTATTTGGATACGTAAAAGGCCTGTGGTTGCTCACTGTCATGATATGATTAAAGAAAGGTTTGTTTTCCTTTGCTTCAGCGTTCATCACCTTAATTGCTTTGTTGTACATATCCTCGTCACAAACTCCCCAAACATTCTCAAAAGTAACTTCTTCAGGCGAAAAACTGGATTTATCTACAATTTCATAACCATTTCCGGAATAGAAATCCTGCATGTTATCAAAAAAAGCATCTCCGCCATACATGAATTTTACATTGTAATTGCGTTTTTTGAAAATTGCTCCGGTCGAAAATTTGTTTTTATTGTCTTCTCTTTTCAAAACACTTTCACCTGCCGTTGGTGGCAAGCATAGTGTAACCGCTTCCAGTCCGCGAACCGTTCTGTTTCCTGCCGCATAAAGATTCGTAAACTGCAAACTTTTTTGAGCTAAACTATCCAGAAAAGGCGTGATGTTTTCTTTATTTCCGTACATTTTCATGTATTCAGCGCTTAAACTTTCTATTGTAATCAATACAACATTTTTATGATTTTCAAGAGAATCACCCGTAATTGCGCGTTTCGTATTTTCTCCCGAAATACCAGGAAGCTGTTGTTCTAAAAGGCTAAATGCTTTTTCTGCCGGAAGTGTTTTGTAGAATTTAAAATAATCAAGTTTATTGTTTTCAAAAGCAAGATAAAATTTGTACAAACCATTAGCCTGCAATTCATTCACAAAAACATTTCTGGAATTTTCGGTTTTTGCCAGTGTAGGTATTGCTACTAAAGAGATGATAAATAATACAACGTAAACTCCGGTAATTTTTAATTTATCTGTTATAGACGGAATCGCATCAATGTAATTGCGAGACCTTTTAACAATGAAATAAGTAAAAATCGCCGTTACCAGAAACAAAACAGAAAATATTGGAACTACAGGATAAGACTGCATAATATTCCCGATAACTTCATTGGTGTAAATCAGATAATTAACAGCAATGAAATTGTATTTCACGCCAAATTCATTCCAGAAGAAGTATTCACTTATTCCGTTTTGCAGGATTAGTAAAACGTATAGGAAAATGACAAAAGCAAATAACCAATATCTGATTTTGTCTCTTAGTTTTGGAAGAAAAAGCAGCAAAGCAAAAAGCGCCGTTTTAATTCCGATAAAAATTAAAATAATTCTTGGCAAAGCACCTCCGTACTCATCAAAAATACTTTTTCCTGATGCGACATAAAGAAACAGCACAATAAAAATGCCCAGAATAATATAGCCCGATGGTTTATTGTATTTAGCATTAGAAATAAAAATAAGATAAAGCCATAAAAAAACACTTGCGACAATAAAAGTGAATACATCTGAAATAAATCCTAAACCAAAGATTTTCAGACACTCAAGAATCGTAAATGAACTTTGTGTAATCGGGTGAAATAATAAAACTATTCTTAATAGAAAACTGATGATACAATAAAACAAAGTTAGATTGTAAAAAGGAGAAAGCTTCTTGTAAAAAGTCATGGAATAAATTTTCTACAAAATTAATGGCGATAAATTAGTTCCAGATGAAGTTATGCTTTTACCTTGCTTAGTGTAAACTTAAAGTTTACTTAAGATGAAGTTCTTTTCGCTATTCTAATGGTTTTAAGCAATTTCTGAAAGCTAAAATATCTATCTTTGAATAATAAAAAGAAGATATAATCTTAATTAAAAAAGGCCAATGCATATTTTAATAGTCGAAGACGAGTTAGGAATTGTTCAGTTTTTGCAGCAGGGTTTGCAGGAAGAAGGCTATCAGATAACCACAGCAAGTGATGGTTCAAAAGGTTTTGAATTGATTCAGAATCAGAAGTTTGATTTGATTTTACTCGATTGGATGCTTCCTAAAATTAACGGTTTAGATTTGTGCAAAGCAATCAGGATTAAAGATCAAACCACTCCAATTATTTTTTTAACTGCAAAAGATACCGTTCAGGAAACCATCGAAGGCTTAAAAGCAGGCGCAAACGATTATATAAAAAAGCCCTTTAGCTTTGAAGAACTGGTAGAGAGAATAAAAATTCATTTTAGAAATCAAAAAGGCTCAGAGATTTTAACTTTGGGTGTCATCAAAATTGATTTATCAAAACATATTGTTCTTAAAAATCAGGATGAAATAGCGTTAACCCAGCGTGAATTTGAATTGCTGACTTATCTGATAAAAAATAAAGGAAAAGATTGCACCCGAAAT
>Ga0247810_10000949_pt1 | contig 21490 bp, 16 predicted proteins | sample UWRJL119311C1_FD_179918 | JGI IMG/M metagenome (GOLD analysis project Ga0247810, IMG submission 179918) | Plant litter microbial communities from Arlington Agricultural Research Station in Wisconsin, United States - UWRJ-L119-311C-1 | ecosystem: Environmental > Terrestrial > Plant litter >... | reverse complement strand
TATCGGTGTAGATATTATGCAACCAAAAGGAAACATGATTGTAGACATCGGTGGTGGAACTACTGAGATTGCGGTTATTGCTCTTGGTGGAATTGTATGTGATAAATCTGTAAAGATTGCTGGTGATGTTTTTACCAATGATATTGTATACTACATGAGGACGCAGCATAACTTATTCGTAGGGGAAAGCACAGCGGAAAAGATAAAAATAGAAATTGGCGCTGCTATAGAAGATTTAGAAACTCCTCCTGAAGACATGTCTGTTCAGGGAAGGGATTTGCTTACAGGTAAACCTAAACAGGTAGAAGTTTCTTATAGAGAGATTGCAAAAGCACTTGATAAGTCTATCCAACGTATAGAAGATGCGGTAATGGAAACATTATCACAGACTCCACCGGAATTAGCCGCCGATATTTACAATACTGGAATTTATCTTGCAGGTGGTGGTTCTATGCTAAGAGGACTTGATAAAAGGATCTCCCAAAAAACTGACCTTCCGGTATATATCGCAGAAGATCCGTTAAGAGCTGTGGTACGTGGTACGGGAATGGCGTTAAAAAATCTTACCAAATTCAGAAGCATTTTAATAAAATAAGAGCATAATTCATGCAGCAAATATTTAATTTTATATTTAAAAACAGCCATAAGTTGCTGTTTTTGCTGCTTTTGGGTATTTCGTTATCCCTGACTATTCAGGCCCACTCGTATCATAAAAGCCGGGTAATAAGTTCTGCAAATTTCCTTACGGGAGGTGTTTATGAAAAGATCAACTCTGTAGACGAATATTTCAATCTCAAAACACAAAATGAGGAGCTGGCAATAGAAAATGCGAGACTGAAAAGTATGTTGTTTAACACCAAGGATACAACGAGTCCGCCACCTATTGATTCTATAAGGGGTGTCAATAAAGTAAACATCATTGTATCGAAGGTGATCCATAACTCTTTTAACGCGCCTAAAAACTATCTGACTATTAACTCAGGTGATAAGGATGGCGTCAAAACCGATATGGGTGTAGTAAACAGTTTAGGACTTGTCGGCATCGTTCAAAAGACTTCGACAAACTATGCAACGATCCAGAGCATTTTGAATCTTGATTCCAGAATTAATGCGAAGCTCAAGAAATCTAATCATTTTGGAACATTACAATGGGATGGAAAGAATACAGGATTTGTACAGTTAATCGACGTCCCAAGGCTGGCACAGATTAAAAAAGGAGATACTGTTGTGACGGGTGGAGAATCAAAAATTTTCCCTGAAAACATAGGGATCGGTACTATTGACAAAGTATATATCGATAATGAAAGCAATTATTTTACCTTAAGCGTAAGGTTGTTTAACGACATGACGAATCTCGGACATGTATATATTATCAAAATAAAAGATCGCGAAGAAATTATTAAATTAGAAGCAGAAACCAACAAACGATGAATAGCGCCGTATTATTAAATATCGCCCGGTTTATTTTACTGTTGGCGGCACAGGTTATCATATTCAACAGGTTTGATTTTTCAGATTACCTGAACCCTTATCCGTACATACTGTTTATCATATTGTATCCGGTAAACGGAAACCGGTTTGGACTTCTCTTATCCAGTTTCCTGATTGGGATCATAATGGATATGTTTATGAATTCCGGAGGCGTTCATGCAACAGCTTCGTTATGCCTGGCTTATTTTAGGCCCGCATTTTTTAGATTTTCATTTGGAGTCAGTTACGAATACCAGACGATCAAAATAAACGACCGTCTAACGCCTGAGCGATTTTCATTTATATTGATCTCGGTTGTAACCCACCATTTTATACTGTTTTTACTGGAGACCTTCAGTGTCACTTTTTTCTGGCACATATTACTGAGTACCGTGTTTAGCACCATTTTTACGATTATACTCTCTATTATAATCATATATATTTTCAAGCCTAACAAACGATGAGAAAAGTATTGCTCCCTACTGTCGTTATCATTGCGGCACTGCTGATAGTGGTAAGGCTTTTCTATTTGCAGATTATTGATGAGACTTTAAAATTAAAATCGGATAATAATGCAATCAGGATACTGTATGACTATCCGGAAAGAGGTTATATCTATGACCGTAATGGCAAGTTGCTTGTAGCCAATCAGCCGTCCTACGATATTATGGTTACTCCCAGGGATGTCAAGAATATCGATACTACAGAATTTTGTGAACTCTTAAATATCACAAAAGCTGATTTCCTTAAGATACTGGCAAAAGCAACCATATATAGCCCGAGACTACCTTCTGTTTTCCTGCCGCAGCTCAATAAAAAAGAATATGCTGCATTTCAGGAAAAGCAGCGAAAGTTTCAAGGCTTTGAAATTGTGAAACGTTCTTTAAGAGATTATCAGGTACATGTAGGTGCTAATGTGTTTGGTTCCATAACACAGGCGAATGAAAAGGATATAGAGAAAAACCCTTATTATCACAGTGGTGACCTTTTAGGCAAACAGGGTGTGGAACAAAGTTATGAAACTACACTTAGAGGCGTTAAAGGAGTAAAATACCGTCAGAAAGACAAATTCAATAAAGATATTGGTCCTTATAAGCTTGGGAAATTTGATACGACAGCCGTTAGAGGTGAAGATGTCAACCTGACTATTGATATTATCCTGCAGCAATATGGTGAAGAATTAATGATGAATAAACGCGGGGGAATAGTAGCTATAGAACCTAAAACCGGAGAAATTCTCGCTTTAGTGACTGCACCTTCTTACGATCCCTCTATACTCGTAGGCCGACAACGCTCGAAGAATTATACTATGTTATATAATGATTCCTTATCTAAGCCATTATATGACCGTGGATTGTTGGCTGAATATCCGCCGGGTTCACCTTTCAAAATCATGACAGGTCTTATAGGCTTACAGGAAAAAGTAATAGACGAGCAGACTACTTTTATGTGTCACCATGGGTTTAGTTATGCTCGGGGAAGGTTTATGAAATGCCACGGATCGGGCCCCCATCAATTACACAATGGAATTTACAATTCCTGTAATACGTATTTTGCCCAGGTTTACATGAAAACGATAAACAAGTATGTAAAGCCCGCAGATGCAGTTGATGTGTTTAGTGGTCACGCAAGGAGTTTTGGCCTTGGTGAGTTTATGGGTTATGATTTACCAACAGGTAAAAAAGGAAAAATACCAACTTCGAAGACTTACAAACGCATGTATCCAAATGGCGGCTGGAGAAGCACTGCTATTGTTTCAAATGCGATTGGCCAGGGAGAAGTATTGGCAACTCCAATACAATTAGCTAATATGATTGCTACTGTGGCTAACCAGGGTTATTATTACACCCCCCATATCATTAAGAAAATCAAAGGCGAAACTATAGACCCTAAATTCCTTAAAAAGCACGTTACTACAATTGACAAACAATATTTTCCACCAATGATATCAGGTTTATTTGATGTCTACAACTTTGGTACCGCAAGTTCGTTAAAAGTAGAAGGAATCGATATCTGTGGTAAAACGGGTACTGCTGAGAACTACGCTAAAATTGGAGGAAAGCGTATTAAGATGAAAGACCACTCGATATTTGTGGCATTTGCACCTAAGGACAATCCTAAAATTGCGATTGCGATATTAGTAGAAAATGGTGGTTTTGGTGCTACAATTGCAGGCCCGATTGCGAGTTTAATGATAGAGAAATACCTACGTGGTAAAATTACACGTACTGATCTCGAAAAAAGGATACTTGAAAAAAGCCTTAGGGAAGAATATGAGAAATACACTAAAAAAAGTGTAGATTCATTAATCAATGTTACGCCTGTGAAAGAGCCTGTTGACTCTACAGAAGTTGATAATTAACAGCACAGCAAATTAAACTCCCTATAAGGAATAACGGATTATTCATCGATTCAATAGAATTACAAAATAAATTATAAAGATAAATCTTCATGAAGAACCAAAGTGTAAGAAGTAATATGGATTGGATAACAGTGCTTATCTACATTATTCTTGTAGTACTGGGGTGGTTGAATATTTATTCTTCATCATTGACGGAAGCAGAACAGTTTTACAACAAACAGCTGATCAATATTGGGCTGGCAATTCCACTTATTATTATCATACTATCTGTGGACGGCAAGTTCTATGAAAAGTTTTCGAGTATAATATATGCAGCGGCCATGTTGCTGATTGCTGGATTGTTTGTGTTTGGTAAAAGCGTAAATGGGCAAACCAACTGGTATTCGTTTGGCGGTGTTAGCTTACAGCCGGCAGAGTTTGCCAAAGCAGCAACTGCGTTAGCTCTTGCTAAATATTTAAGTGACGTCCAGGTTAATCTTAATGATGTCAAACAGCAATTGATAGCTATAGCTATTATTATGTTACCGGTTATGCTTATCGTTCCTCATGACCCTGGTAGTGCGATTATATTTTTTGTTTTCTTTTTTGTGCTTTTTAGGGAAGGTTTGCCTGCATGGTATCTTTCTACAGGGGCAATAGCTATATTACTTTTTGTATTAAGTCTCCGATTTGAGCCTGTGTATGTAATTATAGCTGCTGCAGTAATAGTGTGCATTGTATATCTTAGAACCAGAATTGTAAATCGAAATATTATCCTGAGCGGTATGGTATTCGTTGCCATTGCAGCATTCACAATATCTACAGATTATCTGTTTGACAATGTACTACAGCAACACCACCGTGACAGGTTTAATATACTGTTGGGTAAGGAAGTGGATACTAAAGGTATCGGATATAACATCAACCAATCTAAAATTGCTATTGGTTCAGGCGGATGGGTCGGTAAAGGTTTCCTTGAGGGAACACAAACCAAAGGAGGCTTTGTACCAGAACAGCACACCGATTACATATTTACAACGGTAGGAGAAGAATGGGGATTTGCCGGTTCCCTTACAGTAGTCTTACTCTTTGTGGGGCTAATTCTTAGAATTATTTATTTGGCAGAAAGGCAAAAGACAAAATTCAGTCGCGTTTATGGCTATTGTGTAGCGTCAATACTATTCATTCACTTTTTCGTCAATATAGCCATGGTCTTGGGAATGTTCCCTACTGTTGGCGTTCCTTTGCCCATGTTTTCATATGGCGGTTCTGGTTTATGGGCATTTACTATTCTTATTTTTATCTTTATTAAGATGGATGCCAATAAGGTAAACGAATGGTAAATTTAGTTATTTGATCCTTTTCTTACTGCTTTCATATAGTTCGACTTTAGCTGGAAGCCTAAACATCTATTAAAGTAAACATAAACCTATAGGTTGGGCTAACAAACTCAAACGGTTTTTCTTATATTTATTTAAAACTAAATCTATGAGAAACTTATTATTGGTAGTAGCATTCGCATTTATTACACCTAAAACGATAGCACAGGAAAGCCAGGCCAAAATAGAAAGAGATTCTGTTGCGACCCAACTCGATTCGGTACAGGTAAAATCCAGTACCAGATTGGCGGAAGCAAAAGCAGCGGAAGCGATAGCAATACAATCATCGGCTCAAGCAACCCAATCAATAGCAGAAGCCAACAAATCCAGAATTGCATCAGAAAAGCAGGCTAAAGAGCTAGAGAAGGCTAATAAAAAACTTGATAAGAAGCAGAAGCAGCTTGATAAGCAACAAAACAAATTTGAAAAAGTACAGGGTAAATTAGCTGATGCGGAGAAAGACCTTACCAACTCACAGAAGAAACTGGAGAAAGAAAATAATGATCTCGTAAAAATGACCGATAAGCTTGAAAAGAATATGAAGAAAGACGATTTTTCTTCAGAAGATGTGAGTAAAGCCAATAAGAAAATTGACCGTCAAAGAGACCGGATCAGAGATGTAAAAGAAGATATTGAAAAATATCAGGAACGCTTGCATGACGCAAGAGATTAAAGATTATAAAGAAAATGCCCGCTACGACGCGGGCATTTTTTTTTATAAATCCTTAATTACAAATTCACTTCTTCTATTTAATTCATGCTGTTCTTCTGAACACGAATCATCGGGAACACATCTTATAATTGGGACGGTCTCTCCATAGCCCCTTGAGGAAATCCTCGAAGCAGGGATACCTTGTTCTAAGAAATAGGTACGTGTTGATGTTGCCCTTTTAGAAGACAAATCCAGATTGTACTTGTTATTTCCTCGCACGTCAGTATGCGAACCTATCTCGACCACCATCTCAGGGTATTTTTTCATCAGTGCTATAACACGGTTGAGTATCGGTTTGGATTCCTTGCGGATGTACCATAAGTCATAGTCAAAATATATCGGATCCGTTTTTATCAATAGTCTGTCCTTATCTTTTACTACATCCTTTTCCTTTTCAATGATAGCCTCTACTCTTTTTTGCTTTTCGGCTGCCTTTCTGATAACCGCATCTTTTTTCTCCTGTATAGCGGCAACTTCAGCTTCTTTCCTCGCAATCTTACTATCTTCCGCTTTTTGTTTTTCTGCTATTGCCAGTTCTTTTGCAACTGCCTGATCTGATTTTAGGGCCATTGAGCCATCATTGATTTTATTTCTTTCCTTTTTAAGCTTAAAGCTACGGCTGTCATTAGAATATAATTCTTTGCTGGCCATAACAACATAATTTTGTTCACAGCCTACAGTAAATTCAAATTTACCCTCTGTAGCAGTTGTCCTGCTTTCTATTTGTTTACTATCGTTGTCAAGCAAAACGACCAACGCATTGCTGAGTGGAAGATTTGTCTCTATGTCAGTGATTACCCCATTGATAAACTGCTTACAATCTTCAATAATCAGAGGCTTGGTCTCGATTAATTCGTAAATATCATCCCCACCTTTCCCTTCGAGCCTATTTGAAGAGAAATATCCCTGTTTGGTATCAGAATCAATCGTAAACGCAAAATCATCATATGCAGAATTGACTGGTAATCCAATATTTAAAGGCTTGGAGTAACTTCCATTAGTATTATCGGATACAAACACATCTAATGAGCCATAACCTTCATGACCATTCGAGGAGAAGTAGAGTTTACCATCTTTAGCTATAAATGGGAACTGTTCCTTCCTAACAGTATTAATAGTGGCTCCCAGGTTTTTTGGCACATCAAAAGCACCATTGTTTATTGCAACTGAATAAATATCGAATGAGCCTATACTTCCCGGCATATCAGATGCAAAGAACAATGTTTTCTCATCGTTGCTCAATGCAGGGTGTTCTATGGAGAAAGCGTCACTATTAAAAGGTAAAGAGGTAATATTCGTCCATTTTCCTTCCAGAAGTTCGGCCTTAAAAATCTGCAGGTTTGAAACTTTGTTTTTGTCTTTGCCCCTTTTACCATCCTTAAAATTATTCCTGGTAAAATACATTGTCTTCCCATCTTTTGTAAAAACGGCATTTGCCTCATGCAATGGAGTATTGATTGCATCTGAAAAACTTACAGTTGCAACAAGAGTATCGTTAGCTTGAAGATCGGCTATTCGAACAGTAACCAAATCAAGGTAATTTTCATTATTCCATTTGTATACTTTTCCGAATAGGCCGGAGTTTGCAACTCCACTATATATAAGGTCATTATTGTATTTTACCGCTCCAAACTCAGAGTTTTTAGTATTAATTACAAGATTCTTAATATCAAATCTATTGCCTATGGCCGAAATATTTTCAAGTTCATGTATGTCTTTTTCGAAATCCGCAAGTTTGGTTATATCTGTATCCTGAGACAGATAATTCCTTTCAAATGCTTTTGCTTCTTCGATATTGCCAGTCGCTTTTAACGACTGTACATATCTAAAATAATATTCAGGGTCTGTTTCGTTAAATGTTTTGATCAGATAGCGGTACCACCGTTGGGCATTCACAAGGTCATTGGTATAATAATAACAATCGGCCAGATTTTTTACGATTTCGAGAGATTGTTTATCTTCTGCTGCTGCTTCATAGATAGGTAATGCCTCACTGTAATAGGTCCGGTCAAAATAACGTTTTGCCCTTTTCAGATCTTTATCCTGCGCACTCAGGCATTGCATGGAGAATACAATTATTACAAGGAGTATTGGTTTTATATTTTTCATCTTAAAAGAATCTTGGTGATTTATCGAAACCTTTTCCCATAAGGTCAAGATCAAACAGTAAAAATATCTCATGGGTTCCGGAATTGAATTGTCCCATATTAGACAATGTATGGTCATATGCATAACCAATCCGGATATCCGGGGTTACATACATATTAACTAAACCGCTGAATGCATCATCAAGTCTATAAGCAATGCCAAATTCAAATTTGTTATTGAACAAAACATTTGCAGTTACGTCTAATGCTACTGGTGCCCCCTCGACAAACTTACTCATAAACGCAGGCTTCAGCTTAAAGTTGTCGTTCAGATTGAATACATAACCAGCCGTGAGGAAAGCATGTATATTCTCTGATCCGAAAGCATTGATCCCATCGCGTTCTTCAATATGTTTAGAGGAAAGCAGATTTGGTGCGGACAAACCTACATAATAGTCGTCTGTAAAATAATAGGCTCCTGCTCCTATATTGGGCTTGAAAGTATTGATGTTTTGAGCAAAAGCCAAGTCAGTTGTGGGATCACCACTTTCAAAGCGGAAACCATTGAAATTAGTTTGCAAGGAAGAAAATCCTGCTTTTATCCCCAATGAGAGCTTATGTTTGTTTTTAAACTGCAGCACATAGGCAAAATCAGCAAAGAAGTTATTTTCCTTTTTTGCTCCATCACCTATATCATCAGAAACAAGCGACAGTCCAAGTTCGATTTTAGTATTGACAGGCATATGTGCAAAGAAAGTCAGTGTTTTTGGTGCGCCAACAGCCCCTACCCATTGTGTCCTGTATAATGTTCCAAGATTTAGGATTGATTCTGTTCCTGTAGCATAAGCAGGATTAACCACATTCATATTATACATGTATTGGGTATATTCCGGATCCTGTTGGGCCGAGGCTTTTGCTATAAAAAAGAAAAAAGCTACAAACAGTATTGTTTTTTTCATTTAAGGTTCAGTTTAAAAGATAAGGATGAGATTAACGATTCAGGTAAAGGCGTCCCTGTTTCGGGCCAGCATTATCTTTATTAAAATAAACAATATAGAAGTAAACGCCATTCGGTGCGATACCATCTATAAGATTTGATGATTCAGAATTTCTTCCATCCCATGCGGGTTTGTTTTTATTGCCTTTAAACATCAGATTGCCGTAACGGTTATAGATTTCGAATGTATAGTTAGGGAATAGAAATTCAATATCGGGTATACGAAAAGTATCATTTACAGTATCCCCATTAGGAGAAAAGCCATCAGGAATAAAGAAATCGTGCTGATCTTCCCCACTGCATACTGTCAGGTCAACAGTCACCGCGAGTGCTTCTGACGAGTTACAATCCAAAACGTCGGAATATTGTAAAGCGTAATAGGTAGCTCCTTGCTGCAGGGGAGCGTTATTAGGTAAAGGAGTTCCTCCGCTGGAAGAAGTATACCATGTTACAGTTCCGTCAGCAGTAACGTTATTATCCAAATCTTGTATTGTTGGATTATCGGTTCCGCAAAACTGCTGCCCGTTTTGATTAAGTATTGGTGTAGGTACAACATTGACAGTTACACTAACCATTGTACGCTCAGATTCACAGATTGATGTGCCATTAGTCTGGGACACAAAATAAGTACCTGACACCAAACCAGTATCATTAGCAAGAGGTGTAGTGGAAGTAGCAGAACTGTACCATTTATATGCTGTTCCGGATGGTTGAAGGTTTGCGATAGTAGCATTATCAGTTTTACAAAAGACAGCAGTAGCCGAAACAGGTGCGGCGGGTATAACATGGATTTCAAAAGTATCTAAAACATTGTTAACTGCCGTCTCACAGGTAGTAACTGTGTTGCTCAGGCTTGTAATTATCAGTACTGTATTTCCGGTATTGGGAAGCAGGTTATTGGGTATTACAAAACTGGCATTTCCTGAACTGACTGCTAAATTTACTGACTGTGCAGCAGCGGTATTTGCTGAAGTGAGATTGTATAAAATAGAAACATTCGTTAATGTTCCCAATCCTGAAACGGAAACGGTCACAGGCTGGTTTTTACAGGCATCATTAATGGTTATAGAAAGCCCTGATACATTTGGGGTATCATTAATAACAAAAGCCTTTGCCAAGGTTGCAGGACTACTACAGTTTGTTACTACACCAATAACATTTGTAATTGTTATGGTAGTATTTCCCGGATTCGGCACCAAGGTTCCCGGTAACGAGAAGGAAGAAGTTCCTGCAACTACCGTAATGGGAGTTTGCAATGCTGCTGCAGTATTGCTTCCTGTTAGGTTATAAGTAAGTATATATTGACCATCTGTCCAGTTTGTAATTCCGCTTAGTTGCACTATAACATCTGAATTTTTACACACAGGACTAATTGCCAAAATGGCATTAGTCAGTTTGGGAAGTGGGTATACATGCAATACATCGGATACATTAATTATATTTTCACAGGCATTATAACCGGAGGTGCTTTTTATCGCGAAAATACGTATTGTATAATCACCTACCTGTTGAAACGAAGTAGCACTTATAGGAAAAGAGAGCATACCAGAAGCAAATGGAGCTACAACAGTAAATACTGAGGTATTGGCTCCAGTGATACTATAAGTAAGCTGATAATCCCCATCTGGAACAGACTGATTGCCCTGGGATAGCGTTGCACTATAGGTCGCGGTCGCAATTTCATCCTCGCATATATCAGAATTGACCGTAAAAGAGGCGCCTGTAAAGTCCAATTGCTTTTCTATAATAATTCGAACGGTCGCGGTTTTAATGGTACAGATAGGATTAGTAGGATAAACAGTATAAGTAAAACTATATGTGCCCTCATGGAAGGTATTATAAATATCCTGAACATTAATAAAAGAGTCAAATGGCCCTGACAATTGTCCTGTTCCCGGTTCGCTCCACTGTCCATTGGGGTCTTCCCCTACCAGTAGTGTAGTTAGGTCAAGATTTGAATATTGCGAAAGATCATCCGTATTACATAGTATTAAATCTGGTGCCTGTCCAGGTTCCGGGGCACGATAAACCGTTACTGAAACTGTCGAGGATGTCTCAGGGCAGGAACCCAAGGCGGGCATAGTATATGTAAAAGAGAAGGTTCCAAGACCCGAAGCAGTAGCATCTAAAATATTGTTGGAAAGTGCCCCGGTATTATCATCGTCATGCCATACACCGTTTAGATGTGGACTTGGTAATTGACCCACAAAAAAAGAGAACAGGTTCACGCTATCGTCATCACTACACGCAGATCCATTAGGACTTGGAATACCGGAATATCCTCCAACCGTAACTGTTACAATTGAATTATTGTCTACACAGCCATTAACACCGCTTACGGTATAAGTAAATGTATATGTTCCGCTTGCATAGATATTCCAAATGTTTAAAAGTCCTGTATTGGTATTGAGGCTGCCTGTCTGCAAACTGTCAGACCATATTCCACCCGGGGTTGCGGTTGGCCCCAATAAATCAAAAAGGCTAATTGCCTGATTCGAGGGATTCGCTATATCGCATACAGTAAGCTCGGCATCGTTTCCTGCGCATTGTGCGTGGAGATTATTCGAGATTAAGATAAAAAATAATGTAGATAACAGGTAGCAAATATTCGTTTTCTTCGGCTTAACGACTTCTAAAGACATAGATTATCTTTTAAATTTTTACCGAATTTAACATTTTATAGGGAAAAAAGGCGTAAAAAACACAAAAATATTTATACCAGGCTGAATTAAACAATACTATATGTGAATTAATTAGGCTTATTTTAGCTTTTGACATCTAACGCATCGCGTAATGCATTCCCGACCATCATAAATGCCAGAGTAACAAACATAATTGCCAGACCAGGAACCATTGCCAGGTAAGGCTTCCCAAGTATGATATAACTATAGTGATCCTTAATCATACCACCCCAACTAGGAATAGGGGGCTGGGCACCAAGTCCTAAAAAACTCAATCCGCTTTCCACAAGTATAGCAGAGGCAAAATTAGCCGCTGAGATAACAATCACCGGAGCCATAATATTGGGCAGTATATGCCTAAAAATAATTCTAAAGTTGCCGTAACCAAGAGCTCTTGCGGCAGTGATGTATTGCATTTCTTTTACACTGATTACCTGTCCACGAACAACACGGGCCACCTCAACCCACATGGTCAGACCTACCGCAACAAATACCTGCCAAAAACCTTTACCGAGCGCCAAAGTGATAGCTATCACTAGAAGCAAAGTAGGTATTGACCAAATAATATTCACAAGCCACATTACGAGTGCATCGACCTTTCCTCCATAAAAACCGCTGATTGCCCCAAAAAAGATTCCAACAATAAGCGAAATAAATACAGCCACAAAACCTATCGACAATGACACACGTGATCCTACAAGCATTCGACTCAGTACGTCTCTTCCATATTTATCAGTACCCAGGATAAATTGACGTTTGCCAATAAGCTTTTTCTCAACATCTTTAATACTTTTAAATCCAGGGAATTTATTTAGCGCCAGTTGTTTGGTTATTTTTAAAGAAGGTTCATCTGTATATTCCTCGTAATAGATTATGTTTCCAATTATTTTATAAGTGTTTACAGGGATTTCTGTAACTGTATTCGGGAACCCAGAAAAATAGTTGTAAAAAGTAGTTGGTTGTTTTTCATCAAGTGGAACACTAATTATGGTCACTTCAAATCCTGGAGGTTTGGAATGTATGGATAGATGCATCTGATTTGCATTTTCAGAATCATCTGGCGCAAGAACATATGCCAACAAGGACAGCACTATCAATATTGCTATAAATCTAAAACTGAAAACGCCCCAGAAATTCCTTTTGAACTTCTGGAGCGCTATTCCTGTTAATGATTGTTTGGATTTATCCATTAAACTATCAGACACTTATGATTTTACGAGTTTTTCTTTTTTCTTTAAATTTACTGTTGGTTTACTTCCTTTAGGTTGCAAATCGGTAAGCACGTTTAAGGCCTCCTCAACATATACATCTTTTGCAAGATTTTCATGCCACCTTTTTCTCTTTTCTTTTAATACATCGTCCTTTGCCATCATTGCTTCTTCAAAAGGGAGAGAGGTAAATACCAATTGGTTTTTATAATCACTTAACACTTTGAATCTTTTTGCTTCAGAATCAAGAATATTTTGTTCCTGTTTGAATTTTTCAATATTCAGGCTATAATCGTTTTCGTCTTTTCTTTTGCTCAACCATTTTGCGTTTTCATCAATCAGTTTGAACTGTGGATTTTCAGCTACCCTTACTTTGCTATTAGCTATTGCAGCTTCAAAGTTAGGTTGTTTATCCCAAGTTTTGTATTGGGCCGGGTCTATTTTATCCCAAGGCAATGCGTTGTCTGCATCACGCTCACCAATTTCGATATAGGAATAACGGTCTGGTAAAACCACGTCACTACTAACGCCTTTCAGTTGAGTAGAGCCACCATTTATCCTATAGAATTTTTGCGTAGTCGTTTTTAGTGCTCCTAAGTCTCCAACAGAACTGTTCCTTACTAGATTATTTAGGTCGAATACATTTTGTACAGTACCTTTTCCGTAGGATTGTTTACTTCCAATAATAACGCCTCTTTTATAATCCTGTATTGCTGCAGCCAAAATCTCAGAGGCCGATGCAGAGAAATTATTGATCATTAGCACTAGTGGACCATCCCATTGAATTCTGCTATCGGTATCCGATAAAACTTCTTTGTCTGAACCGGCAGATTTAACCTCAACTACAGGTCCCTGGCTAATAAACAAGCCTGCAATATCAACAACCGTTTTTAAAGAGCCACCGCCATTGTCACGTAAATCAAGAACGATACCTTCGACTCCTTGTTTTTTAAGCCTGTCTATTTCTATTGTAATATCTTTTGCAGCATCCCTACCATCTTTGTTTTCAAAGTCAATATAGAATTTAGGCAAATAAATTACACCGTATAACTTACCGTCTTTTTTAACCACACTTGATTTCGCGTATGTTTCTTCTATTTCAACAACATCTCTGACAATAGAGATTATCTTAATAGTACCATCTACTTTTTTAACGGTAAGGCGAACTTCAGTTCCTTTAGGACCTTTTATTTTCTTTACGACATCATCAATTCTCATCCCAACCACATCAACTGGCTGTTCATTCCCCTGTCCTACCTTCATAATGGCATCCCCCGGCTCCAATTGTTTTTGTTTCCATGCCGGACCCCCGGATATCAATTCGGTAATTTCTGTAAAATCATTTTTCTTTTGAAGGCGTGCACCAATACCTTCAAGTTTCCCCGACATACTGATATCAAATTTATCTTTCTCCTCAGGAGCGAAGTATGAAGTGTGAGGATCAAAAGTTTCTGCTATTGTATTGACAAAAACAGAAAAATAATCTTCCCTATCTAAGTCTTTAATAAAACCGAAATATTCGTCAAGAGATTTAAGGGCACTTTCACGTGTTTCTTTTTCAATCTGCTCATATGTTTTTGGCTTGCCATCGTCTTTTACAACTGGTACGGCAGGTGTTTCAGCATCTGAATCACCTTCATTAATTTCAGTTTTTTTGGCTACTATACCTTTCTTTCTATCTTCTTCCAGTTTAAGCCTGTCTGTCAATGATGAAAGGGTAGAAAGTTTAATTTGCCTACGCCATTTATCTTTTAATTCGGCCGTGGTCTTAGCATAAGGTGCTTTTTCATAATCAACGTTGAAACTTTCCTCAACTTTGTAGTCAAAAGGTTTGTCCAGGATATCTTTATAAAACCTTTTACTTTCCTGCATCCTTTCTAACAAGCGATTGTAAGTAAGGTCAAAAAATGTCAGGTCCTTATTTTTGATTTGATCATCGATTTGAGTCTCATATTTAGAGAACTCATCAATATCTGATTGTAGGAAAAATCTTTTAGAAGGATCCATAGCTGTGAGATAATCCTTGTAGACGCTCTTTGAGAAATTATCATCTATTGCTTTAGGGTCATAATGCCCCTTATTGATCACAAAAGTTAACAGTTCCAATAAAAGCTTATCTTTTTCCGGGTCGTTTTTTTCCTTTGGAATAAAACTCCACAATGCTACCGATAAGGCAACAATTACTATAACAATTTTATAATTTCTTTTCATAAATCTCAAAATAGCATTCATCAAATTTTTAATCTAAATTACATAAAAACCATACCGTTAAACGGCCAGCACCGTATAATTATTTGTTAAAGGTGCTAAATTACTAACTTCATATCAAAAATGCTTAATTTAGCAGCATAAATTTATCTTAAGGTTCACTCTCACAAAGACTGGAACACCACTACATTATTATGAATAAAAAACCACTTATTTTAGTCACTAATGACGACGGTATACTTGCTCCAGGTATTCGCGCACTTATAGAAGTTATGCAACAAATAGGCGAAGTTGTAGTTGTTGCTCCAGACAAGCCTCAAAGTGCCATGGGCCATGCGATCACTATTAACAATATGCTTTACCTCAATAAAATTTCAGATGACAAAGCTGCCGTTTTAGAATATAGCAGTTCCGGAACTCCTGTTGACTGTGTCAAGCTTGCCGTCAATGAAATTCTCAAGAGAAAACCCGATTTATGTGTTTCGGGTATTAACCATGGATCAAATTCTTCTATAAACGTAATTTATTCCGGGACTATGAGTGCCGCTGTTGAAGCCGGTATTGAAGGGATTCCAGCTATAGGATTCTCATTGCTGGATTACGAATGGAGTGCAGATTTTGAAGCTGCTAAAAGTTTCATTAAAAAAATCACCCATGAAGTTTTGGATAATGGCCTGCCCAATGGCGTTATCTTAAATGTAAACATACCGAAATTAAAAGAAAACCAGATTAAGGGAGTTAAGATATGCCGACAGGCCAAGGCTATCTGGATGGAAAAGTTTGATAAGCGCAAAACGCCGCAGGGTAAAGATTATTATTGGTTGGCCGGTGAATTTGTAAATCAGGATAATGGAGAGGACACTGATGAATGGGCATTGGAAAAAGGCTATATTTCTGTGGTGCCTGTGCAATATGATATGACGGCCCATCATGCTATACAAGAACTTAATTCATGGAAGTTAAATGACTAAAATAGATTTATTATATGGTTTTTTGATAGGGTTACTGGCAGCAATCCTGGGAGCCTATCTATTCATTGTCCTTTTTACCCCTTATGACTTTATTGATGGAGTTGGGACATTGAGATCTAAAGGACAATTAGGAAAACTGATCACTATCGGGGCAATATTAGACCTGCTTGCATTTTTTGTCCTGTTGAAATACAAAAAAGAACTTATGGCAAGAGGGGTTGTATTGGCAACAATCATAATTACAATAATTACATTATTCGTTTAAAATAATCCCAGACTGAGAAATGAAATATTACATAATAGCAGGAGAAGCTTCAGGAGATTTGCATGGTTCTAATTTGATGAAGGCACTTTATGAGCAAGACCCGCAAGCTGAGATACGCTTTTGGGGCGGTGATCTGATGCAGCAGGCAGGAGGAACATTGGTAAAGCACTATCGCGAACTGGCATTTATGGGATTTGCAGAAGTTGTAACGAATCTAAAAACCATTCTCAATAACATCAAATTATGTAAAAGTGACATTTTGGGTTTTAATCCTGATGTTATTATTTTTATTGACTATCCCGGTTTTAATATGCGTATTGCAAAATGGGCGAAATTAAGGGGAATAAAGACTCATTATTACATTTCGCCACAAATATGGGCATGGAAAGAGAACCGTATTACAGCTATCAAGCGGGATTTTGATAAGCTTTATGTAATCCTGCCATTTGAAAAAGACTTCTATGAAAAAAAACATGGATTTCCTGTTGAATTTGTAGGACATCCTCTTATTGACGCAATACACAATCACAGAACAACTGACTATACTACTTTTACAAAAGAAAACGATCTTGACAATAAGCCTATAATTGCATTACTGCCAGGAAGCAGAAAACAGGAAATCACAAAAATGCTTTCCGTCATGCTTAGTGTAGTTGATGCGTTCCCAGGCTATCAGTTTGTGATAGCAGGCGCGCCAAGTCAGGAATTTTCTTTTTACCAGCCATTTCTAAATGGGAAGAACATTCGGTTTGTATCGAATAAAACGTATGATCTGTTGAGCCACGCGACAGCCGCACTTGTTACATCAGGAACAGCAACGCTAGAGACGGCACTTTTTAAAGTTCCAGAAGTAGTATGTTATAAGGGAGGGTGGATTTCGTATCAAATTGCGAAACGCATTATTACATTAAAGTACATCTCACTGGTGAATCTCATCATGGACAAGGAAGTAGTTACCGAATTGATACAGGATGAGTTTAATTCAGCCAATCTAAGGAAAGAACTACAAAAACTACTCGAAGAAGGCCATAGAAAAGAACTATTAGGGCAATATGACATATTAGAGAAAAAACTTGGAGGCATTGGAGCGAGTAAAAAAACAGCTGCAATGATAGTGTCTGGACTGAAGAAATAGGAGGCACATCTATAAAGTGATGGATAAAGTGAAAATGCAGTAAAAATTGCACTGTTAATAATGCCCCCAAATTATAGGTTTAAACCCTACAGTATAAACTTCTTTATTCCAGACAATTATACTTTAATACAAATAGGTTTACAGTGTACTTTATCAAATTATTAACAAAGTTTAAACGTTAAAATTGCCGTTTATAGTGAAATTTTGATAACTTTGTGAAAGATGTTATAATAAATCATTTGATAGATACGTTATAACATTATATTGTGCTTCAAGCATTTCGCTAAATTCATTACGAATTTTATTAATAAATATAAATTGCTGCCCTATTGGACAAGCATGAAAAATAAAAAATAAAATATGCCAAATAAAAAAGTCTATTTTCTTACCGTTGCGTTTACACTAGCATTCGCTTTTTCAGGAAAATCCCAAATCATTACTTCAAAAAAAGAAGCCTTAAAAAAAGGAGTTTATCAAAAACCCGCAGAAAAGAAATCAGAGTTTCCGTCTGATAGTAAGTCCAGGCTTATTGCATATACGGATACTAAAACAAAAGAAATAAAAGAGGTTAAAGATACGAAAGTTGTAAAACCACTTCCAAAGCCAAAGAAATCCATCATCAATGATAAAGACGATAAAGATTTAATCATTGACCCTTCTGAAAACTATATCGGATTGCAAATGATCAACAATGCCATGACATTCATGGGTGTCAGATATCACGGAGGAGGAACAACTACTTCAGGAATGGATTGTTCAGGAATGGTAACGGCAGTGTTTAACATTTTTGACATACAGATTCCAAGAAATTCCAATGAAATGTCAAAAATAGGAGAGAAACTAGACATAAAGGATGCGCAGAAAGGGGATTTAATTTTCTTTAGAACCAATGGCCGTAAAGCTATCAATCATGTAGGAATGGTGGTTGAAGTTTTAGATGATGAGATTAAATTCATACATGCTTCTACAAGCAGTGGAGTTATGGTTTCCTCGACCAAAGAAGCTTATTATAAAAGAGCATTTGCACAAGTCAATAGAGTTTTAAACAAGTCATAACGTCCAATATAAGTAAAACATTTTAGTACTATAAGTACTTTATATTAAGTCCTGTAAGCAATATATGTTTACAGGACTTTTTTTATTGGGACCACTGTATAAGTTTAACATTTTTTACGGGAAAACCACAAGCAAAGTGCTTTTACAGATAGTAGTTTTACAAAGTAATTGAAACACAATAAAGGCCGGATATTAACACTATATGCCAATTAGTTAATTTATTTTGATTTACACTTAACCGGCCTTATTGTATTCTTTTACTTCTACATACATACGGGGGTATAGAAAAAGGAGCCTAGGCTCCTTTTTTGATAAAATTATTATTAATGAAGGTATTACAATTTCCATTAGCAAGGATTACATTCTTTTTTATAGCTGGCATACTTGTCGCCAATTATAGGGATATAAGTATAAAACTCAGTTTATTGTTGCTGGTAGCAGGTTGTGTATTCTTTGTGATGGTATATCAATTTGTTAAGCTAAATTACATTGGAAACGTAAACTTCCGAAATATAATTTTTGGAATAGTCACTTATTCCCTCTCCTTCCTTATTGGAATTTTTACAGAAGTAACACATAATGACTTTCTAAATCCTGGGAATTACATGTCTAATTATCGGGAAGCTGACAAGCCTCATTTGATTCAGGGCAGCGTAATAGAAAAGCTCAAGAGTTCACCATATAAAGACCGATATATTTTTGTCGTCAAAGAACTGGATCATAAACCTTGTAATGGGAAGTTGCTGCTTTATATTCAAAAAGAGAATTCCAAAAAGGACTTTAAAGGTAATTCCGATCCTGATGTTGGTGCAATACTACTTATTAAAGGGGTATTAAGCAAACACAGGCCACCGATTAATCCCAACCAATTCGATTATGGACGCTATTTGTCCAATAAATCCATTACAGCTCAAATGTATGTTAATCCCACCGATATAAAAATAGCCCGGTTAAAAGATAAAAGCACTTGGTATTATGCGGCACATTTCAGAAACCGGATCCTTAACAATCTAAAGAAAAGCAACTTTAAAACAGATGAATTAAATGTGGCAGCAGCCTTGATTCTGGGCCAGCAACAAGATATTTCCAAAGAAATACTGCACGATTACCAATATGCCGGGGCAGTACATGTTTTGTCCGTTTCTGGATTGCATGTAGGGTACATCATGTTATTCATCAATTTTATTTTGTCAGGAGTTGCTCATAATAAGAATGGAAACCTGGTCCGGTTAAGCTTCACATTAGTTGCTCTTTGGATCTTTGCTGTAATAGCAGGGCTTTCACCTTCAATAATAAGATCGGTCACGATGTTTTCATTTCTGGCAGTTGGCATGTATTTAAAAAGGGAGACCAATGTCTTCCATACTTTAATAGTTTCGGTACTGCTTATTCTTGTAGTTTCGCCATCTTTTCTATTTGATGTAGGATTCCAGTTAAGTTATGTATCACTATTTTTTATTTTATGGCTTCAACCACTATTATCAGGTATGTGGCATCCGACTCATAAAGTCAGTAAATACCTTTGGGATATAGTAACCGTTTCTTTTGCTGCACAAATTGGCGCTTTTCCATTAAGCATCTATTATTTTCACCAGTTCCCGGGCTTATTCTTTATAACAAATATTGTAATTCTTCCCGGATTGGGAATTATTATGGCACTCGGTGTATTCGTAATGCTGATGGCTACTTTTGATTATGTGCCACAACTCCCTATGAGCGTTTTAGAATGGCTGATCTATCTACTTAACACTGTCATCAGGCACATAGCTTCATTGGAGCAATTTATAATAAAGGATATCCCTCTTACTATTTATCTCCTGTTAAGCCTTTATCTCGCTATCAGCTCTATAATTTTTTGGCTGGAGAAACCGAGGTTTAAGCAGACTCTATTGGCATTGTCAGCACTTATGGTTGTACAGCTATCTATTATCTGTACGCTATGGCTAAATCAATACAAAAGTGAATACATCGTATTCCATATTACAAAAAAAACCATACTTGCAAAAAGGAATGGGAGACAGGTGGTATTATATACAGACGACAGCCTGATTAAAAACGTTGATAATGAACCTATGGTAAAATCGTATTTAACGGCTAATTTCATTGATATAAGCCATAAAAAATCGATTCCGGACACAGAATACTTTAGAAGTATGAAAATCCTTATAACGGATAGCTCTGCAGTCTATCCTAAATATGCTAAACCCGACCTTATCATTCTTACCCAATCTCCCAAATTCAACCTTGAAAGGCTTCTCAACTTTCATCATCCAAAAAAAGTTATTGCAGATGGTTCAAACTATAAGTCATACGTAGCTTTATGGAAGGCAACCTGTAAAAAACAAAAAATCCCTTTTCATGCTACTGCAGAAAAGGGATTTTATAAGCTGGATTAATTTTATTCTATATTTTTAGACGTTACTTTAATTGACGCCTAATTTAATTAGTTAGGGCTATTTCTTTAAGATACCGTTGGCTCCTTCAATCCATTTATCAGGACCTCCAGCAACATAACCAGTACTGCCCAATCTTTCAAATGCTATCTGTCCATTTGTATTGGAAGGATTAACAAGCCAAACAGTAGGATATCCTCTTACAGCAAACATTTGTCCTATCTCCGCATTTTGTTTTTTTATTTCCGGAGTAAGGGGTTTACTTCTTGGATAATCAAGTTCCACAAGAATTACGTTTTCTTTTGCCCATGCAGTGAAAGCAGGTTGTAAAAAAACCTCTTTTTGAAGTCTCATACACCATCCACACCAATCACTTCCCGTAAAGAATAGCATCATAGGCTTTTTTGTTTTAATTGAGAGTGCGGAAGCTTCCTTAACATCGGTATACCATTTCAAATCCTGAGCATTGATGGCAACGGATGAAAAAACCAAAAGCAATAATAGTATACTTTTTTTCATCATAATATTAATTTTATAATTCTTTAATTAAATCTTTTGCAGTCCTAAGTCCCATAATACTAGTGACA
>Ga0247810_10000948_pt1 | contig 21532 bp, 32 predicted proteins | sample UWRJL119311C1_FD_179918 | JGI IMG/M metagenome (GOLD analysis project Ga0247810, IMG submission 179918) | Plant litter microbial communities from Arlington Agricultural Research Station in Wisconsin, United States - UWRJ-L119-311C-1 | ecosystem: Environmental > Terrestrial > Plant litter >... | reverse complement strand
CCGTGAGCGGCAGGGGCGTGCGCAGCTCGACGAGGTGAGTGAGGGCGACGAGCTGCTCCCACGTTGGGTAGACCTCCCCCGCCTCCCACTGGTCGACGGTCGGCTCCTCCACGCCACACGCGAGATCGACCTCAGGACCGTAGAGGCCGCGGGCGTCGAGGAACATGGTGATGCGGTCGGGGATGACGTAGCCGGCTTCCCAGCGGGCGTGTGCCTTCGCGAGGGATCTCTCGTGCACAAGGCGGTTCTGGAGGAGCGCGGAGCGACGCTTCTGCACCCGGCCAGCACGCTCGGCCGCGCGGAGAGCACGACGACGAGCCGCATCCGGGTGAGCAAGCCTGTCGAAGTCGTTCACGAGGGCTCCCCTTCCGCGAGCGCGAGTGTCGCTCGGCTGGGGAGCGTCGATAGGCTCGCGGGCATGCCGACATGGTGGGAAGTGCTGACAGGTCTAGTGGTCCCCGTGCTCGGGGTAGCAGCATCTACTGCTGTGGCGATCGCGGCGCTGAGAGTGTCGAGGTCAGCGACCACGATCGCGGCGCAGGCGCGGTCTGATGCAGCGATAGCAACCGAGGCGGCTGCTCTCCGAGACTTGGCTGACCGCAAGCGTGCCTTCGCGGACTCTCTGCGGGCGTTCGCCGCTGGGCAGGCGGACTCCGTGACCCGGAAGGCGACGATCTCCCGGAAGCCCTCGGAGCTGTTCACCAGTGCCGCGACTCTCCCTGACACAGGAGCCGACCGAGCGCTCAACTGGCTAGCCAGCAGCATCCATCGGCTCGCCTCGGTCATGTGGGTCGCGGACCCTTCCGCGCCCCCGGGCCTCCGCACCATCCCGCAGCGGCGCGGCGACATATACGGGCGCATCCTCGACAGCCTCGACGTGAGGCTGACGAACTGGGTAGAGCACCCGGAACTGTTCGACGACACCCCGTTTGAGCATCCCGACCTCACATAGGCCCAGATGACCGACACGCACACGACAGTCCCCCCAGACGAGGCGTAGCCAGTTGCGAGCGCGAGCAATACGGTGGCGGCATGGAGACTGGGCCGCAGTTGCAGCGGGGTGTGGATGTGTCGGAGCTGCCTTGGCAGCGGCTCGCGCGGGCATCGGGCATAGTCGACCGGGTGCTCCTGCGCTATCAAGAGTTGGTCGAGGGCGGCTCGCTGAAGTTCGTGATCGAGGTTCTCGACGACCACCTCTCCGCCGAGATCCGCCTCCACCTCAGCGAGGCAGACGTACTCAACGATCTGAGCTTCCAACTCAGTGAGGCCGTGCATCACATCCGTGCAGCGATGGACTCGATGGCTTGGGAGCTTTCCCATGTCGGCGGAGCCCCAAGAACGCCTTGGAAGGTCTTCTACCCCACGGCCGTCACCGAGCAGGAGTGGGAGTCGGCGAAGACACGACTCGATGGCACCGACGACGTGCTGCTCGATCGTCTTCGGGCGCATCAGCCGTTCACACGGGCGGGTAGCGAGTTCGGCTGGCCGACTGCAGTCGTCGCGTTCGTCAGTAACGCTGACAAGCACCGTGGACTTCTCACACTCGGCAGTGGGGTCAAGAGCATCGCTGCGGCCGCGGGTGGCAGTCAGGGACACGACGACGCCATCGGCGTGGATGTGGCTTACGACGTGCTGACCACGTTCCCGCTTGAAGACGGCGCATATGTCGGTCGTCTTGACTGGGTCCACCAGCACCTCACCGAGATCATCACCAGCACCGTAGAGATCGAGATTCACTTCGGCATGCGCGTCTCCCCACCCCGGCATCCCGAGTACAGCGTCAGCATCGAGGAGTTGCAGATGGCCATCTCGTACCTGGGCAACGAGTTCGACTACCTCCTCACCGGCACCTGGCCCGAGGGAGCTCGGCCCGTCGCACCGCCCCGCCGCTAACCGCAGCGTGCTCATGCCTGCTGCCCTCCCTCAGCGTTGGCGAGCTCGAGCAGCACATCCGCATGGCACGGCTGATCCAGCGGGCACCAGCAGGCGAGGTCACGCCCTGCGAGGGCCTCGCGGATCTCGTCACGGTGGGGGTACGCGAATGCAGTGCGCGCTTCCTCGTCCGACGAGAAGAGGTCCCTAAAGCGCTGCACGGCAAGAGCACGTCCGTCGGGCGTGAGGATGACCCACGGGTTCCCCCACTTCGATGGACGGGCGACGATCACCGCATCCGGGTTCTCCGCACGCCACGGCCGCTGCCTGGACATCTGGATCCGATTGGGGGTCATACCGGGACCAGCTGCACGAATACGCCGGCGAATACCTCAAGCTCGGATACGCGAGTGGCGAGGGCTTTCGTCTGGCATGTGGCTACCCATGTCCACGGGTCGGTGAGGCTGCTTTTCACCTGGACCTCGTGCGCGTCGTGGAAGACGCCGTCCACGCTCACGACTGTTCTCCCGTCCCGAACGTACCGAGGCACGTCGCACACGCCGGCAGGTGATCCGTCCGCCACTCGGCGAGGTCAGCACCCGACCAAAGCGAGTTGCAGCCCAGGATCAGCAGACCGTCGCCGCCGACCTCAGGCGAGGCGGGCTCGACGCCGAGAAGCGGCTGTTCTTCCATCCGAGCGACGAATGCAGCAGCTCGACGAGCACGAGGCTCAGCGAGCAGGAACTCGTTGACGATGTGGGTCGAGAACTGCTTACCCAGTCCTTCGTCGTGACCGCACGAACACAGCCCCGACGGCGGGTTGACCCGCTTGTGGTCGCCATAACCGTAGATCAGCATGTCTGCCGTCAACGCGTCGGCACCAGTCTGCTCGACCGACAGGCCACCCCCAGCGAGGGCGTTGAGGACGAGTGAGGTCATCGACACGCGCTGGTCGAACGCATCCTGTCGGAGTCGCTCGTACACATCGTCGGGAAGACGCAGCGTCATCGCCTTCATGCGTCAGCCCTCCCGTCGAGAGTCGGGTGCACGATGTCGATGATCTCCAGCGACGTAGCCGAAAGGCCTGCCCTGTCGAGCAGCTTCGCGGCGGCCAGACGGCGCGCCTCGATCTGCTCGACTGTGGGTGCCGCTTCCCGCATGGTCAACGCCGAGTAGATCAACGTCGAGGACTCGACTGCCTTGCCGCGACGCGCGTAGTCCACGGCCCAGTTGAGCAGGTGCTTCACGCCGTGCTGACGGTCGTGCTCGGCGGTGTAGCCCTTCTCGATCTGGCGAGCACGCTCGGCGAGCATGAGTGCGCTCCACTCCTCGACTGTCGGTGTCGGCACAGACGGGAGAGCGGCGAGGTGGTTGGCCTTGTAGCTGGCGTTCTCGCGGACTCCTCCAACAAGGCGTGCCCACGCCTCGGCAAAGCTGTGGCGATCCCGCCACTCCTCGAACGCAGAGGAGAAGTCCGCTCCATAGAGCGCCATCCACACGTCGAGCTGGGCGTAACGCGGGATCGGATCGGCGATCGTCTCCCCGTCCGGGGTCTCCGTCTCCACACTGGGCGACGAGACGAGAGCAGCGATGACACTGGCAAGATGCATGCGGAACGCCGCGTCCGCAGGGAAGGCGGCCAACGATCCGTCACCGCGCAGCACTTCGCCGCACTCACACGAGCACCAGTCGATGCCCATGTCTTTCCATCGGTGGACGTTGATCGCTTCCGCGATCGCCTCCTCGCTCGGCTGCTCCGGTGCGACAGGAGCCACAGCGAACTCGACCGGGACAGCGCTTAGGCCCAGGCGGAAAGCGGCAGCGAGACGGTGGTGACCGTCCCAGACGCGACCGTCGCTGCCGAGCAGAATCGGCGTCTGCATGCCGTTCTTGTGGATGGACGCCGAGAGAGCGTCCATGGCCGGCCCCTCACGGTGCCAGAGGTCATCGAACTCGGCATGCCAACCGTGCTCGTCCCCGTCCTCGAACACCTGTAGCAGGGCCGAGAGCGAGACCGAGCGCTTCACCGTTTGCTCGAGCGGTGCGGGAGCCGCGGCAGCACGAGAACCAGCGGGCGGCGACCAACCGGCAGCGATGAGCGCGTCGATACCCGCCCCCACCTTTGTCCCGGCCGGCGCATTCCCCCGGCCGATCTCGGCCCGCTTGGCCTCCCACGCTTCCGTGAAGATGCGGACTGCCTCGCCGCGTGCTGTCTGCTCGGTCATGGTCAGCCCTCCTCGACGTACTCGGACCATGCGGTGGCCCAGTCGATGTCGGAGACCCCGAAGCGTAGGGCTGCGGAGATCTCCTCGATCGACGCCCCTTGCCGCTCGTGCAGACGCCAAAGCTCCTCGCAGAGCTCGGACACGGCGGACTCGATCGCATCGTCGACTTCGCTCTGCACCGCAGAGCGGATCGCGTCTTCACGAGACGGGTTGTCGACGATGTAACTGTGCCCGCGAGACGTGACGCCCGTGGCGTCCCCGGTGGGCGTCATGGTGTCTCTGCCGTGCTGGCGCATCTCGGCGACGGTCTGGCCGATGAAGCCGCACCCCGGAGTAATGCAGTGGCCGTACGGCACGCCCTCTTTCGGATCGAACTTGGACATGGTCAGGACTCCTTCGTGGTGGGGACGAGCGCGGTGAGTCGGTCGACTTCCGCGAGGAGGAATGCGACGTCTGCGCGGGAGTGGGCGATGAAGTCGGCGTCGGGGTGGCGGATGCCGGTGATGTCCGCGCGGTACACGCTCGGGTCCTCACGGGTCACCGCGTGCGGGGCGACCTCGTAGACGACCATGTCGCGAGCGCGTTGGAGGATGACGTCGGGTCCGAGGAACGCGAGGCGGGTGTCCTTGCCTTCGGCCCACTCGTCGAGGGACGCGGCGATCTCGTCGTCGTCGTTGAGGTACTCGGCGATCTCGTCGCGGACGCGGCGTCCGTCCCACGAAGTGATCTCGCGGTCGTCCTGGACGAGGCTGAGGATCTGGCAACGGCCGTAGCCCGGGAGCCATGTCGCCAGGTACGGCTCACCCGTGTCTGTGTTCCCTGCCCAGTGCCACGCGGTGCCGGTTGCGGCCTCAGCGCGGTCTCGGATGGTGGCGAGACGCTCCTCGGGCGTCATGGTGACGGTGTCGTTCATGCTGTTTCCTCCCAGAGAGTCGGGGTTTCGGGTTGGTCGATCGCTGGCGGGGCCCAGATTTCGGGTGCTGCCTTGGTCGGGTGGTGCGTGCCGGTGGCCGCGAGGACTTGCTGCGCGAGGAGTCGTCCACGGTTGAGGTCCTGCTTCGTCGCGACGAGACCGCCGTCGTGGCTGAGGATCGGGTCGGCCTGGTTGCGTTTGACCTGCAGCGCTTCCATGAGGGCCGGGTCGGAGCCGTCGGCGGCGTGGAGGAAGTAGGCGACGACGGGCTTCTCGAGGTCCTGGCCGTCGCGGGCGAAGCGGCCGATGGCCTGCGTGTGTACGGCGGGTGACCAGTCGAGTTCGCCGAACACCGCGACCGAGCACGCCTGCTGCAGCCCGTCTACGCCCTCCCCCGAGCGGAGTGACATCATCAGGACTCGCGCGTCGCCGGACTTGAACGCGTCCAGGCTGGCGTTCTTCTGCTTGGGGGTCTCCGAGCCGGTAAAGAGCACAGGTGAGAACTCGGCGAGCGACTCCTTCCAGATGTCCCAGACGGCGCGGTGCCATCCGAAGAGGGCGACGCGGTCCTCGGACTGGAGGAGCATGCGCACGAACTCGGCCACGTAGGGGGCTTTGGCGATGCCGGTGGCTTCACGCATTCGCCAGTCGAGGTCACCCGATGCCTGGAAGCGTTGCTGACGGGTGGACGTCTCGGAGAGGATCAGGCGCGCGAGGGCCGCGGCGTCTCCGGCGATCGACTCGAGGACCTTCGGATCCGACTCGACCATCTGGGGCACGCGGATCGGCTCCGGGATGGCGCTGATCTGGTCGCTGACGTCCTCGCGTGTGCGGCGGAGGAGCAGCCCGGATTCACGAAGGTAGGAGCCGAGGGCAGCCGGGCTCGATACGTGGATGTGCCCGTTGTTCCCGTTGTGACCCCACTCGCGGGTGAACTCCGTCTTCGTGCCGAGCTCCCCCGGCGCGACGATGTTGTAGATCTCCCACACCTCGCCGCCGTAGTTGTACACCGGCGTCGCGGTGAGGCCGAGAACGAAGTCGGCAGCTTCGCTGACGTGAGCGGCTGCCTTGCCCTTCTCCGTGTCGACGCCGCGGCGCAGGTTGTGCACCTCCTCGAACACGACGGTCCGCATCTGCCCTGCGAGGACGTCACGCCACCCGGCGAGCTTCGAGTACGGCACGATCGTCACGTCAGCGAAGTCGCCAGTGAGCGCCCGCACGGACGGCTTCGTCGCCGCGGCGACCTCGATGCTCAGGTGGGGCATCGACTCGTTCAGCTCATCGATCCATCGTTGCGGCAGGTGAGCCGGCGGGACGACGAGCGCGGGGCGGGCCACGCCGTCGGCGATCCCGAGGAGGGCGCTCAGCGTCTTCCCCAGTCCCACGTCGTCGCCGAGGATGTACCGGCCGCGAGCGCGGAGGAGGTCGAGGGCCTGCACCTGGTAGGGGCGTGGGGTCTTGAGGACAAGGGCGTCGTCGAAGGTCAGCGTGTCGGTGTGGGTGAGCGCTGCGGTGATGCGGGCTTCCCGGGCGATGTGCTCCTGCGCTGCGCTGGTGAGCTTCGCTGCGGTGGTGTCGTCGGCGGGGTCGAGGGGGAAGCGCTGGAGGAACCATTCGAGGTCGCGGGCGACTTCGTCGGTGTGGGCGATGCTGATGACTCCGGTGCGCCCCTGCTGCACGCGTCCGAAGACGCGCTTGGCGCGCATGGCGACGGCGGGCTCGAGGGTGAGGTCCCAGCGGCCGCGGTGGGCGCCGTCGGCGATGTACGCGTAGGTGCCGTGTGTGCGCGTCACAGTGCACTCCCGAGGAGGGATACGAGGTAGATCGGCTTGCCGGCGAGCTGCTCGGGGATGTGGTGGTGCTTCGCCCGGGAGGTGACAAGGACGACAGCGACGATCTCGGGGCATTTCGCGTAGCGGGTCAGCTGACGCACGACCGCGGACCATGAGCCTTCGATCTTCACCTCGATGCCGACTGATCCGGCGAGAAGATCGATGCGGGACTTCTCATCGGAGAGCACCACCTCGCGCTGGGGGTAGACCCCGTGCCCGTCGAGGCACTCCTGAATGGCGGCCTGCAGGTCGTCCTCAGTGGTGAACTGCAGATTTGCGGCCGAGAGGAGCTGCTGTACGACGCCGGCGCCGCGCTGGGTGCGGAGCGCAGCCTCAATATCGCCGCTTCTGGAGGGCATTCTCATGCCTCCCGACGCGACGGCGGCTGGAGGCCGGCGGCGATGCTCGCGGTCGTGTGGAAGTCGGCGATACTCGCCGCGCTGCTTTCGGCCGTGTGGTGGCCTTCGGAGTTGTCGGTGGTCGGCACGTCGAGGGGGACGCTTTCGCGCCCGCGGATCATCGCGGCGGCACGACCCAGCAGACGCGCAACATCGAGCGCCGTCGCCGCGTCGTGCTTGTGCCCCCGAAGGGACGCCGCTTCGGAAGCACGCAGTTCCCCCTGCGCGGCCGCATCGAGGGCGATTGCGAGCTCCCCCGCCGACCAAGACGCCGCGTCCGTGAGGTGCATCGCACGGTGCTCGGCGATGAACGCGTCCACCGAACCTCGCGCGGACGCATCCGTGCCCATCGCCTCTGTGCCCCGCCCGCAGACGGGGCAGGTGAATGTCAGAGCGGAGTAGTGCAGCTCCTCCGCCCCGGTCACGACAGCGCCAACTTCAGGTAGTCGAGGATCATCAGCACACCAGCACCGCCGAAGAGAACCGCCAGGACGACACCGAGCACCGACCATGCGAGACGGTTCCCGCGCACATGGGCCTCCCCCGCCTCACGCTCGGCCTCGACCGTCGCCGGATCCACACCGAGGATCAACTCCCCTGCGTTGCGTCGGTCCTGCAGCGTCCGCTCGATCGCGGCACGCTGCGCGACCGACGCCGGCGCCATGCCATCGACGGCCCACTGGATGTCGTGATCGATCTGCCCGTGCGTCGGATCCTGCGCATAGACGCGACCACCTGACCACGGGTAGAGCCGTTGCTCAGCCACGGTCGACCTCACCGTCACGAACCATCGTCGCGACCACGTGCGCGACTTCATCGCCGCCGGCCGCTCCCTGCCATCCCGGGTGCTGGGTGGTCAGGTGTGCCTGGATGTTGTCGAAGTGGCGCTTGCAGCCGGCCACGGGGCAGACACCGTTCGCGATCTTGTTGCGGATCCGGGTCAGGTGGCCGCGGGTGGCGCGGGCCGAGCGCTCGGCGGCGGCCGCCTGGTCTCGCGCGGCGCCAGCCGATGCGTGTGCGGCATCGCGCTGCGCGATCGCCTGCTTGCGGAGGCGCTCGGCCTTCTCGAGGTCGGACTCCCCCGGGTAGTACTGGGAGTGGCCACGAGGGCAGTAGAAGCCCTTGTGGTCGCGGCGCTTCTGCTGCTGGAACTCGGCGGGGATCGCGAACGCCATCCCGCAGGACTCGGTAACGCACGTCTCGATCGCGAGGGTGCCGGTGTAGTTCATCGTGAGGCTCATGCGTTCTGCTCCTTCGACAGGGCCGCGAGCGCGGCGTGGATGTCGGCCGCGAGGGTGCGGTCGGGGGTGCGGAGTCCGAGGTGTCCGGTACCGGACAGGGGGACGGTGAACTTGCGGGGGTTGGTGAGCATCCAGTGGCGGACGGGGCGTCCGGAGCGGGCTTCGGCGAGGGACCAGCGTCCGTGTTGGAGGTAGGGCGTCTCGGCGCACGTGGTGTCGCCGTACTCGTGGATGTCCGTGAGGGTCACGACGCCGATGACGCCGGACGTGGCCATGAGGCCGTGTCCGTCCGGGACGGTGACGTCCGCTAGGGCGGCGGTGTCCACTGTCCGGGCGGCGATGATCGCCACATCTCCCCGGTAGTCCGTCCCCCATGTCCGGTTCTCGACGTCCTTCGGGTTGTCCGGGAAGAAGAACGCGTCCGCCCACGGCTGCCGGACAGTGAGTGTCCGCAGATCGCTCACCGGACACCGTCCGTCCGGTGGGTGATGCGGGCGAGGAAACGCAGGACGCTGCGGGCGGGACGCGTCCACGTCCGGCGGACACGAGCGGCCGCACGGGCAAGAGCCACGGCGTCCGGCTCGCATGTCCAATCCGGTGCCGCCTCGACAGGCAAGCTCCCCCACTCGATGACGGTCCCGCCGGACAGCGGGTTGGCGATCGCCTGCAACGTCCGCAGCCCGGACGCCGACACGGTCAGCGTCCCGCGCAGGTGGTTGGCCCACACGCACACCCCGTAGGCATGGAAGATCTCGTAGGGGGCGTTCACGAGCGCGCGGGTGCGCTGCTGCTCGGCCACCTGGACGGCGGCAGCGAGGCCAGCGAGAGCGTCCCCGAGGTCCGCCCAGGCTTCCTCGGCGAGACGCATGTCAGCTTCGGTCCTGAGGGCGGTCATCGCGGCCTCGTCGCCGGCGGGACCATGGAACGGCGGTGCGGTGAGGAGCTCGGCGAGGGTGGGCTGGTCGGGTGTGTCCATCGGGTCATGCCTTCCTGGTGGTGGTGAAGGTGGAGGTGCTGCGGGCCTCCGCACGGGCCGCGAGATGCGCGAGGATCCGGTGCGTGGTCTGCGGGTCCACGACGAGGGCTTCCTCGGTGCGGATGGCGCGGTTGACGAGGACGTAGAAGCGGGCCGGCGAGAGGTCGAACTCGGCGCGGATCGCCGCTTCCTTGCCTGCGGTGTGCTTCGGGTGCTGCGCCTCGAACGCGAGGATCTCCGCCACGGTAGGCAACGGACGTCCAGGGGTGGCGGCGCGACGGCGCTCGTCAGACGCGCGGCGGTCCTTCGCGCGTTTCTCGTCCCGCTCCTGGTACCAGTCGGCGTCACGCATGGGCTTTCTCCTCGGTGAGTCGACGGTGGGTGCGGGCGACGTCGTCGAACTTCCACTGCACGGGACGGCCGACACCGAACCACCCCTCCTCCTTCGCGAGCTGGTACGCCTGCCGGCGCTTGACGCCGAAGGCGACCATGACGACGTCGAGACCGACCCATGTCCCGGAAGCGAGAGACTCGAGGTGTGCGATCGCTTCCTCATGCGGACTGCTTGGCGTCGTTGGCAAGGGACATCCACTCCTCGCGGGGGTACTGGTAGTGCGTCTTCGGGTGCTGGGAGCAGACGAGGACGCCGGGGTTGCCGTAGTGGTCCAGCACGACCACGAGCGGGGCGTCGCAGAACAGCTCGCGGAAGCCGTCGTGGTCGACGGTCGCGGCGCAGGTGACGCCCTTGTAGCCGACGCGGCGGACGGGCTCCTGCTGGATCGCGGCGAGTGCGGTGCGGCGGAGGTCGCGTGCATCCTGGAGCAGCGCGAGGCCGAGGGGGGCGATGCCCGGGTAGCCGGACAGCCACCGGGCGTAGTGCCGCTGGATGGTGGCGAGGGTCACCGGCACGGGGGTCTTCTCGGTCAGGACTCGGTCGTCGAGGTCGCGAGTGATGGTGCGCACCAGGAACCTCGCCCAGTCAGCGATGTGGTGCAGTTCCTCGGCGGCGTGTGGGTTCCACGAGGACGACACATCGAAGAAAGTCGAGGACTTCACGCGGTCGTTGGCCGGCGTCGAGGATTTGCGGGTGCGGGACGCTTCCAGGTCGCCCCAGAGGGTCACGAGGTCGCCGAGGAGCCTGCCGAACTGGTTGTGGTGGTTCGCGCACAGCGCCGTGCCCGGGATCCGTTCGTTGATTCCGTCCAGCGCGCACACGCCTGCCGGGACGGGGCGGGCGTGGTTCGGGTAGCTGGTCATGCGGCGGTCCTCTCGGTGGTGCGGCGCGCGGTGCGCACCTTGGCTGCCTCGGCGCGTTCGAGGACTTGGATGGCGATGTCGAGCTGTCGGTCGGTGAAGACCACCGGGACGGCCGTGCGCAGCAGGTAGCCGTGCTCGACGGCGAGGCGGTGCCATCGCAGCCACCTGGCCGTGGTGTCGTCGTAGGTGCGCTCGGCGACCATCTGGGGGGCGAGGATCATCGCCTCCCAGACGCTGTCGTCGGCGTTCACCGTCGCGAGGAACGTCTCGAAGTCGCGCTCGGAGGACAGGTGCACAGGCTGGTCAGTCACGATCGCCTCGCGGGATGCCCATGTCCTTGCCCTCGCCACGGTGGTGGTCGAAGTCGTCGAAGGGTCGACCGTCCCGGCGAGGGGTGGGGTCGTAGCCGGCTTCGAGCAGTTGGGCATCGTAGATCGCGACCTGGCGGGCGAACTCGACGGGGTCGTCCCACGCTGCGGCCATAGCGTCGAGGTTCGCGGGGGCCGGTGCGAAGTTGTCGCCGGGGTTGGAGCGCTCGAGGGCGCGCTGCCGTGCGATCGCGTCGTCGTGGCGGATCCGCTTCGCGCATGCCGTGATGTGGCCGGGGACGAGGTAGGCGATGGACTCGGCGCGGTGGAGCGCGAGGGCACGGCGGGCGAGTTCGAAGTCGAGGTGGCCGATTGCGTCGTGCCATCCCTGGACGACGAGCGGGTCGATGATGCGGTTGTCAACGGTGGCCGCCAGCGTCAAGAGGGCGGAGACTTCCGAGTTGTCCATGCTGCTGTCCTTCCATGAGTTCGCGAGTGAGGAGGGCGCCGCGTGCGGCGGCGGAGACACGGCCGTCGGACGAGGGCGGGGTGGGGGCGGGGATCTCGTCGTTCCATCGCTCGCCGTTGAGCCATGTCGCGGCGTGCGGGATCTTGTCGACGGGCCGTTGCTCGACGTCGCGCCACTGGGCTGCCCATGCGGTCGCCGCGGCGAGGATCATCGCGGCGGTGTCCGATGTCCGGTGTCCGGTACCGGACAGCGCGGACGTGTATGCGCGGACAGCAGCCTTGCGTTCGACCTTCCTCGGCCACGCTGTCCAGAAGTCCGAGAAGAGCTCCTCGATCGACGGGCCTGCGCTGAGGTCCTCATCGCCGATGAGGGTTAGTTCTTTATGTCCTGTTAAGAGGTGATTGGTAATAGTAGATTCGCCCGTTTGGGCAAATGAGATTTGCCCGTCTGGGCGAATCGATTCGCCCGTATGGGCAAATGCAGAATCCCGGCGATTTTCGGCGTCCGGGACTGCGGACACCTCGTCGGACACCTCGTCCACCCACACCGGACGGTAGGACATCGTCCTGTCCCCGTAGCCACCGAGACGCAGCTGTGTGGACACGAGGTGTCCTTGGTCGACGAGAGCGGACAGCGCCCGGCGGATCGTCTTCTCGCTTGTCCGCATGGTTCCGGACAGCGCGGACACCGACGTCGGGTACCAGACGTTGCCGTCGCGATCCTCGTATCCGTCGTACTTGGAGTCGGCTTTCCACGCGATCCAGTCAAAGACGACAGCGAGCACGATGTCGCCGCCGCACTCCTCGACCATGTCCCATGTGACCTGCGCGAAGGCGTCGCGCGAGCGGTAGGCGGTGCGCTTCATCTACATCACCTCCATGAGGTTGGCGGCCTCGGGGGCCGTGAGAGGGCGGAGCTGCGCGGTGGGCTCGAGGAGGAACCACTCGGCGTAGGCGCCGCCGAGGAAGAGCTCGCCGCGCAGGATGGGGACGTTCTCCGGCTCGCGCCAGGACGGGACGATAAGGCCGACGCGAGTCGCCTCGGCGACGTTGGCGTGCACCCATCCGTGACATCGGGTCGTCCCGGAACCGCAGAGCAGGACGAGGTTCTGCACGGTGTTCGCCCCCTGGCGGGAGCGGAGCTTGCGGTGGTGGCGGGACCCGCCGGCGGCGATCCACTCGCGGCAGCGGAAGCATCGCTGCTCGTCACGGGTATCGACGGCCATCTTCACGCCCTCAGGAATGTCGCTCATGCCGTCACCGCATGGTGGTCGAGCAGGGAGAAGTCGAGGCGGTTGCTGTGCTCGTAGTTCATCCAGACGACCTCTGTGCGGTCGACGTCGAGGGCATTGCCGGAGAAGGCGCGGATGCCGACCTCGTGCCAGTCGCCGTAGAGGCTGTCGTAGAGGTCCGAGGGGTACCCGGAGAGCATCACCTTCGCCTTGCATGCGTGTAGGGCCTCCGCGAGCGCGGTGTGGTCGGTGACGCTGGCCATTTCGTGGGTGTAGCGGCCGGCTCGGCGTGTGCCGGTGAGGTAGGGCGGGTCGACGTAGAGGAGGTTGTCGGCGAAGGCGCCGTATTGGGTGATGACGTCGAGGGCGGGGCGGGATTCGAGGGAGACGCGGCGGATGCGGTCGAAGGCGGGCCCGAGGCGGGCCCGGTAGGAGTCCATGTAGGTCTGGAAGCTGGCGGAGGTTCCGTTGGGGTCGGCGTAGAAGCGCCATCCGGTGCGCTTCATGGTGCGGGAGCGACCTTGTGTGAGGAGGACCCATACCTGGCGGGCGACCTCGAGCTCGTCGCCTTCTTCCAGAGCGGCCGCTCGTTCGAGTTCGGCGCGGGAGTGGGGTGTGAGGTCGGCGGCGCGGATGAGGTCGTCGGGGCGGTCGCGGAGGACTCGCCAGAAGGTCATGAGGCGTTCGTCGAGGTCGTTGACGATCTCGATCTTCGAGGCCGGCTTGGCGAGGAGGACCGAGAGGCTACCTGCGAACGGCTCGATGTAGCCGCGGTGCTCGGGCATGAGCTCGACGAGGTGTTCGGCGATGTTGATTTTCGCCCCGAAGTACTGGATGGGCGGGCGCACGGCGGTCATGCGACGGACCTCTTGACCTCGTTAGGGCCGTCGATGTTCCCGGCTTCCCAGTCCATCGGGAGAGGCCATCCAGCGGCACGAGCGCGGGCGATGGAGCGAGACACGGCGGCAGCGTTGTCGGTCGGGGCTGCGAGCGAGTGGGTGTCGTAGTACGCGGCGACAGCACGCGCCATGCCCATCGTCACCTTGGGGCGGGTCAGGATCCGCTGGTACCCGGCCAGGGAGTAGCCCATGTCCGCGGCTTGCCGCTTCACCGACCAGCCGACGCCGACGAGCGCACGGACGCGACGCGCTGTCGGCCGCGCATCGGTGAGTGCCCCGTCCGGGAGCATGCTCGGCTCGATCTTGAAAGCGAGCAGGCGGTCGGCGTTGACGCGCTTCACCCGCGTCAACGTCTGCCCGTAGCGCGGCCCAGCGGCCTGACGTCCGTAGATCAGAGACGCGAGCGAAGTGCGCGGGACTTCGCTGAGGCGGGCGAGCAGCTCCCACCCGATGCCTGACTCGAGCAGCGTGTGCACGTGAGCTCGAACCGGTGCAGCGTCGACATAGTCGCTTCGCCCATAGGCGCGGCGGCGCGCGTACGCGAGTCCATGGAGGCGAGCAGCTTCACGGGTCTCGGGATTGCGCTCCCCGCGGGTATAGCGGGTCAGGAGCGAGGCGCTCACGCTGCCACCCCCACGGGGGAGCAGACAGACGCGTCCGTCGCCACTACCGTGGCCGCATGAAACGCATCTACATCGGCAACGCCACTATCGACGTCAGCGACGAGGTCGGAGCGCTCGTTGCACAGGTCCACAAGGAACTCAGCGACCGGCGGTATACGCGAGGAAAGCACTTCGGGCACGGCGTCGTCTCTGAGGCGTTCGCGGTGGGAGTGGGATTCTTCGAGGAGATCGACGGGTACGTCAACGATGCTGCTGACGCCGTCACCGCCTCGGTCTGGCTGGGGGCCGGTAACCCGATGGTCATCGCCCCTCACTTCCCCGCGAAGACCGATCCGAGTGGCTCGCATCTCACAGCGGAACGACTCCGTCAGTACCTCGACGACGAAGATTCCACGGACTGAACGGTTCACGCTGCCCACCTCTGCTCGCCGTCGATGGCGCGCTCCCCGTTTATTGAGTCGACGAGGACGCCGATGATGTCGCGTGCGGCTGGCGGGGTGACAGCGTTGCCAGCTGCCTTCACGAGGTCGCGGTTCGACACCGGCCGCAGACGGTCGGGCGGCTGCCACTTGTAGTCCTTCGGGAACGCCATGCCCGCGGCGACCTCGTGCGGACGGAACATCCGGAACAGGACGTCAGGGAGCATTTCGCGCGCTGCGGCCAGGTCCTTCGCTGTCACCGGGCGGCGGGGCGGGCGCTGCAGGAGAGCGACCTGGCCGCCCGTCGTGAGGGTGCGCATGTACTCCGTCGCCGGCGTCGACATCGACATCGACATCGACGAGTCTTCACCGTTCATCCGGTGCACGAGCGCCTTCGACGTGTCGTTGGCCGTCAGCGTCGCCATCGGCTCGTCCACTCCGCGAGCGCGGTACTCGAAGCGGCGTTCGAGCATGAACGGGTCCTGGACGAGGCCGTGGCGGTCGACGGTGGTGACGGTGCCCATGGCGTCGGTGACGGGGCGGCTGTCTTTCGCGGTCCCGTAGTAGGGGGTGACCAGGGACATGTTGCCGCCGTTGGCGGTCAGGGTGCGGAGCTCTTCCTCGGTGGGGGTGGTGTGACGTCCGGGGTCGCCGCCTTCGATGCCGTAGTGGCGGGTGATGAGGCCGTGCACGGTCGCGGTGGTGAGCGTCGGGAGTTCCTCGTCGATGGGGCGTGCTCGGTTCTCGTGGTTGTTGGTCATCACGAGGCCGTGGCTGGCGCCGTCGGCGACGATGGTGCGGAGCGGTTCGGTCGCGGGGTCGAGGTTGCGGTCGTCGCGATCGCGGAACTGGGTGACGAAGGGCTGCTGCGCGAGATAGTGGTGGTTGCCCTGCGCGGTGATGGCTCCCATCGCGTCGGTGGCCGGTCGCGCTGTGCTGGTGCCGTACATCTCGACGACGAGCGGGTCGACCGCGAGCGCGGTCTCGGCGCGGGTCGTCTGCGTGCGCATGGGGTCGTCGAGGGGTGCGGCGTCCTTGCCTTCGCGTCCTTCGACAGGGACGGCGAGCGCCTTCGTGTTGGAGGTCTGCAGGGTGCGGAGCGGGTCGGTGGTGGGCCAGGAGCGGTAGTAGGCGTCGGGGTTGCCGAAGTTCAGGTGGTTCGGGTCGGACGCGTCGTAGGTGTTGCCGCCAGCCTCGACGGCGAGCGGGCCCCAGTAGCGTGCGATGCCGGCGGCGATGCGCTGCAGCGTCTTCTCGGCGAGGGGCTTGTCGCGGTCGCCGATGCGCTCGCCCGGGATCGTCCAGTCGATCGCCGTCGCCGCGGGCATCCAGTACGGCTCGACGGCCGCGGAGCAGCGGGGGCAGCAGTAGATGTACGCCTGCCGGTAGCGGCCAACTTCCCGCTTGGGCTTGAACGACTGCACGGCGCGGACCTCGGTCTTGCAGCGTTCGCAGTAAGCGGGCGGGCTGACGACGCGATCGAGGTTCGGGGCCGGCTCGTTCTCAGGCCACGCGACGATGTAGATGCGGTCGCGGGACTGCGGGGCGGGCGACCCGAAGAGGGACGCGTGCATGGAGTTCAGCGACAGGACGCGGAACCGGTAACCGAGCGCGCGCAACTCCTGGCGCCACACATCCCACGCGAGCCGGTACTTCGCCTGCGTGGCGATGTCGACGACGTTCTCGACGACGACGAGGCGGTAGCGGTGGTGCTCGATGAAGCGGAGCACGTCGAACATGAGCAGGCGGGAGCGCTGCTTCGCGTCGTCGGACAGCGGGTCCTCGAATAGGCCCTCCTCGATCGCGGGCATCTTCGACCCGTTGGCCTGCGACCACTTCGTACACTCGGGCGAGGCCCAGAGGATGTCCGTCTTCGGGAAGAACGACGGACGCTCCTGGTGCAGGTCGACCACCGCATGGTCAGTGTCGGGGTGGTTGAGGTTGTGGATCTCGGTGACGAGCTTCCAGTGGTTCGCCGCGATCTTCACGTGCACGCCGGGGATCTGGATGGCGCCAGTCGAGGATCCGCCCGCGCCGGCAAAGAGGTCAGTGAGGGTGATCATGCGTTGAGTCCCGCTCCGTAGTGACACGGGCATGTGCACGACGCCGCGACGTCAGCGTCGTTGTCCCACGAGTGACCGAAGCAGGAATGGTGCTTGCCGTCCTTACAGTCCGGCGAGACGAGAGCCAGCACGCGGGCAACCTCGGCCACGAAGATGTTCTCCGCGGCGGCGTCGGTGACGAGGAACATGCTCTCGATCGCGACGAGGCGGGCCTCGAACCCCTCGATCTCGCCCGTGTCGACGAGAAGGCCGATCAGTTCCTTGTTGCGGTCGAACAGGCCGAAGCTGTAGCCACCGTCGCGGCGCATGCCGAGCGTGGCACCGAGAGCGTCCAGACGGGCCCTGAGGACGCTCTGGTCGAACTGGTAGCGGTAATCGGTCACGGGTGGCTCCTGAGGGCGGGAGAGGCGAGAGGAGCGGCGCATAGGCCGCAGAGGGAGAAGCCGGCGGAGGAGACGGGGTGCTCGCCGCAGAGCTCGCAGATGCCGAGCATCAACACGACGGTGAGCACGGTCAGTCCTCGCGGTCGCGTACGCCGGACCACGGGTCAGCGCTGACGTGCGCGAGTGCCGGGACGGGCGGCGCAGTAATGTGCTGCAGCATGGCGGCGTGCTCGAGGGCGAGACGGTCCTGCATCTGCCGGTCCCAGATCCGGCGGCGACGCAGCGCCGCGAGCCCGTCGACGAGGAGCAGCAGCACGTAGAACGCGCAGACGAGCCCGAAGCGGACGGGCCGGAACTCGGGGACCCAGGAGAAGAAAACGAGGAAGGGCGCGAGGATGATCACCGCGAAGATGATGAAGGCGCGCCACGCGACGGGGAGGCGACGTTCGCCACGCCTAGCCACGGTGCGCCTGCTTCCCGAACGCGAGGATCAGGTAGGTCCACAGCGCGACAGCGACCGGGATGCACAAGAGCGGGTTCGTGGGGATGGAGATCGCGGCCAGGGCCGCGATGGAGAACACCATGAACCGGACGAGCGTCCGAACGGCGAGGAAGGTGCGCGAGTGCTGCTGGGAAGCGCGCACCTCCCCCGCGTTCGTCCCATCGCTGACGTTCGGGTCGTCGACGATGGATGCGGAGGGGGCAGGCACCCTCCGCCCCACCATGGCTGTCTCGGCCGCGATGGAACGCTCGATCGAGTCAGCCAGGCGGTCGGCCTCAACGAAGCCCATCCCCCGCAGCCTCGCGAGCGCGGCGGTGCGCTCGATCTCGATCGTGATCATGAGGCCTGCTCCTCGAGGGCCGGCTGCTGGGGGCGGCGTGTGGCGAGCGCGGGCACGATCTCGACGGCGGTGGTGTCGAGCACTTCGGCGATCTCGATGAGTTCGAGGACGGTGATGTCGTTCTCGCCCGCGAGTCGGCGGGAGAGGCGGCTGGGGTTGATGCCCGTTGCGGTGGCGACTTCCGACTGGCGGAGTCGTGCGCGGCCGAGGGCGGCGCGGACGTCGGCGGCGACATCTGGCTTGTGATCTGACATGTCGATCAGAGTGACAGCGAATCTAGTTCACGTCAAGTCCCGTGAAAGAGATTCCATTTCATTCTTGCGCGACTCGTGCGAGTTTGATTGCTGTATTGCGTATATGACTGCAATAGCGGTACGGTTTCCGCATGACCGATGCACTCATGCCGAAGCCTGTCGACTGGGACACGACCGTCGCCGACAACGTCCGTGGCGAGCTGGCCCGTCAGCGATGGACCGGACGGAAGGCGGCAGCCGCCTTGGGAATCACCCAGAACTATGTCTCACGCCGACTCTCGGGGCTTACGCCCATGAGTCCGGCGGACCTGGTGATGTTCTCAGACCTGCTCGAAGTGCCGATCGCGCGCTTCTTTGACGCCGACCAGGCAAATGAAAAGGCCACAAAGGGTGGAGCCCCTGTGGCCTATTCGCTCCCCGACTTGGACTCGAACCAAGAACCTACCGGTTAACAGCCGATTGCTCTGCCAATTGAGCTATCGAGGATCGCGGCGGGTTCACACCCGACGACTCATATACGTTACCAAAGGTTGGGCCCCGACAAAAACCGACGCTCAGGCGCGCAGCAGGAAGGTCGGATTCGCGACCGTCAGCGGCTCCCCGATGAGCACGGGAAGCCCGTCCGGGCCGAGCCGGAAGCTCGCCACGGTGCTCGACTGCTGGTTCGCCACGTGCACGACCCCATCGCCGAGGACGAGGTGACGCGGCCAGTCCCCCGCCGTCGACACGGACCCGACGGGTTCGAGGGTGCGACCCGTCGCGTCGATCCGCAGCACGCCGATGGTGTTGCTGCCGCGCAGGGCCGTGTAGACGAAGCCGGTGGCCGCGATCGCGAGCCCGGCCCCCTGATCGGTGGGCTGCGCGCCGGGGACGGGCACCGTCTCCACGATCTCCAGGCGCTCGTCGAGGATCGTGATCGTGTTGCCGTGTTCGCCCATCACCAGGATCGTGCCCGACGAGTGCTGCGCGACGTCCCGAGGCCCGGTGCCCGCCGGCAACGCGATCGATGCGGTGCGCTCGAGACGACCGTCGACGAGGTCGTGGACGTGGATCCGGTCAGCGCCGAGGTCGGCACTGAGCACGCGCCCGTCGGCGAGGAGGAACGTCGCGTGCGCGTGCGGCCCCTCCTGCGCCGGGTGCGGACCGGAGCCGGTCGCGGTGACCTGCTGTACGAGCGCGAGCGGCGCCGTGCCGAGGACACCCAGAACGCCGTCGCCGTAGTTGGCGGCGACGACCGTGCCGTCGTAGACGCCGACGTGGCAGGGCCACTGTCCACCGCTCGAGGCCCGCTCGGTCACCGCCAGGGTCGCGCGGTCGAGGGCGACGACCTCCTGGGACCCCTCGAGCGCCGCGTAGACGGTGTCGCCGTCGACGGCAAGGAAGGACGGGGAGGCGAGCGCGGCCACCAGCGCGTCGTCGCGTTCGAGGGACCCATCCGCGCGATCGCGCAGGACAGTCACGCCGGGCGCCGTTCCGTCCATGTCCGGGCCGTACGCCCCGACGAGCCAACGGGCCATCAGTAGCCAGCGGTGGTGTCGAGGAGGCCCACGAAGCGGCCGTCACCGTGGAGCGCCTCGACGTTCACCCGGATGCGATCGGCGAGCAGGGGCGCCGTCATCTCGGGAGTGTCGGCGGCGTGCGAGGTGATCACGCAGCGGGGCTCGGTCCAGAGCGGGTGGCCGTCGGGCAGGGGCTCGGGGTCGGTGACGTCGAGGCCGGCGCCGGCGATGCGCCCATCGGCGAGGGCCGCGGCGAGGGCATCGGTGTCGACGAGCGGGCCGCGGGCGATGTTGACCAGGACGGCGGAGGGCCTGAGGAGCGCGAGCTGTTCCGCGCCGAGGAGACGCGTGGTCTCGCCGGTGCTGGCCGCGGCGAGGATCACCACGTCGGCGGCAGGAAGCGCCTCATCGAGGTCGGCCGCGGTGATCGTGCGCGCCGCGCCCTCCAGAGGCGTCGTCGAGCGGCGGACCGCCGTGACCTCGACCTCGAAGGGGGCCAACAGTCGGATGATCTCCTTGGCGATACCGCCGGCGCCGATGAGGAGCACCGAGCGGCCGTAGAGCGAGATCCCCCGCTTCGGGCTCTCCCAGGTCGTTCCGTGCGCCTTCTCCGGCAGGAAGCGCAGGAGGGCGAGGGCGAGCGCGACCGCGTGTTCGGCGACCGGCTCGGAGAACACACCCTTCGCGCTCGTCCAGAAGCGGTCCGCGTGGCTCGTGAAGATGTCGGTGTACCCATCGACCCCGGCCATGGGCAGCTGCACCCAGCCGATCTGCGGGTGTTCATCGAGGATCGTGCCGAGGCGCTCGCGCCCGCTCTCCCCGTGCCAGATCACGCCGCGGGTGTCCGGGCCGAGCGGTCCGACCGTGCCGCCGCCAGCGCGAACGGCATCGGCGAAACGCTCGTGCGGCTCGGGGATGATCGCGATCGGTCCGGGCTCCGGCCGACGGTCCGGCGCGACCGACGCGCGATAGTCCTCGGCGGGGTCGTGGTGCTGTCCTGGCTGGCGGCTCACGGCGTCGAGCCCTCAGCCCGCGTCGACACGGGCCATGCCCTCGACCGACGGGGCGTCCAGGTTGCGGGTACGGGCGAGCGTCTCCACGTACGGGTGGTGCGGGGTCGCGAGGACGTCCTCGAGGTCACCGCGACCGACGACGATGCCGTGGTACATGACCAGGACGCGCTCGGTGAGGTGCTGCACCTCGTGCACGTTCGAGGTCACCACGAAGGCCGAGAAGGAGAGGTCCTTCTGCAGTTCCTTGATGATGTCGATGATCGCAGGCCGGGCGGTCACGTCGACGCCGGACGTGGGGTCGTCCGCGATGAGCAGATCGGGCTCCAGGACGAGCGCGCGGGCGATCGCGACGCGCTGGCGCTGGCCGGCGCTGAGCTCGTAGGGGAACTTGTTCATCGTCAGCAGCGGCAGCCGGACGGCGTCGACCAGCGTGGCGACGATCATCCCGGCGCGCTTCTGCCCGAAGCGGCGGTTGCGCAGGAAGATCGGCTCGGCGATCGACTCCCCCGCGGTCAGATGCGGGGTGAGGCGGCGACCGGCCCCCTGCGCCACATACCCGATGCGGGACTGCAGACGGCCACGACGTCGATTGGTCACCCCGCGCATGGGCGTGCCGAGGACGGAGAGAGAGCCTCCGGTGATCCGGGGCGAGGCGGGGACGTCGAGGTCGCCCTCGGCGGCGAGCACGCTCGCGAGCGTGCTCTTCCCCGATCCCGACTCACCGACGACGGCGAGGGTCTCGCCCGGCATGATCGTGAAGCTGACACCACTGACCGCGTTGCCGACCGGCACGGGGCCACGCTGTCGATAGCGCA
>Ga0247810_10000947_pt1 | contig 21541 bp, 27 predicted proteins | sample UWRJL119311C1_FD_179918 | JGI IMG/M metagenome (GOLD analysis project Ga0247810, IMG submission 179918) | Plant litter microbial communities from Arlington Agricultural Research Station in Wisconsin, United States - UWRJ-L119-311C-1 | ecosystem: Environmental > Terrestrial > Plant litter >... | reverse complement strand
ATGGCCTGGCTGGCTTGGTTTGGTTTGGTTTGGAGGAGCGCAAGGTATCTCTCATACAAATGAGGTACCAGGTCGGCACTATGGGGCAGTCCTCTCAGTAATAGCGTCCCGGCCACAGGGTGTATTGAATGCCTGTACGGCTCTGTAGGGCGACCAGTGGAACGGAAAAGTGCCTTTCTGCGGTTGTTTGGTTATTGGCTGGTTATTGGGTTCACCGTGCAGGGAAGATGCGCAACTAAAGGTGTGAAGGATTCAAGGGGGGCCGAAAAGGCTGGTGGGAGGGAAAACTGTGGTGATGCAGAGACAGACTGCTAATTTAAAGAAGGCGGAGGATCCAGAGTTTCTCACGGGGATGATTCACCACCAACTAAACTGCCCCCATCCACTCCCACTCCCACTACCACAACAACAAACAACATCAAAACAATCACAATCCATCCCTAGATTACGAAAGAGACTTTCCAACGATGCTCTTGTTAGGAGCCGGTGCGACTCGTGGCAATAGCAATAACCCTTTCAGCGGTCGTCATCCACTCTGCACCGCAGTGGCAATTTCTCCAAAGGGAGAACACTGTACAAATATGATACGACACAGCACGATCAGATCCCTTTCCCGTCTCCTTCCGGATTAACCCTGGGAACTGAGCGTTTTTGATTAGATGTCAGCGGTTCCTGAATCTGACTTTGTGACTTTCTAGCCCAGTCAGCAATTAATCAGGGGTTGGGGGGTGATCAAATTGATGTTAGTAGTCCAAGAGTTTGTCGGCAGAACACAACGCGTTTCAGCCTGTCACCTTGCTTGATGCGGACCTAGGCAAGACTTATACTTTCTCTATACATTTTCCCTATGTCATTTTAACCTTTGAGCAAACCCCAACTAGACAAAAATCTAGCACGGGATCAGTGCGAGGTGGGTTGGTTCGCCATGATCGGTTCCAAGGTGTGGACGGAGCAGAAGCGCAGCACAGCACCGGAGACGTTGGGCGAGATGAATACAACTGATTTTGGCTCTTGATTCCGAGTGCTTTGGACGTACTGTACCTGACCGGGCGGTGAGATGGATTATCCCGGTGAACCCCAAATCGATTGGCTTGACAGAATGCTGCTCCAATCCCGAGAGATGGTTTGGCAGGGCAGGCAGGGTCAGACTGAGTCTGAAGCAAGGGAGAAGAGAGCGGGATATGAGTTGTGACGGGATAGAATGTCCAAGTTCAACCCCCCTACGAGCAATCATTCTCGTCCGCGTTCCGTTCTACAACATGTTCAAGTAGATTCTTGTCACCCGTTTACCCGATTGCTGGACCTGAGAAGTTTCTATTCTTGCTAGCCCACTGTCCACACCATCGATCTGGCTCTAGTCGGATCTTCACAGATCTACAGACGAACGCAGCATGGACTTCTGGATCATGTATCGAATGCGGGGTTCATTTAAACTGCAACGAAACAAGGCACGGATGTACCAGCGTAACGAATCAGAGCCACTTCGCTCGTGATAGTACCAGCAACTGCCCAGGCTATTGTGGTGACATTACTTGCACATACCAAGTACAGTGCGGTTAGTTGCCACGCCGAAGAACTTTGGAAAGCACAGCCACTTCTTCGTTAGCTAGTACGAAGCAAGGCGGGCATGATCAACGCTACAGAAACGTAGACGGCAATCCAAACCTAGAAAAACCTTGGGCTGGTGTTTGTTAAATAGGCGACACAACGCTGATTTGGCAGGTAGGTCAATGGGATCGAAATTGCAATTCTAGTAGTTGAACCTTACAAATAGCTTTTCCAATCCTGTTGCAAAATCAAACTGCCGTTGCCGGAAAGCTTCATGCGGGAACTTTCTTAAAGCTACTTAAAAATGCACGTACGACTTTCGTAATAGTAAATCTTCACTATTGTGTTTCACATTGTGGGAGCACTATACAGAGCATGGGCTTTGACAATTGAATTGTAGGTTTAATCAGGATTAATCGGCTGATTTGCCAACCCATATTCCTGTTTCCCCAGCCATCAGGGCCGAACCTTAATCCGAGACGTGAATCAAACCCCTTCGCTTATGCTGCCATATCATATGCATCGTCTTGGTTGGCCATGCAATAAAGCTGGGTAGCTTACTGATGCTGATGTCATAGTGACACTGAAGTCTTTGCTCGTGGTGAAGCATATTGCAGCCATGTGTGAGTAGGCGTGCGTTTTGTGCAAGGCATTGACCATTGAGATGAACTTGCCTCTCACTGTGCAGTTGGTGATGATGATGAAGATGCCCATGTGCATCTAAGATACCAATATCCGGCAGCTCTTCATCGTAGAATCACCCTACCATGTTATCATCCATACGCTTTGCGAGCACAGCACGTCGAACCTTTCGTTCCACCTTCTCAACCTTCCCTTCCACTTCTGCCCACGCATCGCCAGTCCTTAAAATATCTGTAGTGTACCATTTCTGAAGCGCAACCGCGCTTCGTAATCTCAGTGCGGCTATCTCTGCAGCTTGCGATGCTTGGATGGCTTCTACTTTCGCAATTCGTGGGACTAGTTCTACGAGTTGAGCTGACTGTTCCGCTGGAGGTATCGGCACGTCAAGAATGGAGCTTAGGCGTGATGCTGTCTCGGGGTATGAGCTAGCTGAGGAGAGGACAATGGACAAGATGCTACTAGTGTCCAGCGTTGTGGGAATTTCGTCAGAGCTGATAGATTGGAATAGGTCAGGGTGTCTGGCATCTATATCCTGTCAGTGATTGCCCGTCTATGTATAAGCTGTCAAGAATCGCGATTGATGTATAGGAGGCTGCAATATATCAAAAAGGGAGCTCTGATATATAGGCTACTAGACTTCTTTCAAGCAATTTGAGTATGTCATAACGCCTAAGACAACAGCGTGTTCTGATTGTGTTCTTCAAAGACGCTCAGTCTTACTTACGGAGCCCTAATAAATCCTGAATGATGGTTGATTTCAATGCGAGCTGGTGAAGGGAGTGTTCCAAGTTCGCCAGCCGTTTGGCTGCAGGTGTATTGCTCTCTGATTCCACCACGCCTCCCTGGTTTCCGCCTACAGCATATTCGATCCTTCGCAGTCGAGCTTCCAGAAGTTCGATAGTTTCTACGGCTGTCGCATCAAATGTGTTGTCCATATTGGTTGGCTTTGCTCCAGAAAGTCTTCAGTTGGAGATCGATGTCAATGAGGAATGTTTACTAAATGCTTGGCATTCCCAGCCAGCCCAGCCCCACCACCGGGTATGGAGATTGGGCGGCTTGTGGCCCTGCCACAATTGTTATGGGGCTTGGTATTTTGATATCGACAATGAGAATGATATCACGGTACACTCCAATCACCAGTCATAATCAATAAGTGAACCAGGTTGCCAAAGGCTTAGAAGTACCTGAAGGTATCGACGACAATTCTAGCACATTAGCCAATTACTGGCCCGTCAATAAAACTGCTTAGAAGCTCTTCTCTCGCTATAAGCAAACAATTACAGGCTTGAGAAAATTGAATATTATGACTTCCCTCTCCAAATTCTTGAATTTCTCTATTATTTCTTAGTAGCAAACTTTTATAACCTTTTAAAAATCACCAACAGCACCATAACATAGATAGATAATTGTGTCCAATTCTACAGACTCGGAAACAATATCCTGAGCTACCAGCATGCCATTGTGCAGCTACAACACTCCTGACAGTTTTGGCATTCTTTGCTTTGCTGTGGATCGTAATTGCTTTTCTCATAGTCCTTGATCTCACATTACGTAGTGGCTGAACCATAGCGCAAATGCTGATCAGAGACCTTCTATTGGTCCTATATAAGGTGCACTTGTAGGCAAATAAAAAATATCCTCCGCCTGAAGGAAGACGGAGATGTTCGGTGTTATGTAGCAGATAGAAGCTTTGGGCCGAAAGAGAATTTTATAGCATGTATTCCGCTGGTTGAAAATGTGCAAGACTCCAAATACTCTTGTGATAACTTGGTGATGGGCCCAAACGTGTTCGCCGTTTGAAAGTATTGATATGATTTGGTGATGCCTGCAACTGCTCAGACGTCAGCACTTGAGAATCATGAAGAGAGACCTCTTATATATCAGGAATTGGATGTCAGTGTATGTTGTGTCTTGTGCTTATTCTTCAGAACAGGGATAGAATTAAGTGCAATTTTTTTGAAATAGGAATTAAGAAGCAATTGGGATCTAGTCGTTTGCTATTACACTAACAAAATGGGATATTGTCATATCTAGTTTCTTACCCTGGATTGTTTTTCCAAAGAATTATCAAACAGATTAAGACAGGATTTGTGTGTTTCAAAAAGGGTGGAAAGCCAATGCTTTCCGGTTTCAAGATGTCAGAAACCACCCAATGGGCTCATACTTGACATATTTGATGAGTTAGTTTAACCACAGTAGAACACTTCTACACTCATCGAGAATCGATACGATGATATCTTCAGTAAGTCCAAAGAGGTGTTACATCACAAGGAATATACTGTTGGACTTTTTTATTTGGTTGGATACATGGCACACCGGCACTTTCACAATAAGATTGAACCTCCCTCCTGGTGAAATTGACAACCCAGTCTGCTTCAGCCCCAGAGACTATCACTTAATGGGTTAATATATGTGCATAATTCTACGAAATGAAAGAATTGAGGAACGTGAAGGTAGGTTAATTACAAACTATAGACATAACATGAGAGATACAGGAGGATTGAACGATAAGAAAGTATACAAAGACAATCGTCCATCCAATTGCTACAATATAAAATGTACGGTATGAAAATAAGTCACCGTATTAAATATTGTACACTGTTGTTGTTCAAAGAAAGAATGTGTGTAAAGTCAATGCAAACGTCTTCGCTGCCGTTGGAGCCGTTTGCATGCTCGGCAAGGCGATCAGGTACTACCTACCCCGTATGGAGACTGTGGCGTTTAAAAATCGCCATTACGTTGTGGGCAAGAACGGTAGTATGCGCTTATGTCAACAGGATTACGAGGATTTTAAGGATTTTGGTGTACGCCGTACGCACTCCTCTCCATCACTACACCCCACTCCTCACATTCTCACGATTAATTGATGTATACATAATGTTATTGCTGTTGAGGCTTTAAACAACGTTTGCGCCTGCTTCCATCTGCCCATTTTACAACACCACAGCCTCCTCGCTCCTCGCCAACCCACTACCCGAAGCGCTCGACACGACACAAGAGAACAGAACCAACTGAGATACGCTTCAGCATGGCTTCGTACTCTGCTGCTGCAAGTGGTAGCACCTCTGGAGACATACCACGTAATCCTAGGTGAGAATGGACGATCGCATCAGGCTTCAACATTGAGACTGACAAAAAGTGTTAGGCGCCGCGCAAAATCCTCTCTTAAGGACCAGAACTTCTCAGGACAAGCTTCATGGATCAGCAGTAACATAAACCTCGTCAATACCATTGTAGGTGCGGGGACTTTGGCTATGCCATTGGCGATGAGCCATATGGGAATAGTCCTGGGTACAATAGTTATATTATGGTCGGGCACAACCGCAGCTTTTGGATTATACCTTCAGTCCAGGTGCGCGCGATATCTTGAACGTGGGACTGCTTCCTTCTTCGCTTTATCCCAGATCACATACCCCAATGCGGCGGTCATATTCGATGCGGCTATTGCAATCAAGTGCTTTGGGGTCGGCGTTAGTTATTTGATCATCATTGGGGACCTGATGCCCGGTGTGGTCAGAGGATTTAATGAAGGCGCCGATGCCATCCCGTTTCTTGTGGATAGACACTTCTGGGTAACGGTATTCATGTTGGTTTCACTTCCGCACTGTTCGATCCTTCGGGCTAATCTTCATTAGGCTTGTTGTTATTCCGCTTTCATTCCTCCGTCGTTTGGATTCGTTAAAGTACACCAGTGTGGTGGCACTTATATCGATATCGTATCTAGTGGTGCTCGTGGTTTACCATTTTGGAAAAGGTGATACGAAAGCAGATCGTGGAGTGATACGGGTTATTAAATGGGGAAGTCTGATCGAAACACTTCAGAGTTTCCCTGTCATCGTTTTTGCATATACGTGCCATCAAAATGCAAGTTTTCATACCCTTTCCCCCTCATAAAGCTGTATAACTTTTTACTGACTTGACTAGATGTTCTCTATCTTGAATGAAATTAAAGATAATTCTCCTCGAAGGTCAGTTGTGATACATGGATTTCGACCTTTGACGTAAAACTAATATCATTTGGTAGAACAACTGGTTTTATTATTGCAAGCATTGGCTCTGCTGCGTCTATCTATGTTCTTGTCGCGATCACTGGTTACTTATCATTTGGTAACAGCGTTCAGGGCAATATAGTAGGAATGTGTAAGTCTTTAACTACTCAAAACTCTGGGTGTAGCTGACTATCTCTCCAGATGTTCCATCCATCGCCTCTACTATTGCAAAAGCAGCGATTGTCATTCTTGTCATGTTTTCCTATCCGCTTCAAGTCCATCCATGCAGAGCCTCGGTGGATGCAGTCTTGAAATGGCGACCAAACGGCTCTAAAAGATCCAGGTCATCGCCACATGGCTCACCTTCAAGATCTGCGTTACTACCTAGCGCTCCTTCGCAACCCACAGCTAGGAACGACACTATCGGCGAGTTGAGATTCGCCATTATCACAACGGGGATAATCATCCTAAGTTATATCGCCGCTATGACCGTGTCATCGCTTGACAAAGTGCTAGCTTATGTTGGTAGTACTGGAAGCACAAGTATTAGCTTTATTCTCCCTGGGCTCTTCTATTACAAGATTTCAGCACCGGACTCTCCCCATCACCAGAGACTAGCCAAGGAAGATGATGAGGAGAATGATACTGACGAAGAGGGGGGACTACCTGGTCTTTCAAACACTGCACCGTGGCGGAAAACAATACTTCGGAAATTGTCGCTTGCATTAGCCATTTACGGCATCTTCGTAATGATTATCTGTCTGGGAATCAACCTGTTCTTTACAGCAGCTGCCCACTGAGACTTAATGAGACATTTGTGCATTTTGGCGGCATTGCATTGGCATCGGGATCCAGGACAGGCGTTTGGCATTTTGGATAAGATGACTTCGGGTACGTATATAATAAGGCCCAAGAGTGTCAACTTGATACACACTGGCATGTACAAGCGTTAAATAGTATAAACTGTAAAAATATAAAAAGCGTCCTACAAATATCCTTCGGTGCTTTCTTATGATATTGACACCTTTTTCGAAAGATTAATGCGCATTTAGACTTCATATTATCATTTGCATTCATATTCCACACCCTCTTACTTGCCAACTGACTTCCCATCTCAGTCTTCATTTTGTAAATGCTCGACAGAGGATCCCTTTACTCTTTAGTTTTTAAGTCCCTAAGCAAAGTCTCTCATATGAAAAGGTTCCGTACAATATCTCTTTTAGTGTTTGTACAGTACATTATATATATACACCCTTTGACTTAGTTTCCCAACGCCTTTACTTAATGCATACACCAAAGCTCAGAAACGCCCACTTCTATGCAATCTGCTATCATCATACAACCTTCTCCGTTTCTATTTTCTCGTCCTTCTTCACCTTCTTGTCATTTATTGAGCTATGTTGTGTTGGGATGCCCTTGGGTCTGAATTTCGGCTCTAGTAATCCGGCCTGCTCAAACATTAGCGCCTGCTCATACTCAAAGATGTTGCCCAAGTAGCTAGCTAGCACTCGTATAATTCACTTTCGTGGCCTTTTGCCAAACTGGGACCTGAGAACTTACCATAGATAACAGCCTCCAAGCAGGATCACTAGGTTGTGCACCAACACCCAACCAGTATTTGGCGCGCGCCGAATCGAGCTTGATATCTTTCCACGGTCTGCCTTCGCCGTCTACTGCGGGTTTGGGGATTGGATCGTACGTTCCTGTGATTGAGAACCGTTAGCCTCTGCAGCGTGATATTTCCATCCATCCTTTTTTTATCCAAATCGCCATGGGGCCCATATTCCCTCGCTCATGCGTTCCTTCTCCATTGACTGTATCTAAAACGTGCAGGAAGACATACCGAGTACTTCAAGTGGTTTGCTATCTCGTGCAGTTCTATAGATGCTGATCAGCAGTGCTCAAAAGAATTTAAGGGCGGTCTTGCAAGTCGCAAAAAGATATTGAAGACGAACCGTGCTTGACACACAACGATGTTGTAGAAAGGCGCATGCCGGCGTCCAAAACGCGCAAGACGAATTTTGACGACCATTTTGCTAGATGAGCTGTGTGAGGGGGTGCGTCGTGAATGGGTTTATGGTGAGGGTTGAAGGCTCGAGGAAGACATCACTTTGGGCTGGGCGGAATGGTGGAGATCAGTGGGGCGGGATTCCGCTTCAACGACATGGGCGGGATATCTTGATTATTGAGAGAACCGTGTTATTGGAGAGTAAAAACTAGAAAGGGATTTTTTGGGTAATCATACTCTAATATCTCAAGGACAGGATTTGTATATTCAAAAAAGCCTTTGTTGAACTACCTTTGATACAACTATTTTTCACCTTTTGTAAATTTACGATATCAAAGAACATCTTTCCACTCAATCACTGCAAATGTATAGAGCAAAAATGAAAGTTAGATCATACGCGTAGATTGAGCTGCTGGCATTAAAGATCAATAAAGTATACCTATGAGAAATTAGATTATTACACGGTTAATGTTATTCATCGCCTATAATTCTATAGTGAACCATTTCTACAATCTGGGAATGCTACAATATCCTTCGTTATAGGAGCTGGTAACATCTCTGTTTCAGTGATGTCAGATATGTCTAGATCAAACTACTAGAGCCTAGTTTTGGTAAGATGAAAAGTATTCATGTAACTTTTGATAGATTAATTAGTTGGAATATATGTGGACTACGTCGAAACACAATATCCTCTATGTGTATCTAGTGCGTGGGCTGCATTCAAGAATACAAAATATTAAATATGGTACCAGAGTCCTCATTAAAATTCCTTCTCTCATGGCCAATCTTGAGCATGCTTCTTCAAGTTTACCTAAAGTATCACAAAGAGAAAATGATATCATTGACTTGAGACGACAATTCGGGAAAACCTTAGTATCATCTTGTTATCATTGATTAGCGAAGATTGATTGATGACATTGTATGTCTCTCGTAATTTACAATTGTTCAAGTGTTCTCAAAATAATGAGAGAGACTCAAATTGAACCTCTACACATATATTCGGCTAAATGTCAGCCCATAATAAACGTGACTCGCATCATCAGATATGATGTCAACATATCTAGTGAAGGGATATAACAAACGCTAGCGGAGTGAATTATAACTAAGTCAAGCTTCTTATTCAAATTACAACCCCCAAATCCTCCTATACGTTTCAAGTGCTGTGAAAGAGGCCTACCCACATATCTCGAAGCTAAAGCGGTACCTAGATACAATGGTCTTGAAGGTATGCACAGCTTCTTAGAAACTCCAGAAAGTTCTTGAATGGAAACTTCTTCTCCCTGTGTTAAAAAACCGATGAATTAAAACTCTACACTACTTTAGCGTACATATGCTTAGTAGTTCTGTTATAAAACAATGACTGCTTCATGAACCTGCAGCGCCACGCGTAAAGCTTGTAGCGGTTTACGTTGTCTGAGTACATCGAATTAACACAAGGATGATGGTTATATTTCAGCTTCCTTGATATGATAAAATTCTGCATAGAGCCTCCCGCTGAGAATGAATACAGACACTCTCCGCCAAAAATGCTGCGGCATTGGACAAGGACCTCATGTCGATCGGTGCCTTCTCTATAGATCAGCTCATGGAGCTTGCAGGCCTTTCTGTTTCTCAAGCTGGTACTCATCTTCTCTATTTCACTGTATCTCAAGTTTAGGCCCACCCGTTGTCTGCTACCGTTCGATACGGGTCGGTGTACGAGTTGATATTGGCCCACGGTCATATATTACGAAAGGGAGTTTTATAGTCAATAGCTTTTTGATTGCTGGTCTGAGTTGTATATCTTTAGCATGAGATTTGGCCTTCCTAACAGTGTAATACAATCGGTGGCCTGGATTGTGAGATTATTAGAAGTTATCATATCGACGCCACGACTGACATGCTATTCGCAGTTTACCGCGTCCATCCTCCCAGAGCCGGTCGTAGAATACTAGTAGCTTGCGGACCAGGAAACAACGGTAAGGAAAACACCGGCCGAGCGGAAGCTTCTTGCTAATAATGCGCTATATGAAGGAGGAGATGGGCTCGTCGCTGCAAGACACCTTTGGCACTACGGATACAAGCCAACCATCTACTACCCAAAACAAAGCAAGAACGATCTCTATCAAGTACAAGCCCAACCCAGAACCAGAGATCTCATAAACTAAGCTCCTTAGCGTCTTGCAACACAACTCAAAAACCTCTCTGTTCCATTCACCGATGATTTCCCTACTGCCATGAAAGAGACGGACCACATCGTCGACGCTATCTTCGGTTTGCTCCATACGCTCCTCCGATCTTGTATTTCTTCTAACTTCTCCTTTTTCAAAAAGGCTTCTCATTCTCCGGCGAGGTCCGCGAGCCATTCCCAGCCGTGATTTCAGCTCTAGAGAAGACATCTCTCCCTGTGACCTCGGTCGACGCCCCATCGTCATGGAACATCGAGACCGGACCGCCTTCAGACGGGCCCGGAGCGAGATTCATGCCAGGCATACTCGTGAGTTTGACGGCGCCGAAACCTCTGGTGAAGTGGTTCACCGGTCGGCATTTCATCGGTGGCAGGTATGTGACTTCTGATAAGGGGGCTTCCGGCTCCTGTATTCATGGGCATGGCGAGGCTAATTCCAGGCAGATTTGTAAGTCCGGACATAAAGGAGAAGTATGATTTAGATTTACCTGAGTACGAGGGTATTGATCAGGTTGTGGAAGTTGACGGAGAAGGCAGCCCGAGATCTAAGGTGTAGGAAGCTAAAATGTGGTGGTATAATTGCCCTTCCAAGTAACAAACATAGTTTGTATATCCTCTAGCAAAATCTTATATGTCAAGCTTGCAGAAAAGAACAGAACAGAACCGACCAACCAATTCCCAATCATCACCAAGGCTCAATGTCGTCCAGCAAAAGCAAAGAGCCCACACATCTAATTTCCTTCCTTCCTGGTCAATATGAGATTTAGAACAACCGAAAACACTCTTAACCAAGTAACCAAACATATGATCCGAACTCAACTATAATCCTTCAACAAGTCAACTGTGCGAAGGTACTGATGTCGTCTCTGCCAAAGGTGGCCAAGCCCACTCGCTATGTTTTCTGGATACGCATTCAGCACACTCAGCCTTAGCATCTTACTTTACTGCTCGAAGTGATCAACACTAAATTTGGAAATACTCTATAACCTGCATTTGGTTATAGTGTTCAACTCACTGCCAAATATGTTTGATCTGTGACTCTTCAACTCGAAAGCGTTCTACTTTTGCACTCCCCGTCGATCTCGATGATGAGGCAACCTATCTCATCACATCGATAAACAGTTTGTGAACATCAGGTATGACTATGTAGTGTTGGTATTATGTATATACATTGTCATGTATGCTCTCTCCCATGCACGCCACAATTCGATCTCAGTAGAATACGCCAGTCCCAATGCTTCGACCATATAGGCCTTCCATCTGACCAAAAACTAACTCGCCATCAACCTTCTTCCTTTGCTATGGGTCAACAAAAAGCGAGAAGCCAAGCGCCACCCAATGCCAGCAATGAGCCAACCCACCAAAGCACAACATTCTGAAGCAGGGGGAAAAAAGAACTCGCTAAGACGGAACTTTTGCCACCTTCCAACGCCAAATATTCATACACTGGAGGTTTCCTCCCACAGAATCATCTATATATCTCTAATTTACCTATTAATTTCCTTTTTTTTCTTCCTTCCATCCTTATCCTTCTCCCGTTCTCCGCTTCTAACACGGTCTTTCTCAAGTAACAGACTCAGCTGGCTTTTACTTCTTGCCATCATGCTAGGCACGCTTGCTGATAGCGCACTTGTGCCAGTGGGAAGTGACGGGATAGGTCGTTTAGCAAACATTTCATCCATTTTACCCGCTCCTTTGTGTTTATCTGTATTATGTGGAATATTAGAGGGTCTTGTATCGGTAGTACCTATATCGAGTTGACCTGTGGCAGGCGCCAGGTTTTGGCTAATTGTGGTGGAACTTTTACTCTTGAGTGGTTGGCTACGGGTTGAAGCTTTGCTACTATGCTCATAATGTCCACCGGCGTCGGTTTGAGCTCTTATAGTGGGCCTTTCGGATCTTTCTTTAGCATTCCTTTCTTCCTCCACATCACGTGGTGCCCTATGAGTATTCGCCGGTGGAAAGGATCCCTCCGATCTACTTGGTAGTTGTGTATCAACCACTTCTTCTGACACATTTACTGCTGAGTTCTTGGGCGGCCGAAATGACGGCGATATCTCAAGATCAGAATCATCGCATGTACTGACTTGCTCTAGCCCAATAGAATGTTCGCCTGTTTCGACTCTCTCTTTTTCTCTCTTCTGCCTCTTGAAATCATGCAAGAGAACTTTCTGCATCTCAAGATCTTCAGCCTCAGCAACAGACATATCCTCTTTTGCAATATCTGTTTGCATGGTCTGCATATTTCGAACAGTTGATGGACCTGGATCTCCATTTGAGATCGAATTCCTGTTTTCTATCCTGTGTAGAGAAGCTGGATAATCATCATCATTGATATGGCTCTCTACCAAAGGTTCTTGGGATTCTTTCGTTTTTGGGCGAACTTTACCATGAGGTGATTTTGGAGCTTTTGGCTTCTTCAAGACCTTCTCGGGTGAAACCGAAAAGTTCTCCTGAAACTTGGATATTGTAACGGCCTTTTCTTTACCTTTACCCTTTGGTAGCAGTGCTAAAGGTGGCGGTGTTTCCATTGATGGTGATGTGACATTGGAGAGAGGCAACCCAGACTTGAATTCCGCAGATGACTTTGAACTCGTTCGGCGGACCATTGTCGGCCTCTTTTTCCTTGTAGATGCTATAAATGCCTGGCTTTTCTTCTTCCCTTTCTTTTCCGGCTTCGATATCTGTGGATCGGCAGACGCTGGATCAACGATACCATGTGAATTCGTGCTGATTGAAGAAGCTTCCACTACGTCATCTGCTTCGATATCTGAACTCGCAGGTGACGCAAAGCCAACGGAAGGTCGCGGTCCGGATGGAGGCGGAGCATCTGCTTTCTTGAGTATAGGCGGTAATGGCGAGACTGCAGGTATCTTGGATGTAGATACAGATGATGTCGTGCTTGGTCTGCTGTCCCCTTGTGCCATAGTAGGTCTTGCATTGGAGGATCCGCCATCAGTATTGGCAGTGTTCTAAGATTCCAAAATTCAGTATGTTGTGGCTTGTGCGAGCAGGGAGCTCATACCGGTGTCTGGGGTCCGCTCTCATCACGATTTGAAGGTCCTCGTAGGGGCATAAAAGTTTCGCCGTGTGAAATATGGGCATATATGCTTGCTACAGTAGAAGCATTCAATTGGCGTCTGTTGCTGCCCCATATACGCCACCAAAACTGTTCTAAACGTATAGCTGTGGGATCGAGAAGCCGTCGCTGGGTGGTGGTATAGACTATTGGGCATTAGAAAGATTCCCTGCGCTCGACAGGGAATTTATAAGTATACCTTTCCACATGCGTTCAATATCATCCCCATTTACCGGCTCGCCAGCTTTTCTCTCAAGGCTTTGCTCTATATGAGGCGCGTTTACCACAATGCCCTTGGGCAGGAGGTTGGGGCGATCATTCGACATCTTTCTATCGTAGCCAGGACGTACCTGCTAACTGAAGCAGCTCTTCTCCTTAGGAGAAGTGCTGCAACAGGTCACCGGTCGATCGATTACATTCAGAAAGTCACATCTGTGAAAGATCGAGGCAAGGAGCAAAATGTGAGAAGTTGTACAGAGTTTCCTTCCAGGAGTGTATTCACAATCAAAGAAGTAAGAATGCTTCAGAAATCTCCAGATTTATCTCCCACCCAGTATAGATTTCGAAAAAGACGCCGAGGTTGTCTGTTGTGTCACAGCGTTTGGAACAATAGAAATCTAGAAGATCTGTAGAGGGAAAGCTCAACAGGGCGCGTGATGACATGCCAGTAATGCCACTACTTTGGTTAGTGTAGAGATGGGCAGAACGATGCCGGGTCCGCAGCGCCGTACCTGCTTGCAGAGTCAGCGCGATCCTCAATATGAAGACGGAAGAGGGGAACGAACGAGCGGTCGACAAAGCTTACGTGAATGTAGTGATAGGGTGCAGAATATTGGACAAATACACAGCACGCCGAATTGGTGAAGGCGGCTGATTTTAAGGTTTTTTTCTGGGTCGTGGTGACTAGAGATGTTGTCGGGACCGCTTGCCCGCGAGTTTGCAGTCTGTGCTGAGGGGCAAGACTGGATGAAGGACTTCAAACGCTGCCGAGGATAGCCTTCGACCAATTGTTATTATTATTCTTCGACTTTTGGATTGGCTGGTGACTTTAGTCTCGAGAAGCGATGCAAGAACTAGGAGGGAATTTGCCCCAAGGGAGGGGAGAGGTATTCTGTGCCACCAGTCAGTTGTCTTCCCTTGCTTCCAATTCTCAGTCAGCTCGGCGTGCAATAAAGTACCTTCTGTCCACCTGACGAGCCGGTGCTGCTGGTCAAGTGGTACGCATCCGGTTGGTCCCTGGATTGAAAAGAGAGAATCCCAATTGCTGAGTCTGTGAATGAGGGAAGGGAGGCCGTATTGTCTCGATGGGTTGCAGGGCCAGCGCGGAGCAACGGGGAGGAGGAGGTGCAATAATAACGAGGATGGTAGACGTCAATATGGATTAATGACAGGCACGAACCGGATTGATTAGGACGTTGCGTAGTCTCTTTCTGTTCTTTGCCCTCTCGGATGCTCTCTGCGTGAGGGAGCTACTGGTATCTCCAGGTCTTGCTCGCGACAACATATCTCTCGCGGTGTTATTCCGAGACTTCAGACTTCAGCATCGTGACCAGAGGTTCTAGATTATTGGATTGAGGTTCAAGCCTACGTTCTACTGTGCTACGACTCTACACGAATGCAAGTGCCGGGGTTTCCTGCCGCTCCCCTGCGCGCTTCATCTCCAGCACCCAGATATGATTCTGAGCAGCTTCCCTTTCAGACCCCCATGCTCGTCCATCATTCCGCGAGTTCCCTCGGAGCCTGGCGACTGGCGGCAGTGGCAATAGTTGGTACACCAGTACTACATACTCCACGAACGTGCTGGCATTGATGCCTATTGGCAGCAACAACTATACCGGCGTAACAGCTACGTACCTCAAACTGCACGTCGTCGACAGGACAAGGCCGTCATGCAGCCTCGGCCACCCACCGTCACCGTCTACGCCAGCAAGTGAGAAGATGGATTCGAATTAGGACTTGCATTGTGCATATTTTAATATCAGAGTGCACACACAAGATATGAATACCCTCCCATGGCCTCTTCGGAGGTAGAGGATTCTCCGATCCATTCTCCTTCCTAGCATTTTCCAGCATCATCCAGCATCCAGCGTCCGTCAGATCCTCACCGCTTCCTTTCCCCCTCCCCAGCTAGCGAGCTATCATCCACGACGTCGGTTCGATATTTGTACGTCAGCTAGGTGCTGTCAGATGGCTCCCCTCCTATTCATACGGCCCGCCACGGGAGCAAGTAACGGGAGGAGATACGTGAAAGGTAGGTTGGACTGCGGCTGCTCTCACCCAACATCCAACGCCAGCAAAGCCGTCCGCGCCACGATGCGAGCAAGTACCCAACGTCTTCCTTCAACCTGCCGCCACTGTGAAGTGTAGTGGAAAAAGTAAAGGGAAACCACTCCAATCACTCATATCTCTCTGCTCCGTATCCCCGTGCCGAGCACATGTAGCAGTTGTACGCCTCAAGAACCATAGATTCTTGTCCGGCTGGGAGTCTATCTCTGGACTGGACTGCTGACTGAACTGCTGACCCAGCCTGAGTCCTCGCCTGGTCTCGTCTCGGATTCAATCCCGTCGTGTGACGAGGAGATTCCCTTCCGCATCTCTTCTTCAGCACCCAAAACCCCCAAGCACAAAGGAATCACCGGATTCCCAGACCGGACCCATCTCCTTCTTGTCCGTCCTCGGTTGCACAATCTGCCCGTAGATTGCACGATCGATATCCCGTTAGTGATCGATTTCATGACTGATGGAAATGGCACATCCCACCCACCAGCAGCCTCATATCGATGCTTTTCAGCCGCACGCCAGCTGTCCACCCAAGTACCGTGGTGCGTGTAGTTCAAAGTGACGTTCCTGGTGATCCGCGAGCCTGCTAATAAATCTGCATACAACTACGTATTTGCGTAGGGGTGACCCCCACGTGGATTGCCGTACGCGAATACCCCACACTAGGCCCCTCCTTTGCGGAAGTCGGTGTGGATGTGGTATGATGCAAGGGTGGGTGCGCATCGACCGTTTGAGGCAATCACGAAAGGCTTACTACCACGTGTCCCAACACGACCCGGCTATTCCCAATCCACTTCTGCTGCAAGTGGAAGCGGACGTAGCCAGCTTTGATATGACATGTGAACTTCGCGCGTGGTGAAGCAAGTATAGCGAGGGGAGAAAGGAGGATAGGAAGGAAGAGAGCAATAGGGAGCGAGTATGTAAGATGAAGGGAATGCCAAAGATGCCCGATCAACCGGGGGCGGACAACTGATGCCGCGATTGACATATCTGCAGTTTCTCTAGCTGTCAAATCGATCGGAATACCGTGAGATACTGGCCCATGGCGCTGGGTCCTGGCAGATATTGTGTCATGTTTCACTTGCAATATTTCTCTCGATAATTGGCCAAATCATTATATTGGCAGCATTGCAATATGACAACTTAATTTTAGTCTATTCGCTCCCAGAAATCCGTCTATTCGCGATGCGTACATCATGCCATTATAACTCCTATCTATGTAGTTGTGTAACCACCATCCACTGCTTATGTTAGCAATCGCGCTACATACTCGAGTTCCAAAGGAAGACATACCTCTCAAATCTGCACCAGTCACATATGCAGAAGCATCAGATGCTAGGAAAGCAACAGCGCCCATGAGGTCCTCTGGCTGCCCCATCTTTCCCTGGGGAATCAACGATGTCCATTGCTTCTTGAGCACTGGGTTCTCGTCCATAATCTTTGCAGTCCTGTGTTGACATTAGCAAAAGTAATTGATGGCACCGCCCGAAATGGTGGACTTACAATGCAGTGAGCATATATCCAGGAGAAATACAGTTGACGCGGATGCCAGCATGTGCCCACTCAACCGCTAAACTCGAAGCCAAATGTCTAACAGCTGCCTTGGAGGCATTGTAAGGGGCCTGTGGCTGTGGCACGTTGACAATGGCACCTGACATGCTTCCAATGAAGACCAAACTGCCAGGAGCCTTACGCGCCATCAAGTGCTTCGCAACAGCTACCGCGAACAGGTATGTACCGTCAACGTTGACTCCCCAAAGTTTTCGTACTCGGTCTATTGGGTAGTTGATTGCCTCAAAGTTTTCTGTGAAGCCAGCAGATGTGACCAAGTTATCAATTTTTCCGTGTTGTTCGAGAATATCCGCAATAGATGCATCAACAGATTCCTGGGACGAGACATCTGCGTAATGTGCCGTTACCTTTGGTACTCTAGATGCAATTAGCTTTGACTACGATATTTTAGAAGAAAATTACACACCTGTCTGCTCCTGGGTTCTCCTTCATGAAAGACTCAACAAGCTGTTTAGCAGACTTATCTGCCTCCTCCTCTGTAACATATTAGTCAATACTCCTCGTCACAAAAACCACATTACATACTGTTCATGTCAACAATGGCGACATCAGCACCGCTGATAACCAATGCCTGGCTCATGACCAAGCCCAGTCCTCTCGCACCACCAGTAACAACGCCAACTTTTCCTTCCAGCGAGAAAGCAGCCAAGGTACGCTTAAAGTGTAGTCCACCTCTCCCTTGTACAGGAGCACTGGAAGGTAGCTCTTCCTCATTATGCTCGACCTCGACATTGGGATCGGTTCTAGCGAAAGATCCCTCCTTTAATTGCTCATGCTCCTCATCGACTTTGTCCGAGAGCGATGTGGTGTTGTGAATGAAACGTTGGGATATGGTGGGAACGACGCGAGCTGAGGCTGCTGTAGCTCCTGGTGCTCGCACCGCGCGCACAACTTGACGGATGATTTGTGGGCGAAACATTATATAGGTGTTGAGGCTTTTCGAAGAACGAGAACGTGTTTTCCTTTTTTTAAACGGTGAAGATAGGCCACCGAGACGAGGTACAGTGGGGCGGAGAGTTAGAATTAAAAATCGAGCTAATGTGCCTCAAACGGGAACAGGCAATCTGATAGAATACGAAGTGGCTTTTGATTGAGATGGTAAGAAATTTGAATATTGAGATGTGTTTGTAAGTATAGATGAGAAATCTGTACTCGAAGATTTTGAGCTCTGAAGAGCTTTGTCTGCACTGTGACGTTTTAATAGTGGACATATCTTGAAGGTTTCCATATATTCTGACTAGGATGTGGGATATGGTTGAGCTTCCGAGTGGATACGGTGCTCGAATTCATTACATTGAGATGGGAAAAGAGGAGGCAATGATGTGGATTTTGCTCAAAGAGACAAATTACTTTTATGTATAAGCGTAAATGATTGTCAATTACAAATATATGGGAGTGTACTCGTGCAAGATCAAAACATTTGTTTATCACTGTCCGTCTTTTTTGCCCCACGTTTTGAACCCCGACTTTCCGAGTGGGTAATCACGTGATATATCATTCCTTGAGGACTCAATTGATGGAAGGGTTTTACTAAACTGAATCTTCTCGGTACATATGTAAAAAGGAAAGAAACACTCGAGAGTGATGACTACAGAACTGTGACTCTCATTTAAGCCTTTCGTTTGCATGCCTTACATGTTTCAACATAATTACGCATGACAGCTTTATGTCCTCTGTGTTATGAGAAACTGCCAGTCAAGCCTCAACAGACTACCGTAGCTATCTTAACCCCGAAGGCTAAACCCAAAATAGAATAGGCATGTAGGATTTAGTGCAGGATTCACAGCCACTCCTCCTCGATGATGAGTCCACCCTCCGACACCAACGTCAACCATCTCCTTACCTTCATCAAACCTCCATCAACCTCAGCTGGTCTGTACACTACATAACACACGACAACCTCGTAGAGGCATCTCATTAACTTACCTTTCATTGAATACCACGATACAGAACAGTACAACACGATACCATGCGTTTCGCACAGATTGCCGGCGTTATCGCCACCGGCTCTATGAGCGCGAATGCCTTTCTCCTCCCACCCGCCATCACCGAAGTTGAGATCGCTAGTCGTCCAGTCGCTCATAAGTACTCAAAGTTCTATATTGCTGTAGATTGCAATGGCTGTGATGTTGCCACTGTGGATAAGGCCGGAAACGTGGACGAGACCAAGTTGACCAACACTGAGCGTAACCGTCTGGCTTTCCACCTCTCTGTCAAGGAACAGGACCAAACCGCCGACCACCTTATGATCAATGGCGTCCAAATATACCCCGTGGAGCCACAGGCCGAAGATTTTGGTTCCGTTCTTAGGGCACAGCAGGTTGTCCCGACGGTACAGGACGGAGTACACATTCAAACAGCCAGAGGATCACCCGAGTTGGGATATATGCTTAGCACCGAGAACAAACAGGTCGACAAAGGCCTCAACCTCGTTAAGGTCCATTTTGAGGTTGTCCAAGTGCGTGACAAAGACGTTACCATGCAAGCACTAGATATCCATCTCCTCGAGACAACAGCTGGCAAGTTAGAAATTGCGAATGTGCAGGTCGTCAAAGTGGATGCCCCTAAGGAGGGAGCATGCAATTCAGCCATTTGTAGATTCAAAGCCCTTATCGCAAACAAACTTTCCAAGTTGAAGGGATGCATGGGAAAGCCAAAGCACTCCGACCCTCGTCCAAATATTCAAGTTGGACCAGCTGCCGGCAGCCATACTCGTCCATATTTTACTCCCGTTGGCACTTCTGGAAGCGTCGGCAATACACCAGGCCACCCTCACCCACATCACAAGGGACCTCACCGCGGCCACGGTCACCGCCGTCATGGCGGCGTTGCCCGTTTCATACGCAGTCTCGCATTTCATGTTGTCATCCCAATCTTCCTTGGTGTTGCTATGGGAATCGTAGCCAGCCTAGTCGGAGTAATTATTGGACAGCTTGCGATATTCTTATGGCGTGCGCTCTTCCGTCGTAATCAGCAACCTTCCGAGTATCAAAAGGTTGACCAAGTCGAGGCTGCTGAGGGCAAAGAGGACTCCGAGGCCCTTTTGGCACCCCCAGTTTATGAAGATGCTCCAGCTTATGAGGAGGCTGTGAATGAGAAGCAGTAAATTGGATAGTGAGGCCGTCATCTATTGTAACAAGCGTAAGACGAAATCAGAGCTCGATCAGAATCTGATCACGCATCGTACTGCTTGTCACAATGTGACTTTAAAGGAAAACTGTCCAATACTGGGAATCGATACTTTGGTTGTTAATCTACCAACGGGGTGGTGCTACTGATGTTGGCTTTGATAGCAACGATGACGGCGTTAAGGGGTGGGTAGGAGTGAAATTGTATGGATTGGATGGGGATTAGGATATGGATGAAGCGGGGTTTCCTTTTACTTTCGTATTAAATTGCAACACAATCACCCTATGTGGCTTATGTCGTCTTGCCTAGATCTGAGAGTGATGAGTGCTACCACGAGCGTGACTTTTCCCCGGTGGTGATAGCTGAACCCATGCCAAGTACCAGACCCCTTGTTTTTCTTTTGGCAGCATTTGCCCCTGAAGTGAGGAGGATGATGGTGCCTTGCCTGACACAGCACGCGCTGGGACCTGACCTGACGGCGGCAATGATCTAGCGTAGTTGACCCCTTGGAAAAAAGCCCCTGGATGTGGACTACCGCAACACTAGAATTTTCAGGGACTTGTTTCACACCACCAGAAAAGAAATCCCACCTAAATCATTGGTAGCAGCACCCTAACTAAACCTGCGGCAAACTCTAAACTACAGCGTCGGTGTCCCTTCTACAGGTCCAGTACAGCAGTACGTATAGTACAGGTCTGCGGTAGGGCGTTCTTCGTAGATTCCGTACCGCTCGTCGTTACGGTAGCCTCAGGGTGCCGTGCAGTTGTGCAGCAGTGTGCAAACTCCATAGGGTTGCATTTTTACCAACTTGACCATCTTCAATCTTACATTAATTGCCTATTTCGGTGCTTCAGCCATTCACGGCTCTGGGGATTCTCAGCAAGCGAGAATTCAACCACTTGCTGGCGGGCGGAGTGTGTGCAGAAGACTCGACTCGACTCGACTCGACTCGACTCAACTGGGACCTGGACACTCTCAGCCCAACAACCCTTTTCTGTGTGATCCACCTTGACCGCTTTTGCAAAACGGGGGCCCCAAAATACTCTCTTCCCTCTCAACTCGACATCCTCGAGCCTCACCTTCACTTCATTCGGCCTCTGCCTTTTTGGTCCATGCTGAACATACAG
>Ga0247810_10000945_pt1 | contig 21605 bp, 19 predicted proteins | sample UWRJL119311C1_FD_179918 | JGI IMG/M metagenome (GOLD analysis project Ga0247810, IMG submission 179918) | Plant litter microbial communities from Arlington Agricultural Research Station in Wisconsin, United States - UWRJ-L119-311C-1 | ecosystem: Environmental > Terrestrial > Plant litter >... | reverse complement strand
CCCCACCTATTAGCAGATCATCATATAGCGCTGAGCCAGATATAATCTAGGGATCAAGCTACAAGTTTCCATAACCTGGAAAACTTGCATTAGCACAAAGGGTTTGAAATATGACATCATTATGTAGATGAGTAATGCCTTAGTTGCCAAGATATCTACCTAAGAAAGATGGATTGTGGTCAACCAGCCAGTGCATTTATCTGCACGAGAAACTGGATCCTTTTGCCCCTGTGGGAAAATCATCTTACGTGTAACCTCAATCATTAGATAGTGCATCATGTAATGCGATGCAGATAGGCTATGCAGGTCATCGGATAATGTGACCAATATATGGCACCTTATATCTACACGTATTTTGAAATGTTGCAATTGAGTTTTGATATGGCAAATGCCCAGTCTATTTTCTGGATCTGCAATTTCAAAATAAGGTAGTGCTTATTTCAGCGGCACTGAGTTCACTAAACCTTGTTTTTACTTTAGCAGTACCATAGTCTCATGCATAACTCATGTATAGATTGAGACCATCATTTAAAAAACAAGACTACAACGACCTGCCTATTTGGCTGAGGAATTATATCCTAAAAGAGGCAGAATGATTCCAATAATCTAAACGGCTTCTCGACTAGCCTCATTCCTATATTTATTATCAGAAAAACTACTAGCGAAAGTAGAATTGCGACAATGTCGTAGTTAAGCGAGATGGTACAGCTAACTTAACTGTATCAGTGAGTCCATAGTTGCCTTAACAAACGAGTAAATCGAAGTTGGGTTTCCATCGGCATACTCACAAGTGTATCTTTGAATGACGGGAACATGCAGAAGATTAGTGCTGTCTGTAGCAATTTACGCGACTAGCCTAGATACCGACCTGCTGCTATGCAAGTTTCGACTTAGACCTTTCTTTCTCTAAGTAGATCCATCTTCAGTCACACTACCTCCAGTTTAGAGAAAGTCGCCACCCAAACATCCATATTTCTCACTTTATTTTCCCCTCCATCAAGCCTATTCACCGCCATTTCCACAGTATCCCGCAAGCCCTGTAGCATACTCTTCTTTGCATCACCGTCCACCGCCTCCAGAGCATCATCGACACGTTTCTTTCTTAGCATGGTAACTTCTTGGTAGCCATCCCGCTGTTCCGCATGTGGTACCATGAAATGCTCCTCCATAATCTTCCAGCCGGCACTTTCTGCCATGGTGCGGATCTGCTTTGGTGTTGTTGCATTTCTAATGTTTGCACTAGAGCTCTTAGATCGACAGGTTTCCAATGCACTCCAAGTAATGGCAGCGAGTACGTGTGGCACAGCGTCCCGTAGAGAAGTAACCATACCATACTCTGCTATAAGCAGTGACGAAGACCGTGATAGAGCGAGGGCGAATATGGGCGGTAGAAGTGCGGGCTCCGCAAAGTACCAAATGCAGTGACAGAAGACAATATGATTGAAATTGTCCGAAGACTTGCTAAGATAACGCGTGGGATCATCCTGGACAAACGTAACACGGGAGCCAATCGGGGAAGCAGCGATATGACTATGAGCTAATGTCTGATTTGGAGTTCCTATGGTGAGCCAGTGTAAGCTTGGTCATGAAGATAGACAGTGAACTTCAGATATGGATACCGTAGTCCATCGGTGCAGGATCAACTGCCACGACATGGCCCTCTGGCCCAACGGCATCAGCCAAGACAACTGTGAAGTCACCTTGACCACCTCCAATCTCCAGGACTCTATCACCTGGCTTGATACCCCAGAAAGTAAGCAGTCGTTGTCGGTGTTTCATGGCAGCGAGTGTATGTTCGGGATCTGGCTGTACTGGGTCATCAAGGAACCACTCGGCCAGCTGTTCCGGTGAGCTAAGGGCATGAGCTTTCATGTTAGTTGTTGGTTGTATGGCGAAACACAATGTCTTGTGATAATGCAAAGTTAGCCCCGAATGGAAAGGAGAGGATTTTATGGGCGCGTAGTGTGCGTATCCGGAATGATTACGTGACAGGTGAGAATCAGGTGATGAATCGCATAGTTCTGCTCAATCTAAAAGGGAAAGAGGGTGATTGTTCAGGCTGCAAGAAAGAGGAGTTTTCCATCTGCAACTCTGTGCAGCGAGGGTATTTAGTTCCTTACGGGGTCTGTAGCTTTTTGTGGCAAGGATGTTCGTAATCCATGACAATTGCATACACGGATCCGCCTACATATCCATCTGCTTCGATATAAGATGCTTTGCCCCGCGGGCTTGGCATTCACCTGCTCTTTCATGAGTCTGACGGACAACGCTTTGTTACCACAATCTAACCATGCAAACAGTGGAGGAATAAATTCAAATAATAATGCACTAGTGCTTTAGAATCGCTTACCTATAGCAAACAACTACCTGTTCAGCCTGAATGTAGTTCACCTGACCTGGCATATCAGATTTCACGTTGTCGCTTCTGACAAATCGTCCGACGAAAAATGAGATTTGCCGATGATATTCTCGGGAACCGAGATACCAAGTGGCACGATGAATTATTGATACGTTCTAAGGCAAGGAGCATCATTGGGTTTCAGGTTCTGGCAATGCAATCTTTAAACTACGAAAGCAACTGTAAAGGCCAATTGTGACAAGATTAATATTTAGATGGAGAGGTAGTTAATACAATCTCAACATGTTTTACGATGAGAGTTTTTACATCTGTTACGGTCGTCGAGAAAGAAATAAACAACCTGAGATATGCGTTTATTGTAGTTTAAACATTCAATTTGAGAAGCTGCTAGTTACTTCATAGCTATCATGGCTATCATGGCTAAGTTCGTTTTGTGACTTCATTCGTGTGTTGCCCCCACAATTACGTTATGCTCCAAAGCAGCTTCCGTATAGACATCACCAAAGACTGGGTGCTTTAAATAACCCGGATCAAAAATTCGATCAATAGACCTTGATCCTAACCAGTCATTAATTGCACCCCAATCTACACATGTATGCGGGCTTGAAAAGTTAGCATGTGGAATTGCTTGTGAGTGTCCCCAACGCATTGTCACCGGTGTCAGATCGGCACGGCACATTATTCCCTCTCGTAAAGTATCGAGGCAGTGTTCAAGGTGAATCCGTCTGGTGAAAGCCTGTTCGCTGGTAATATTAGGTGTATAATGCTCAGTCCAGAGCGTACGGTGAAGACTTTTCTTGTTCATGTCAGGCATATCCACTACACCTATCCTGAAATTTTGGAGATGGGAATAGATCTCAAGAAAGTTTGGAATGTTCTTACAATACAGTGCAGCTCGTGCATTACTTGCAGGGTAGCAAAATAGCCACCATCTGGAAGCTGAATTGATATATCTTTGCGTGCAGGGTCTATTTTATTCATTTCCTCTGTCGTTAAACGGATGTTTGAATCTTATTAATGTTCTCAAGTTAGAATGCGGTATATCTTACTGCTGGAGTTTTTGGATTACTTACTTTGCAAGAGGTTATGCCATGCAAGCTCCAGCTCTGGGCGTGGATCACCTTGATATTGGCTTTTACCAGACCCTTTGGCAACATTGAAGACATACTGTTGCATATGTAATGCGCTTTGTGCCGGTGCTAGTTATGTTCTATTAGAATAAGAATATTTAGAAGTTTGGTGTTCATATTTCAACAATCGGGTTGAGAAGGAAACTTCTGCCAGAGAATGCATTTTACATACAGTAGCTTAGCAGCAGGTTTCCCTGGGAAGACAAACTAGTAGCTTGAATTACGAAAATCGCGATGGTAACCCAGATGAACAGGACTGCAGTATGTACAACAACTGGCCATGTCAAGTAGTGCTTCCAGGTCTTGTGCTGTTGCTCTGATAGATTTTCAAGCTTTCTCTGAGCATTTTCGTGGAGGAACGCTTCGGCCTCGTCGCCACTATCCGATGATATTTTCCTGAATGAATTGTGTTTATTGCTAAAAAGTCCCATTTTGGTTTCGTTCAGTTGCGGCATTAGGTTTCGAAGAAGTGGGAAGAGCTAAGGAGAAATGTTGCCAGAGATGTCTGGGTGCTTAATGTTTGGATTGATGTGGGCATTGCCATCCATAGAATACAGTTTTGGTTAGTAAGGATTTGAACTTAAAGGCAGGGTTCAACATGTAAAAACCCCTCGATTCTATTAAGCCTGTATTCGGTGTCATAGTGCGTCACAAACTTCCAGAGAACGTCGCTTAAGATTAGAATTAGCAAAATGACAACCATGATTAAAAGGCTTGGGAAAGTCGCATTTCTCTAGTGTTAAGGGATAGCGCAATTGACCAGATAGATTAGCTTAGTCGGGTATAGATGCAGAATGTTGCCAAATTAGGTGGATCACGGGTCACCTCGAGAATGTAAAGATATGCGAAACAGGAGACTTAGTGTACCTCCAACCCTAGTATCACAGATAAATGGTCAGCCACTAAAACTTAGCGGCACTTGTCGTTCTTATGCTACTAGAAAGGTTATGTCACATAAAGATCTGACCCGTGATCCGACTATAAACGTTAGCTTCACTATCCACCTATACGTGCGGCAAGGTGCAGCGGGACGATACGTTGATATGCATGCTGCATGTACAGAAGCTCGGAAAATGTTCTCGTTGGCTTGACCGGACCCTAATGCATGCAGAGTAAGCCTCAGAGAAACCTTGACCCACTCCACTGGGTTCACGATTCCGTTACAGATTATCTCAGCAGAAAGTAAGCCTTTAGGGGCCAGCAGCCGAGAGCATAGCCTAAAAAAATGTTGTTTAGCTTACTACCCCTGTGATCATTGATCTCATACTCTTACAAACGACCATATTGGTACATACACATGTGCATGAAGACGGCGAAGCTGCTATGTATCAGCCGAACTCCACAAACTACATTACATATTCTTGGCATGTAGTGCATATATCTCTGCATATTACCTTGATCGCAGGTTCGCAATTTCGAGCAACTTCCAAATGTAGCTAATATTCAGGACATTTGAGAGGAATAACGAATAGATTTCAAGGGCGAAACCCCCACACGCTAACAACTCACATTCATGACGAAATTTATGGCGAGATAAGAAAACACGTAATGTCTTACGTTAAAATAATTTTTACAGCTGTTCTCTAATGCTTGCGGAAGGTGAGAAAGAATGCTTTGTTTGCCCCTTCAGCGGTGAGTGGTTCTTCAGAGTAAGTTATGTGACAGATCTGCGACCCTAACTCAATATACCGATTATACGAGCTTTAAACACATTGGTACTGAGTTGTCGTGTGTTAGTGTGTTATGTTTTGCTACATTCTATCCTAGGATATAAGGGATGGAGGAGAAATTAAAATACACATGTAAGATCAAGCATGCTTGACGAAAATTAACCATAATTGTATCCAAATGAAGAACTGCACTAGGCTTTTTATGTGGTGTTTAATTTTATGTCAGAAATTTTTACATGCCCATTCAACATAGACATTTGGCAAATATCCTCGATGATGTGCTTGTAATAATTGTCAGTGTTTCAATAACATATTGAAGTAGAAGTTCAATTGGTGAATAAAAACAACTAAACAGCTAGAAATTCTTCAAGCTCCATATCCTGGCTTGGAACCATCTTGTAGCTATTTTGCTCTTCTATGCACATTGATCCAGCTATAGCTAAGGCAACCAAGCCACCGGCAAATACAAACGGCAAACCTATCCAGAAGCCTCCAAGTTCCAATCCAAGAGTGAAAGTGCCGGAATATAGTGGTCCAGCAAGTGAATTACTAACCACATGTAGTATAGTGAAGACGGAATATGCCAAACCGACATTAGCGGCAGATATACTAGAGGTGACAAGGGATCGAAGTATAGACTGAAGGGCACCGGCTGCGGAGATAAGAATTACTCCTGTGACTATTGTCAGACAGATTAACTTTCCCTTTGCACGGTAATATTCTGAGTGCTGAAGATCAAATACCTAAGGCGGCAACCCAAATCTGGGAGCCTATACCAATGAGAAGACAACCCATGGAAAGTGTCACCATGCTGGTGATGGCGATACGTAGATCCTTTATGGGAGCGGCCATGTGATAACGGGAAAGCAGGATTTTGCTTAAATAAGGAAGCAAGATGATGAGGAACAGGAACTGAACGCTATCGCCCAAGGCCATGAATAAATTTGCCTGTTACTAATGATTAGATATGACTTTATAAATATAAATGGTTATTTCCTGGGTCGTGAATGTACATGGACAGTTCACAATAAGGGATTATCTACCTTTGCAAAACTCCACGCAAATCGCTTTGAGATGTAGAGAAGTAATATCATAGCCAAGGAATCTTCACCAAGTTGAGCTAGATATGCAGCCCACAGCAAAAGCATCAATTGTTTGTTTCCAAGTACGATGTAAACCCCAGCAATTAGATTCTTGACGGCAACTTCGATACGTACTCGAACAGTATTGTTTCTTTCAACTTTGGGCAATACAAACCCTATTGCATTCGCGGCATGATGAGATATTCCTGACCGAATAGCTAATCTTGGTATCTCTGAATCAGTCTGTTCTTTTGGCATATTCGGTATAATGCTTGCTGTCGCAGCTGCGGCTAGCAACGTTAGAATCCCAAGACACCAAGGCAACCAAACATTAAAGCCCATTAGTAGCGAGCTCGTGACTTGTGCAGTTATGCTGGCAGCAATAGCTGTCGCTCGAAATCGAACGAAAGTGTTGCTACGATCATCTTCAGAGACTACATCAGCAGCTATGACGTGAAGCATTGTTGTAGCTACGGCTGGTCCACCACCGACAAGTTCAAAGAAGGTACCCAAGAGGACAATGCGGATCGGTACAAATGAAGAGAACCAGCAGACAAGGAAGCTATAGAGTTCCTCTAGAAAGAGGCCGAAGAGAGCAAGTGTAAAAACAACAGAACGGCCATATTTGTCGGCAAGAAGACTATATGGGATTGCGAAGACGGCTATAGAAGGGAAGAATTAGCTTCAACTCTTATGTGACAAACGTGAGAGGGAATGAGGAGGATAATGAGATGCTGCACTCACTTGGAAAGATGCCCAAAAGTCTTTCTATACCCTTGAGGAAAGCCAGCTCCTCTTGTACATCATGTGCCTTACAGATATCGTCGAGGGAGATTATACTCTCAATATCTCCGTGTAAACTGCGGCAAATGACGCGTTCATAAATCTGTGTACGGGGTGCAGGCTGGATATTCTCACCATATAGGAAGAGAAAGACAGTGACGTAAAGTATAGGAAGCAGGTGTCTCTCAGAAAAATGTTGAATGCCTGAAGACTTACTAGCCATAGCATTAATAGCATCGACATTATTGTGACCGTCATGAGCATCGCCATTGTCCTGTCCAGACATATACTCCAGTTCAGCCATAGTGACAACGATTATGAAGCTTCCGCATGTATGGACTCGAGTGTTTTGGTGCTGGCAAAAACCATCGATGAATTTAACTTTCCTATGACAGTCAGAATTTTCATTGGGAAGAGAGAAAACGGAAGAGATGAGTTCCAGAATGGGAACCACTCCCCCACATTAGACTAAGATGAATTTTCACTTTAAAATGCCAAGTTGAGAATACTGTCAGAGATTTTGCATGAAGTCAAGAAGTTCCTAATCAAGAATGTGTTCAATATTTTCTGCTTTGAAGTAGAGTATCGAGCTGACTAGCCGTATGGGGTAATAAGAAGCAATACCACATTGTTGCATAAAAGCAATTGAGAAGGATGCATAGTTCGCCGAAGTGATGCAGTGCAGGAAAAAGATCCCAGTACCCTTAGCTGCAGCTATGATGCAAATCTGTACTTAGATAGGACGTGGGATTACTGCACAGGATCATGGAGTTGAAAGTGAAGTAGATGCCAGTAAAGTGCAAGTCAAATGACTAGTACACCTTTTGTTGATAAAATGTCTCTGCTGCCCTCTCAAAAAAATGTGTATCCATTCAAGCTCATCAGTTCTGTTCAGCAGTAAAAAGCAGTTTACTTTCGCAACCTCAAACTCAAACTCTCAACCATAAATATGCATTTCTCTAAGCTTAGCATCGTGTTCGTTGTAGCTTCTGCCATTGGCAGCTATGCTGCCCCAACTCCTGTAGCTGGTATGTACATATAGTTAGATACTTCGTCCCAGCCTCAGCCATGAACTTATTATCAAAACAGGCGTTACACAAACCGACGCCGATGCAGCCTACGAGCGAGGTCTGTCTAAGCGAACCGATGCTGACGCAGCATATGAGCGTGGTTTTTCCAAGGCTAAGCGAACAGATGCCGACGCTGCTTATGAGCGCGGTATTGCAAAGCGAACTGACGCTGATGCCGCCTATGAACGAGGCATTGCAAAGCGAACTGACGCAGACGCAGCCTATGAACGAGGCATTGCAAAGCGAACTGACGCAGACGCAGCCTATGAACGAGGCATTGCAAAGCGTACGGATGCTGATGCAGCATACGAGCGTGGTATTTCCAAGGCTAAGCGAACAGATGCCGACGCTGCATATGAGCGTGGTATTGCAAAGCGTACGGATGCTGATGCAGCATACGAGCGTGGCTTTTCCAAGGCTAAGCGAACAGATGCCGACGCTGCATATGAGCGCGGTATTGCAAAGCGAACTGACGCTGATGCCGCCTATGAACGAGGCATTGCAAAGCGTACGGATGCTGATGCAGCATACGAGCGTGGTTTTTCCAAGGCTAAGCGTACGGATGCTGATGCCGCCTATGAGCGTGGTATCGCAAAGCGTACAGACGCCGATGCTGCTTATGAGCGTGGAATTGCAAAGCGTACGGATGCTGATGCTGCCTACGAACGAGGTATCTCCAAGGCATAGGAATTTATCACCGTTACATTATACGTGACAGACACGAGCAAGCTCTGACTGGTGAGAAAGACGGATTAGCACTTCAAACCTTCAAGGTTTTCTTTTGTTATGGTACATCTGATCTTTGAAAATATTGAATGACAGAGAGGAAGAGACTGGATTTTTGACAAGACAGATTTATGGCACGGACTTGTGGGAGGTTACATTCCTTTAGTATAGCAACATGTTCACCTTCTTTAAATCCAGAAAGGCCTCTTTTTGAAGTCATTGAAATTTATCTTTATAAGAGCGTATATCATGGTGCAATTGTATCTTCTATACAAAAGAACGTAGGTCTCTCGAGTATTTCCCTCCAGCACATGTCTGGTAAATGATAATAGCTTAAACACATCCAATAGCTAAAACTAAGTAGCTACGGGCGTCTTGTCATAGACTCAAATCTTCGGTATCAACACCTGTTCCATCTTTTTACTCCAAAGAGGCATTATCCTTGTGATTGTAATTGCAGGTCCTTGACTGGTGATTTCTGAACTTCTTAAACAGTGAGCGTGCATACGTTGACCCTCGTTACGATCAATACTGGTATTCGAGAAATATGCTTCAGTGTATTCACAGAAATGTCTCATTCACTTAAGTCAAGCTCCAATTAGTGCAGAGCTATATCTGCCTGATTAAAATTCTGGTATTAATCAACTACTTTGATTCCTATACAAGACAAGTCTCTCACCAGATGTTATAGGCTCAGCCACCACATCCGTTATACCTACATTTCTCCGACGGAGAGCTTCCTTCATCTGACTCATCACAATCCAAGTACCTTTCTATACGCTTTACACCCTGCCAGACCTCTCCTTTTTGCCCGTATCGTGAGTACAGGTCCTTGACGCCAGATCTCTCCAAACTTTCAAAGAAGTGAGCAGCAGGCTAGTTGCACAGCCAAGAAATTGAACGTTATTTAGATTTAATCTTGTCGAAGTAGCTTGAATTCATGCAAGCCTAAGAATATAAGGCTAAGGATCGGACAATCGAGTTCGCAAACAACTGTGTACCTAGATTGTAAAACGTCAAACTAAAAGGCAAAGAACTTCTCTGGTTAGAACAGACCGAGGGGTTTAGAATGATGAACTTAAAAGCAGAGGACTAATATAATTATTTTCTACGAGTTGCTTCTACTGTACATCTAAGCTAAACTTGATGTTCACACAAACTAATTTGATCTACTTGCGTTATAAAGAAAAGCTCTACTAACCTAAAAAGTTTAAATATTTCTACTTAAAATATGCTAGATATAGCAGAACACGTAGTTTGTAGATATTGATAACGGAGCAGTATATGAGCAGCATATCAACCATCAATCATTTTCAGTAATACAAATTAGCCAGCTTAGCAAGAAGTCAGGACTAATTCAACACGTATTTATCAAAGCTATCATACGCTTTCTGGATCTTTAGATTTCTTTCCGTTCTGCTCCGACTCAATATTATTGTAAGACATTTAAACAGTGGTATAAGGATTAAGTACACATGCAAGGTATCAAAAAATCTCCTGAGAGCCAGAGCGATCTTGGGCGGCTAATCATCACAGCCGCTTAAATCCTTAGGCTCAATATTAAGCATTTTTCGAGTCAATATCTGACCACTTTCTTGATTAGAGCCAAATGAGCAACTGTCAAAATACAGTATACACTCAGATAGCTATGCACACGTGGAAGAAGTGCAGGTGACAGCCTCCAGCTGAATCGCAAAACACCCATTTGGTACCGCACTTCCCTTGACATTATAGAATACTCCAATGACCACAGGACTCTCTCCATCGGTAGCCTTTTCACACGCTGCATGATTATTAGCTCTAATCTTTTGTAAGTCATCACTGGCATGAATGGTATCTGCACGCACCATAAAACCTCCCGTTGCCCGTCACCGTCAAGATCTTTTGAGAATTCAAACTATATCCCGACTGTGGTATGCCAAAAACATCAAGCTGGATCCAAGATCCTATAGCGCCATGAATGAAATATGCTGGAATAGGATCTGTGGGATCAATTCCCTCGAAAGAGAGGACGCCACTGACAATACTGCCGCCGACTGGAAGTGTTTGGAGAGGTTGCAGACCGCCGACGAGGACGCCGTCTTGGGTTCCCACGCCGCCGAAAGGAATGTGATTAAAATCCACATGTGTAGAAATACTACGAAGGAAGAACTTGGTGGTATTAGCAGCAGAAAGGGTGATAAGGGTGGACGTGGCGAGGAGATTTATCTGATTTAGGAAACGCATGATATGACTTGTGAAAGACCGTGGCAGCAAGGAAGAAACGTGATGCTTTGATGAGTCTTAGGGAGGTTCAAACGATCTTTTATTTGAAGTCTTATTTATACTGCTCCACGTACCTAGCCCATACTGCTGTTGAATATGCAACCTCATACATATTTTGGCAAATATTAAATATCACATACGCGAGCAGAACAATCTCTTTTCCACTCAAACCCCATGTATAAAACGCCTATCGTGCGTGGTATCTGCATTTATTGTCTGATGCATATCATTTCTGCAATGTTGTCAAATCTAGCAGGTCAACACTGCAAGCTTACCCTCGGCCGTCGTTCCGATTGGTCGAGCCACAAGCCTTCTACTCTATTTTACTAAAGAAGAGCATACTCAAGAACCGTTGGGGACATGCCCTGAATCCCACGGTAGGAAATCCGGATTGGCGACTATTAATTGCATACGACCTGCATCAACTTCAACGCGGCTCGGTATCCTATATTTAGAAGCGTAAATTACATCGTGGGTCGGACGTAGAATTTGGTTGTGCGAAGATATCAGAACATGAATATTAAAGATCCTTCCTCATTGATTCTACATTTATTATATTGAATCTAGTGAGTCCCATAGCGAAGTTAGGGTGTTCCATTCGAGTCAATGGGTAGTCAAGTCAACATTATAATTACTGAAAATAGAACCCATAAAAGATATAATCTACCTACCAAGGTATGGTTGCCAATCATTTCTCTTAAATAAATTGGGGGTTTTTTTCCTTTTTCCAGAACAGAGACTTAATCTCCAACAACCTGTGTGCTACATATTCTACCACAATCTGAAGAATGTGACTCAACGGCTCTATTTACTCGAGAGAATTATCACAACACTCAGAGAATCTAAGAATGCTCATATTTCCCAGCATGCAAAGAAGAGCTACAGTCATCAACCTAAGTCCGATTCTAGGGACCTGCTTGGGCAAGATAAAAGACAACTCAACAGAATGGTGCAGACATTTAATTGATAGCATCCGAACATCTCCCAGAGTTTCGAGATCGGCACGATAGGATTCAATCCACACATAGTTTCCCTACTTACCTCTAGAAAGCAGGCTTCAAGTCAAGTCTAGCGGAGCACGCCTAGAACCCGGTTTCGAAGAGTTCACCACTATCATCAAGATCCAAAAGTCCTTATTAAATAGGTACAGAATATCTGTCGGCTAGTTCTTCGAGCAATCTTTCCTAGGTGAGATTCCCCTTTGCTATTTTGCGGTGCTTCTATAACAAATCCTCCAACTCAGCATAGATGAGTCAAGATTGTTCTTGAACCAAGACTGAAAGTGCCGAAAGCCTATGCTTGAAGAGGAAACACTAAATCTAAGACCTTTACCAACAACGGGTTTCAAAAAAACTTGGATCATAGCTCATTTCAACCATGAGAATCAATCATATGATCAACCCTACTTTTCTTCGATGGCCTGATCATCGAAGATCTCCTACCTAAAGACCCTACAAACGTCCCAAAAACGCCCATCAAACTTGCACTTTTCTTGCCTCGCGTCGGCTCTAATTCTCGCTTGGCTCCCAAAACTGGTGCCGATACGTGCGTTGTGCAGTGTGGCCGAGTTGGGGCATGCAGGTCTGGAGTTGAGAATGACTTTGCCACGTATGCCGGGTTATCCAACACCGAATCACAAGAATCCATGGTTGTGCTGATCAGTGGACCTAACCAACTGGGTGGTAGTTCTTCGTCATCCGGAATGGTTAATAGCCTTGATTTCAAATTCGGAATCACTGGCCGACTATTTGCGCGCTTGCGCGTAATTGGTAGGAGCGGATGATTTACCCGTTTTAGGGTCACTTCTTTGATCTGACTCTGGAATGCTTGGCTGAGGATCTGCAGACTTTCTCTCTGGTCCAGCTCGTCATTATCACGGTCAGTTATCCTCTCATCACGTTCCTCCACATAGAACCTTGCCAATGCCTCTGGATCAAGGTCCGTTTCACATATCTGATACTCGTCCATCATCCTCTGGCGTACTTTCCGCGGGAGGTTATCTCCTTTTGCGTTGATGAACGTGATTAGCCATTTTCGTACCGCCTTGATCTCTTCTACATGTTGCTGCTTACGACAATCGCGTTGGCTATCTGTTGGAGGCATGAGTAGCGAGTTGTAAGGGCTCCGAGGAAGCCGCATTATTGGTAATGACGCTATGGAGGAGCTTCGACTCCTCAGGCTTGACGATTCTGAGAAAGATAACTCGGGGATCTCATCTTCTGGGGTCGTGAGGAGTATGGTAATATCATTTTGCCGGTCGTGAAATAACGTAGACGTGCTAGAATTTACAGAGTGACTTTTAGGCTTGCTGAGGTTCAGTAAGTTTCCTTCAGGTACATTAATCTCTTGGTGTATGACGGTATTCGGTATTTCTCTGGTCGTTTTATCAGTGATATTCTCAGCTTGAACGTCATCATTCCTGTGTCTTTTTGTAGGTAATGGAAGACTTGATTCGCTCAAGCCTATTCTTGGCACAGATGGAGGGCTTTCCGGTTCGAAGTCATCGCCCCATTTGTTCTCAGAGCTGGGTTTATCACCATGGCTGATCCTCAACGGATGTCGTGAAATTGGGAGGATCTGTCTCTGAGGGGAAGGTTGACAAATTGAGCCTACGGTTTTGACTTCGCCTACATTCTCTTCCTCTTTCTTGCCATCGTTGTTTGGCTTCAATTGACATTGTCTGCCAAAGTTAGCTATATAATCGACAGTCTATTAAGGGTCACTCACAATTCTTGAGGGGCAGAAGACCTCCATGAATGTCTCTTCATAAGCCCTCCTCCGTACATCGATCCAGATATGCTCTTAGATCCGCTCGCTGGGCCTTTCTATTGCTCTATCCTGTGATAGATATGTGCTGCCGGCCACGTTCGTTTATGACCAAACTGATGATGACCATACCAATTCAAACTCAATTCTTAGGCGTTGATCTTTAGTGAACCACGGAATTAGGCCAGGGCCAATAAAAAATACCTGCTCCAATCTCTTGTCTTCCAACACTTTTCCAAGATTCGAGTTGTATTGTTGTTACGGTCTAGACTTTTAAGTAAAACATGGGTCGTAAGTTTCGAGGAGGTCAAAGAATGAGGGGGAATCTTATTGAACGAAGTCGTACGCTATTTTATGAAATATTGGACGATACCCATAGGTGGCTTGAGAAGTTATTGTTTTTCTCCATGTGTCGTCCATGCGTCAATGTCTCAGCCCCGAGGTGATGCAGGATGACAGTGCGCCTATCTTCAATTATCGGTTGGGACAAATTGTGGGAGGCTACAGTTGGATTGCTTGTAAAAACCTTACAACGGGTTGTTCTTAAAGTGGTGTGCATGGCGCGACTATAGCCTGAGCATGGTGTTATTAGACTTTATCCGACGAATTGATCGATCAACGTAGTGGTTGAGGGGGAATGGCTTGAGCTTTTGAAGGTCATTATTGCAGGGCTCTCAGCTGATTTCCCTTCCTGGTATGGTACGGCGGATGGTGGTATTGGGCGCGGATGAGGCACTTTTCTGAACTTTTGATACGCTATGTTACTCTGGGCAGTCCTATTTGAGGGGTCAATTTCAACTGTGATATTTGGGCCCTGCATATGGTGGGTTGGATGAAGCATACTGTATTTGTACATGTACTGGGTGTTCCTCGGTGGAAGTCTCCCTTTCCAGGCTCTTCAGCTCTGGAGTGAAATCACTGAAGCAAATCGAGTTGTGATCCCTTTGGATATATGCCAATTCGTCAATTTTCCTGGTCATACAACATGAGCATTGTTTCGTCAACAAGGTTGTGAATCTCACGCTGAGAGCATCGCCAGTTGGATCTGAAAGATGCGAGAACTCTCCGCCTTCCTCTCCTCTATTGCTCTATGAACTCGATCTCGAGCAGTCATCCAAGCAGCTGCTGTCTTGACTCGGGAAATCCTGTCGTATCGAGTCCCACCTGTCACCGCAGCAACACTCCTACTAAGCTCACGATCCATTCTACGCATCCGCTGCAGAGCTGTCGAATACAAGCCTTGAAAGTACTTGAAATCCCCATTCCCGTACTTGCGGTCTGGCTGTCGGATCTGGGAAGCCAAATAAGCGTTGTTCAGCATGTCCGTCTCCGTTTCCAGGAAGTCTATCTTCTCCAAAGCACTAGACACCTCTGCCTGCGTATCGATTACATTTCTGAGGGTGACGGACCGGGCATAGAAACCTGCGAGGACCGCGGCTACAAAGGTCAAGATGCCGGTGATATTGGCTGCAATTGACAGAGCATTGTTGTCAGACATCCCAGCTGTACTTCCAGCGACGAGATCTGAAGAGAGAGTCCCAGTTCTCTCACGCGGGGGGATTTTTGACTTTATGGGATTATGCAGACAGCGGGGTGACCCGACAGATCGTCCAGGGGCACAGCAACACCGCTCAGCCCCTGTGATCGTCGGATATGTACCGGACACCCGAGCCCGTATCACTTCAGCTTTGTCACCCTCCCAATAACATAACTAATCTAGAGCTGCGACAGGATATTCCTTTTGTATTTCCGAAATCCGCATTTCAGGAAAAACTCCACCATTACCATACTACAATTACCACACGTGCAGAAATAGCCATTATCCACAGTAACGAGACCTCTACTATCGATACACTTCGAGGGGTTTATCTGCCCGTATGGTTGAATTCAACCACAGCTTACGAAGAACCTAGATTTCAGCGGCACAACTGAAGCTTTCGTGCGTATTGAGTATTGTTTGTAATCAATTGAGATCCAAACAACGATAAAATTAAATTATTTCACAGCTGAGGATACCTGATGTGCCGAATGATTGACACTTTGAACTCCTGGTGCAGGCGTGCAGGTCACACACACCCTTCGCTTTCCCCCACAAAGAAACATGTATTCCGCTGAAGAAAGGACTTGATTCTAGACACACTTCTGGGCGATAGAATCAGGCTCTGTATACGATAGCGATCGAGGTAACTAGTTTTTAAGGTCGTTGAATTTGTGCTTTATATATCATTCTGTTCCCGAGATAGACTAACATTAGCAAGATCTGGTATATGTCTTTTGACTAGACTTCGCATGGACATATTCAGCGACCAGAGAAACCCCGACAATGAAAGAAAACATGGAAGCCCTGTTCACCACTTCTTGTTCTTCACCAAGGACGATTCCACGAATTGCATAGCATCTGCTCCCAAGTTACCTATTCATACGGTGTTAATATGTGGTACTAGGAGGCTTGATGTCTTTGAGGTAATGTTCCACAACTCAACTGGCATTAGCATAATAGCCCTTGCCTTTTTGTGTAGACTTCGCATGGAGCTTGAAAGAACTTGATCGCTCGACGGTGGATATTCCAAATAAAGACTGAAGTTCGCTGAAGGACTCCTGCCTGGGTGGGACTAGCCAAGGTGATGGTAATGTAATATGCAAGCGGTGGGCTAAGTGCGTATTTGCGCTATATTATTTTGTTGATAGTAGGATAACGACCGATGCATATTAAAATTAACCGGTGTAGTGCAAAGCACGCAATTGGTAGATCTAGCTATTCAAAATAAGGTCAGCAGCTACCACAGACGAGCAAAAGGCCAAGTACCTTTCTGATTAACGGGTGGTATTTTTTTCTCCGTAAGCTGAGTAGACCAAGTTAAGTGCTTGAAATCAGTAGATCGAGAATCTATGCTGTAGAACGAATCAACTACAGATGGTAAAGTAAGTACTCATATGGAGATTCATTTACACCTATTAATAGGAAATATGATATGCTTGGGTTTGTGTTGAAACTGCAGAGGCGAGGTAGGTAAGGCAGAGACTTGGTGAATTCAGAGGCTAGCCTTAAAAAGGCGTAAAAAAAGCTTAGAAGGTATCCAAATCACGACCAAATGCTTTAAAGAGTTGTCTGAGGATCTTTTGGATGATTAAGGCTTGGATAGATTAACACAAATGAACGTAATATGGTCGTGGTGTTTTCGTCATGTTAGGAAGCAATTTAGCAGCGGGGAAGTCCAATAATATACATATTATTACTGCTTAAAGTCTTTTGTATTCTGGAATTGTCTAAACAAAAGCCAAAAAGAAGTATGGCACATTGCACGACGTGAAGTAACAAATCCCCCTTTTTCGGTTTAGCGAGCCTACCCCTTATTAGCCGAGATTTCCTTATGAACCACAGATGCTAGATTCCCCCTTTCCAATTAACCGAGAACAGCAGAAGAACTACTACATGCTCTCTTCAGATTTATGTTTATATTTCTGTTAGAGGTTGTGTTATACAGCAAGTTAATGCGATCTAAAGGTAAACTTCAGCCTCCTTGGCATTTGCAAACGCCTCCTGCATTTAAAAGCAAAACAACCGCGAAGTCACGCTAGTAAGTCGCCCCACCACCCCATGCTAGCCATAGAACGCTCATAGTTGTCTTTCAGTCCTTATGAGGTGAAACATTCAGTGTCAACATCAATAACACCAGAGACTGTCCTCAGCAATATCTTGGAAACACAATGGCACAAATCAAGAAGAAGTATCAAAATGGCGACAATAGGGAGCAGTCTGGGAAGAAGTGAATCCAAATATTGAGCTTTGATGATTAAAAGCTTACTGTAGCTTAGGTTAAATAGTGGGTGCGGTTTGTGGGATTTGCTGAAGGGCAAGAAGGGCAAGAAGAAGGGAAGCGCGTAAGGTATGCTTTATCTTCCATGCAGAGCTCTAAAGTTTGCGGTTACTTGGATATAAGATGCTGACTGCGATATTTAACAGTAACAACCACTCCCTTCCATGAGAAGTCTGATTCTTTATACAAAGTTAGTATTGACAGAATATCATAGAAAGAACGAAATTAATACCGCTCTGTCACGCCAAATTGAAGTTCAAGCTCGTAATAGCGATGAAGAGAACCCTCAAGTCGCAGATGAAAGTCCCAAAATCGTTCCTACAGTTACCTCCGAGACGCAACAGCAACAAGAATTGCGTAACAAGAGAGCCTCTCGTCGCGACACCCCTTTCATCTTCGCAGATACGACTATTCCACTCTACGAAGGAGACTTCGCAGGCGCAGGAGAGCGCTTCAGCCAGGAGGCAGATGTTTCTATGGAAGAACAAAAGGCTGAGCAGCAATTGGAGAACAATGAGTGAGTAGCCTTGAAATAAAGCCAGTGGCTGCTCGATGAACTACATTCAGACGATAATGATAGATAAAAATCCATCTAATATAAAACGCTTTCTAATCAATACTACAGAGCTGGTGGAACCGAAGGAGAAGGAGATGCACCTCCTGTCCCAGCACGATCCCCAAGCCGGCCAAAGCCTTACCTCAAGTCAAACAATGGCCATGTTCGACGGCTAGCGTATGTACTCGATCCACCCATTACAACACAGCCGTATGCAGGAACTAACATGTCGCAGCTCATCCATTCAAAATCTTGCCGATGTAGCCCGGAGCGATACGGACCCAAATACCATCCGAAAAGCATCACGTGCGGTGAGTGAGGCAGCAGAGGTCCGTGACATGGAGGATTTGTTTGGTGACATCTATGAGAATGTAAGGGAGGAAGACATCACAGAGGTTTTGGCGGGCGTAGCGAAGTAGTTTTGAAATTAGACAAACACTGGGGAATATGACCGAATTACTCTAACTATGCCTTCACCTATTATTTCAAATCTCTCGACACAAGTGAAGATGCAGAAGCTAATCAATATTCCGAACTAAGGGATAATGCCAAACCCCCTGGTTCTCCCTAAATGTAAAGTTACATACATGTACGAGATTGTACCAAACCACTTGGCTTCTTCAGAGTTGCAACTACATACATGTAAGAGGTTGTACCAAACCCTCTGGTTCCCTCTTTCTAAATTTACATGCTAAGTATGAGATTGTACGAAACTCCCTGGTTTAATCTCAATTGTACATTTACATCCATGTACATGATGCCCGCCACTTGCACGGAGGCGTATGAGAGATCGAATCTTAAAATTCTGCAATATTTTGCGCCATATCTCAACGAAGGCTCCGTGATGCATCGAGTTGTCCTAGTCTTCGAGAACCGATTTCAGAGACTGCTTAATATCAAGTACGAGTATTGATATTCGTTATACGGGATGGTTCGGTTTAACGTGAACAGCTTGAAATAAGTTGTTTTCTTAATTTTAGCTATATTTAGAAATTAATAAGTTAGTGAAGTGGACTCACTCAAGTGGTGACTTTGAAAACAGAACCCCATGTCCCTAAACTTGTGTTCAGCTTTAGATGGCGAGCAAGTGTTTTGTTGTTGTGGCCTCAGGCACCCACACCCCCAGTAGTTAGCTATACCTAGATTCTCTCCCTACGGAGAGCTTCCTTCCCTAGACTCATCACAAATACAAGAACCTTAACACACGTTAACGCTGAGGAACCTCTCCTGTTGGCTATATCGTGAGTATAGGTCCTTGACACTTGCAGTTGTATAAATACTCAATCTCTTAAAACTCTATTGTAACTAAGCCCATTAAATTTTTAGTTTTTATCAATTCAAACAGCTGCGATATAATAAGCAGTAGTGTCTTAGCTGCGGTTCTTCAGCATGGATGCTGGGAGTAAACCTATCTGCACAGAAAGAAAGGTATCCTTCACAAATGGTTGTTATTTTACGATAGCACATATTTCGGGAACCTTTATTGCTAGTATCGTAAATGTATTGGTCATTAAATTCTAATCAAAATCTAGATGTAATATACAATAACTTATAGATCATAACTACTCTACAACCCCAATGCAGCAGCATGTTGCTCGTTTCTCAATACATATCTATATCTCGCTTTCCCGGCCTCCATCTCAACCACACTCTTATTTGCCTCTCCCATATCCCGGACTGTCACCCATGGTTTGATGTTGTTATCAGCTGCAAATTGTAGCATCTCCGAAATTTCGTTGACACTTCCAATAGAACTGCCTCCCAGTTTGCACATCTTGGCCATTAGCGCGAACGCGTTGAAAGCCGGAATCTTGTCCTCGGGTGCGCCAACTTGAATAAACTCTCCTCTTGTTCTCAACAATCTGAAGTATCCCTCAAGAGGCATGTCCGGCGACGAAACAGTAGACACAATAAGATCAAGGGAACGCGCGTGAGTCTTTGCCCACTTAGGATCCTCTGATGTAGCGATAAACCGAGTAGCACCCATCGCAGTGGCATCATCTTTCTTGGCGCTGGTCCTTGAAATGGCAACGACCTCATCTGCACCTAAAGCTTTCGCGAACAATAAACCAAAGTGTCCCAATCCACCAATTCCAACGATTCCTACTCTCTTTCCTGGACCAGCTCCATTTTTCTTGAGAGGAGAGAAAACCGTAATACCTCCGCACAGCATAGGCGCTGCGTCTTCCAGCTTCAATGCGTCTGGGATCTTGACAACAAAATGAGCGGGAGCACGACAGTAGTTCGCGTATCCGCCATATGATTTGGATCCGTCCGGATATTTACCGTTATAGGTGCCGATTAAACCTTTGAGGCAATAGCATTCTTGACCATTGAGACATTCTTCACAGTCAAGACAGGAACCGGATTGCGCTCCAACGCCTACCTTATCATTCAACTTTAGGTGCTTGACATTTGCGCCAACCTTGACAGCTGTCCCTACAATTTCGTGGCCTACGCAGCATGGATAGAGTGTCTCTCCCTTGAAGTATGTTAGTTTTTGAGTTGGAGTTTATTGGAGGGGGAACAAACCCAACCAGACCGCAGGGTATGGATATCTGAACCACAGATCCCACAATGTGTAATTTTGATATCAACATCATCTTCTGTCCATGTCTTTGGCTCAAACGCTTGCCACACCATTTCTCCATTTGCAGCGTTCTTGTCTAGTCCCATCCATCCTTCGAACTTGTAGTCTTGGCCAGCCATAATTTCTGGTTTGCTGTGTGATCTCTTACTTGGTGGCGAAGTAGAAGATGGTGACAAGTGGTTTGAAAGTGTCTGAATGCGGTTTGTAGCTGCCTCGGCTACGGTTCGAAAGGGAGTTGCCATTATATATAAATTTCTTATCAAATAAATATCGGGCGGACGTCACCGATAGAGAGTGGCTTGGATAACTAACACCGAGAGCTGTATCCTAGAAAAGGCTCCTAACGCCTATTTTCGGGAGTTTAAGACCGGTTCTTATAAAAGGAAAGATGGGTACGTCCAATCTAAACTCTCAATCTTGGGTAGCAGCCCACTTGGTGGCTGGCTGAGAGGATCCGATGATGATGTAGCCGCGAAAGTTCAGGCTAGCTTGACTGAGCTTTTTCAGCGGTTGGTAATATATCACGATACCAGAACAATTCAGAAGTGGCGTATATGCAATTAGATGATATCAAATAACGAAAGGAATTCCACTTGAAGATATATCGGATATCTAAAGGATAGCCCCTCTTCTGATTCGCGGATGCTGGCCAATTGGAGCAATGTCATTGGCTCAGCCGAGAGAAGCCGAGGCACAAAATGGTAGGATAGTCCTAACAACATTTTGAAGCGATTTGTGTGACACTTTAATTTTGGTGGTGTATGGTTAAACTCTATGAATGAAAACAGTC
>Ga0247810_10000944_pt1 | contig 21613 bp, 24 predicted proteins | sample UWRJL119311C1_FD_179918 | JGI IMG/M metagenome (GOLD analysis project Ga0247810, IMG submission 179918) | Plant litter microbial communities from Arlington Agricultural Research Station in Wisconsin, United States - UWRJ-L119-311C-1 | ecosystem: Environmental > Terrestrial > Plant litter >... | reverse complement strand
TATTATAATCTTTTAGGACTGGATGAGCAGCTTAAAATTGCGCAGAAAAACATTGATTTGAGTAATAGTACTTTGAGCATGATGCAGATGCAGTACAATTCAGGATTGATTAGTTCTTTGGCACTTTATCAAACTGAAGCTCAGAAAAAAACAGCAGAATTGTTGGTTCCTTTAGCAGAGGCAAATATAGCGGTTCAGGAAAATGCATTGCAAATTTTGTGTGGTGAATATCCTGACAGCATTACACGTTCAGGAAATCTGGATGTTGCAGAACTTAATGTCGTTTTACCTTCTGGGGTTCCGGCATCACTTTTAAGCCGAAGACCGGATGTTAAAGCGGCTGAGTACGCCGTTATGTCTGCCAATGCTAAAACGGGACTTGCAAAAGCCACGATGTATCCAACATTGAGTTTGAGCCCTTCAATAGGGATTAATTCTTTTGAATTTGATACCTGGTTTAATTTTCCGGGATCGGTAACCAAAACCATAGCGGCCAATTTGGTACAGCCCATTTTCAAAAAACGTCAATTAAGAACAGCGTACGAAATTGCAGTTCTGGAACAGGAAAAAGCAGTCGTTCAGTTCAAACAATCGTTTATTACAGCGGTAGGAGAAGTTTCTAATGCCATGTCTCAACTAAAAAATGCTGATAAACGAATGGAATTGGCGACCGAAAAGTCGGTTTCGTTAGACAAAGCAACAAATGATGCTAATTTATTGTACAAAAGCGGAATGGCGACTTATCTCGAGGTTATTGTAGCGCAAAATAGTGCCTTGCAAAATGATCTTGATGTTGTGGCAATAAAACTGGAAAAACTAAATGCAGCTATAAATTTATACCGTGCTCTTGGAGGCGGTGTAGAATAAGCCGGAATGTAAATAATTCATCATCTGTACAAATTAGTGTATAGGTGATGAATTTTTCGGTTTTAGAGTTTTTAGAATAAGTAAAGCTGTTTTTGAATTTTAATTTAAATAGCACAAATAATCAGATAGTACAAAACCATTCCTTCAAAGAATTCGTAGATGTAGTTATAAATGGTTAATATTTAATGCAATAATGGAAGAAAAATACCAAAAGATGATGGATGAGGAAAACGAAAGATTAAATGAAAGAATAGCAATAATCGAGCGTCATCACAAGAGAGTAAAACTCCATTTACTTAGCGCTGCAGTGATTATTATAGGAGTTACCATTTATTTTTGCTTTATCTTAGAATAGTTATTTTAATTTCCAACGCCGTGATGACATTGGAAATTAATACAACATTATATTTTTAGGTATTCTTCGTTTTTATTCTTTATATAAAATAATAGTAGCTTTATAGCCTGTTCCCACATTCCATTGGCTTGCCTGAATCACAGCACCTTTATCATCATAAACCTGAAATTCAGCTGTATTGGGAGAGGCCGAACCTTCGTTTAACGCTTCAAAATCAATTTTGTTGATTCCTTTTACCAAATTTATTTTAAAACCCTGAAAATCGCCATTTAAGCTTACCTCGGTTTCAATAACTTTATCGTTAAGATATACCCTGATTTTATCTCCATCTACAAATGCAGCATCGCGATAACGAATGGTCGAAGTCGATGTATTGGTTACAAAACCTCCTAAATATTCATTTCTTCTGTAAAAAATACCTTCTACATTCGCTTCGGGTTTGTACAGTGTATTATTTTTATAAAGATCCTCCGGATTAATTTTTAAAACGGTTGATTCTTTTAAGGGCGGCGGATCGTTTGGCGGAGTCTCCGTTGGCGGCAAAGGTTCTTTTATGTCAGAATTTTTAGCCGGAATTGGTTTGTATTTATCTTTCACTTCCTTTTGCGAATAACCTTGGAAAGAAATGCCTAATATAGCGACCAAAAACAATATTTTTTTCATAAATCTTAATATATTAATAAGTATATACAAGTTAATCATTAAAATTAAATCGATCAACTCTTTTTATTAAAACATTCAATTAACACATTTATTGCCTTTGGAATGTATTATTTATGAGGCGGAATCTTTATTTTTTTAACAGATAAATTATTTTTAGATATCGAATAGTTTTGGTGGCGGCACATTCATTTTTAGTTTTTAGTAAAAAAAGAATTGTATTTTTGCATTAGTGTTTTTTGAGTTTATCTAGAATATAATTCCAATGCGGATTTTGAGGATCCAGTTCGCGGGCTTTTTCAAAATAAATAATCGCCATTTTCTTTTTTTTGGTTCGTTTGTAAATTTCTCCCAAACTTTCATTAGCAAGAACAGCATTAGGATATTCCTTTACGTTGAGTTCATACAATTTGACAGCCTGTTTTGTTTTGCCGGATTTTCGTAATTCACCTGCTAAATAATTCAGTTGATTTTCATTAAAAAACAATTCGGGATTCTTGGCTGTTTTTAGTTGATGGTATAATGCAATTGCAGCATCAATTCCTTTGGATTGAACCGTTTGTCGAAGCGTGTCTAATAACTGCCAGGGATATTGATACGGCTCTATTTTATATCTCGAATCCAGAATGTACCTGCCAATATCTGATACTGAATTATTAGAGTTGGATAAAACTACTACACCAATTTTATTTTTATTATCGATGCCTAAAAATGTGCAGTATCCCGGCATTCCGCCATCTTTAAAAAGTATATTTTGTCCGTTGTTATTGTCAAGAGTCCAGCCCATTGTGGTGTAAGTATCGTTTCCGTTTTTTTTTGCCTGCAGTACATGAGTGAGTTCCATTGCAGGAAACAATTCCGTTTTAATTAAGCCCATATTTTCCTCTGCAAAGGTGAGAAGGTCATTAACGTTAGATCGCAATGCTCCGCCGGCTTCTATGGCACCTAATTCTGTAAGTCCAACATTTGTACCGGTTTCTGCATGCCCTATTGCTAAATTTTCTTTTTGCTTAGCTGTTAATGAGATAACGGTGTTATTAAGATGCAAAGGCTTGCAAATTTCGTCTGTCATGAGGGTCTCAAAATTTTTTTGCGTAACCAAAGTCAGTACAGTGCCCAATACTCCATAACCCACATTCGAATATTGCCATTTTGAATCAATATCAAAAGAGGGTTCAAAATGCGCTACATATTCATATAATTGATTTACACCATAGTCAATATAAGGTTCGTCCAGATTTTTTGGATCTGTATTGTATGGAAAACGCGGCATTCCGGATCGATGCGTTGATAAGCTGAGCAGCGAGATTTCTTTTCCTTTCCGTATAGGAGTTTTTACAGTTACAGGCAGAAATTTTGATATAGGATCATGAACATTAAGCTGCTTTTTTAAACTCATATCTGCCAATAACAACGAAGTGAATACTTTTGTAATGGAACCTATTTCATAGAGGGTATTACCATCAGGCAATCTGGAATCGTGATCACTTAATTGGCCTTCTGCAATTATTTGCCTGCCGTTAGCATCAACAATCCCTACAATAATACTTTTGCTTCTTTTATTGGTAACTTCTTGTTTTATAATTGCTTTGATACTATCTACTGGTATTTGACCAAAGGTCAAAGGAGCGAAGGTTAAGAAGATTATTATGGTATATTTTTTCATTGTAATCTGAGTCAGTTAAGACAGCTGTTATCGTGCTGCCATAGGAAGTTACAGAGAAATAGTAATGACCGACAGATTTTCGATCAGTATTAAATTCAATTGTTTTAGAAAGACTCAAAATTAATGTGAAATGTTACACTAAAATTGTACAAACGCGAAAAAAAAATTGCTTCCTTAAAAAAGAAAGCAATTAATATTATGGCGTGTGACTTATTTACTTTTTTTAAGCGCATCTATTAATTCGCCCATATCGACTACAGCATAAGTAGAGGAATAATCAGATACGGCGTAAGGTAATATCAGGCTATTGTTGTGTATGATAGCTCCGCAGGAGTAAACAACATTAGGTACATAACCTTCCCGCTCGTCTTCAAGAGGTGAAAGCAGAGGTTCAGAAAGTCTTCCTATTTCTATAGACGGATCCTCAAGATCTAATAATGAGGCACCAATACAATAACGTCGCATTGTACCTACACCATGCGTGATAACAAGCCATCCATCCGGAGTCCAAAGTGGAGAACCGCAATTTCCTATTTGTGTAAACTCCCAGGTATAACGCGGTTCCTGAAGAAGAATAGGATCATTCCATTGTGTAACGCGGTCAGAATACATGATATAATTGTTTACACCATCTATTCGCGAAAGCATGGCATATTTGCCCTTTATTTTTCTTGGAAACAAAGCCAGATTTTTATTCTGAGCTCCCGCACCATGCAAAGGCATAACTCTAAAGGTGTAAAAATCCTCGGTAGAAATAAGTTTAGGCAATATGGCGTGACCATTATATGCCGTATAAGTAGCCATGACACGACTGGATCCATCCTCATCTTCAAATCGCACAAAACGGGCATCTTCGATACCGCGGCTTTCAGACTCGGAGATAGGAAATATAACACGCTCTGTAAGATCAGAATCGTGTTTGAACTGCAAATCATAAAATGAATCAGCGAGCCAGAGTATTTCTTCAAGCGCTATTCTTCTTTCCTGACGAATTGATGGGTCTGCTAAGGCCGTATTGACCATACTTTTTAATATCGCAAACTCAAATTCCTCGGGTAAGTCCTGCATGATCTGCGCTATGTATTTGTCCTGCGTATGCATTTCGGACAATTTTAATAAAAAACGCTCTTTATTGAATAAGGTTTTATGCTCAATCTCGGCCTTATCGATGTTGTGACCAATCTTCATAACCAGAAGATTGTTATCCTTATCAAGAATTCCTCTTCTAAAAACTATGGATGAAATATGACCTTCACCTGTTGCGCGAAAAGAAATGATGACGCGTTTTTCACCGGCTTCAAGACCTGACTGATCAAAATCTTCTATAATCGAAGGATTAAAAATGGCTGCAGATTCTATCGCGTATTCCATAGTACAATAAGAACCTATGAGCATTTTTCGATCCAGAGATATTGCCTCATAATCTATTTGCATGGCTTCGATAATAGGTTTTATTTTTTCGCAATGCCTAAAAAAAATGGCCGAAATATTTCGGTGACGTCTTGCAAATTCACGAAGCGTTTGTTCTAAGGTTTCCAGTACCTGCTTTTCGTTCAGCATCATGATACGCGCAACCATTTGTTTGGTCCGCTCTTCGCCATTCATAAAATATCTTGCAACAACTCTTTTAGAATCCGGGGTGAATTTTATGTTTTTACGGATGACTGATACTCGCATATAAATCTGTTTTTTTTGATGTTAGAAAAATTAATTCAGTTCTTCTATATTGATAATTTGTTATAAAAAATAAAGAATTTAACCTGTTAGAAACAATATTAATACCTAAAAGTATTCTCTATTTCTAAACAAGTTAGTGATTTTGTTAAGGAAAAAAAACTTTTTTTTTAAACTTTTATTGTGGCTTTGTAAATTAATGATTGTATTTTATTAAAAAGATAAAATAAAAATAGCCTTGATTGTTAAATAGATACGATCTTTATAAAGTTTCGGTGCTTTAATAAAAGTGAGAAAGTATTTTCAGAATTAAGATTAAATTTTGTTGGGTTTACTTACATATTTATTGTCTTTAACAAAAAAACGCCAGGGCAGGAGCGCATCTTCCTGCGCATACGCCACACCAACACGGGGTACTGCTGCAATTTGATCAGGATTGTATCGAATAGCATGATCTTCTATCCAGATTTCTTCTCCCGATAATTCTTTTTCGTTAAATGTGCGATCGATGCCTAAAGCTTTGGCTGCAGATCCGGGGCCTGAAGATATAGCTGCTTTTGTGGCGGCTATTTTACGTCTGGTTTCCATTATGTCCAGTCCTATAAGAGGTTCTATGGCACGTATTAATACGGCATGCGGTTCGCCTTCGACCGAGCTTACTACATTAAAGAGGTTGTGAATTCCGTAACACAAATAAACGTACGAAACACCTCCTTGCTGATACAATGTTTCGGTTCTGTTCGTACGACGTCCGCCGTAAGCATGCGACGCTTTATCCTGAATACCAAAATAAGCTTCGGTTTCTACGATAATGCCTGCAGTTATTTCGCCATTAATTTGGGTAAAAAGAACTTTGCCCAATAGATCTTTGGCCAGAAAAAGAACATCGGGATTGAGGTAATAAGAAAAGGGTAATTTCAATTTTTTATAATTGTATTAATAATTATTGTTTGTTATGACTGATCTTTTTAATTTCGATAGTGGTCTTTTCGTTGTTTCTGGAAGACGTTGACTTGACTTCAGATTTTTTTTCTGAAGTTCTGGCACTCGAAATATTATTTTTGTGATTTGAAGTTGTCATACTACATTGTTTAAATCATTAATACACACAAATGTAAAAAGTTAATAAACAAGTAGGATTATAAAATTCACAGCGTACAATTGTATTATTATCAGGTAATTGATGCAGTTAAGATGTTATTTTTAAATCGATTAATTCACTGTTTCACTTTATAACCATTCTCCCGAGTCATTATAATCATTAGGCAAATAAGTAAGATACTGAACCATTCTGGGACTTTTGCCTTTGTTTGGTGTTGCGCAATGCGGCAATCTGTTATCCCAGATAATAAAATCGCCGGCATTACCTAAAATTGGTTTTGGGTTTAATGTTTTAACCGCTTTGTCTCTTGGGTTTTCATGAGGTTCAAGATTGTCCAGCCAATGATTTATTTTGTTGTGAAATCCCGCCACACAATGAAAAGCACCGTCGTTAGCACCACAATCTGTAAGATAGAGCAGCCCCTGAAGTCCAAATTTTATAGGTTGTTTTAAGCTGGTGTCCCAATGAAGCGGACTTCCTAAAAAAGTAAACTCACTAGTTTCAGGCGGATTAAAACTTACTTTGTCAATCGTTTTGTAAATATTCGCGGTATTGTAAAGCTGTTCGTATGCCTTTTTTATTTTGGGCGAAAATCCGTTTTTATTTAAAGTTTCATGATCCGAAAAATTAAGCATCAATCCTTTTTGATCCTGATGTCTCTGATACCAGCTTTCCTTTTGATTTGGTTGCATTTCTAAAAAATCCCAAATAGCTTGTTTGGTAGCTTCGCAATCTTTTTTTGAAACAGCATCTTTTATAACAATATAGCCGTTTTCGCTCCAAAATTCCAGATCTTCTTCTGATAGAATCGTATCTGTAAGCTCTTCTGCTGTATTTGAGATTTGCGTTCGATTATTGATCCAATTTTTAAAAGTTTCTAAATCAGGTTTTTCAAAGTATAAAAACTGTAATGTATCTTCCATACCAATACCTAATTCGTACAAGGCTTTAATTTCTTCATTCCAATTTTGTACGCCATCTGCAGCAGAAACTCCGGAAGGATCTACAATACGTTTCCAAAGTTTTTCAAGAATAGTCCAGGACATAACTTTTGCGGGTTTTATAATTTTTAATAAGGCCAAATAACATGCAAAGGTTTATGCATCCACGGATATTTTATAATCGAAAAAGCAAATGGAGATCTGTCTATTAATACATCATAGGCTCTTCTGTCAACGGTAAGTTCCCATTTGTCTTCTAATTCTGTAAGCATTCCGTCCCGAATGAGCCAATTGCCTCTAAAACCCTCTACAGAAGAGTGACCAATTGCAGACCAATAAGAAACAGCAGCATTTATTAAACCTACTATAAGAATTTCCTTTTCTTGTGAAATTTCAATTATAGCGGGAACACTATCTGTAAATGACAATCCGCAAAGTATTTTATTCAATGCTAAATAACTGTCTTCCGTTTCGCTTACTCCGGTAACGACATATTGTAAGTAGAGCACAGCATTTTTTTGATTTTCAATACTAGCAAAATTGTTGTCCTTAACAAGGCTCAACCTTTCGAACAACATAACTATAAAGCTATTTAAAAGAACAATTCCTGCATTGCTAACTGCAATTCCGTTTTTAGAAGATATTCCCATTTTACTGTTATTAGTTATGAATGCAAAAACAAAATAAAAATACCAATCTTTTACTAATAATAGAATACGTATTTATACCTGATCTTAATTTTTAAATCACTTTAGGATTTCGTAAAGTATACGTAGCAATATTATTTACATTTTCATGTGTATTATTATACTTTTTGTCTTCGAATTCGAAATTCAGTTTTTTTAGAATCGCTACAGAGTTAATATTATTAGAAGAAGGAAATGCCGTAATTATTTTGGCTTTCATTTCTTCAAATACATAAATTATTACTGCTTTGATAGCTTCGCTCATAATTCCCCTGCCTTGAAATTCGGGCAGCATTTCGTATCCAATTTCTACGATTTCATTTTCTAAATCAAAATTCCACAAACAAACAGTTCCAATTAAATCATTGTTTTCTTTTAGCCGGATAATCCAATACAGGCCTTCGTTTTTTTCGACCAAATTTTGTATTTTAAAAATAAATTCTTTTGCTTTTTCTAATGTTGATGAATTGTCCCGGCCCACAAATTTATTTACAACTTCATCAGAACGCAGTTTGTGAATTAATTCAGCATCAGTATTTTCAATATTTCTCAATACCAATCTCTCTGTTATAAGCTGCGGAAATTTTTTGAAATCTAATACCATTGCTTTCATCTTTTAGTTGTTAATCAATACATTAAAAAACAGTCTCAGTGTATGTTTTTTTTAGATGATGAAAGTTAAAAAATAAATAGTATACATTTGTTATACTTCATTATTCATAAAGTAAAATATTTTAAAATGTACGATATCATTTTCAAACATATTGAAGAAAAAGTCCAGTTGTCCCAGTCCGAAAAGGAATTGATAAAGACTTTCTTTAAACCTAAAAAGCTAAAGAAAAAACAATTTTTGGTGGTGGAAGGACATGTTTGCAGTTATTTGACATTTGTTTCGAAAGGACTTTTAAAGTCTTATAATGTTGATGAAAAAGGCAATGAGCATATCAATCAGTTTTCACCCGAAGGCTGGTGGACGTCAGACATGAGCAGCTTTTTTAGCGGAGGAATTTCTTTTTACAGTATTGATGCGATGGAAGATTCAGAAGTACTGCTGATTACCAGAGAAGATTTCGAAAACCTCACCCTGCAAGTTCCCGTAATGGATCGCTATTTTAGACTGCTTTTTCAAAATAGTTTAATTACAAAAGAAAGAAGATTAATAAGTTCGCATACCCACACGGCAGAAGAAAAGTACAGGTATATTGTCGAAAATAATCCTGACTTTATCAGGCGGATACCACAAAATTTACTGGCTTCGTATCTTGGTCTTTCGCCTGAAACTTTGAGCCGACTTAAAAAGAATATCATTTTCGATCAGAAATAATTGATTTAGATCAAGCGAATTTCTTGTTTCAGGTCATCTTTCTGAATAAGGTTTGTAAAGTAATTTTGGAAAAAATATAATACTTATGAAATCAATACAAGAAAATGTAGCCTTAGTTGTAGGAGCAACCGGAATTGCCGGAAGTAATCTTGCCATAAAACTTATAGAAAAAGGATGGACCGTTTTTGGACTTTCCCGAAATCCTAAAAATGATATCGAGGGTTTAAAACCTATTGCTGCCGATTTATTAAATACAGAATCATTAGTTTCAGCTTTAAGCGAAATTTCCCCAACTCATGTTTTTTTTACAACATGGATGCGAAATGATACTGAAGAAGAAAATATCAGGGCGAATAGTGCCATGGTTCGAAATTTATTAAACGTATTATCTCCTAAAAAATCGATTCAGCATGTTTCGTTAGTTACCGGATTAAAACATTATTTAGGGCCATTTGATGCTTATGCGACAACAGGAACTTTGCCGGAAACACCTTTAAGAGAAGAGCAGCCGCGATTGGACTTGCCGAATTTTTATTACGCACAGGAAGATGAGGTGTATGAAGCTGCAAAAAGAGATGGCTTTAGCTGGAACATACACAGACCACACACGCTGATTGGTAAAACTATTGGTAACGCTATGAATATGGGAACCACTTTGGCTGTTTACGCCAGTATTTGCAAAAAGGAAGGAACGCCGTTTATCTGGCCGGGTTCTGAGGCGCAATGGAATGGCTTATCTGATGTTACGGATGCTAAAGTTCTGGCCGATCAGATTATCTGGGCGGCAACAAATCCTGCAGCTCATAACGAAGCTTTTAATATCGCAAACGGAGATGTTTTTAGATGGAAATGGCTGTGGCCAAAAATAGCAGAATGGTTTGATGTTGAATTCGAAGGATACAGTGGAACGATACAGCCACTTGAAACTGTAATGAATGAAAAAGATACGATCTGGAAAACCATCACAAAAGAACATCAATTAATAGAAGAGGACATAAACCAATTGGCATCTGCCTGGCATACTGATCTTGATTTATCGCGTCCTCTGGAAGTAATGACCGATATGTCAAGAAGCAGAAAACTTGGTTTTGCCACTTATAAAGATACGAAAGATTCGTTTTTTGAATTGTTTACTCAGTTAAGAAAGGATCAAATAATACCTTAAATTAATTAGACAATTAGAAAATGAGATAATTTTTGAATTGTCATTTACTTATATTATAATTCAATACGGGACAGGGAAATTTTTTCTTTTGTCCCGTATTTGTATAGTACTACTTGTTGAAAAGTCATTTTTACACGTAGACTTATTTTAGCTGTTTAAGATATAGATGTTAACGTTTTATTAGGGTTGAAAGTGTTTTTTCTTTTAAAAAAATGAGCTAACTTGCCAAATAATTAAATGCAATTTACAGCAATGACGATTTCAAATTTTTATTTAACAAATAATGACTTGATGAGCCTTATGGGCACGTTATTGTATTTGCATGACGATACTTTCTTAAAAAGTTCAAAAGAGTTTATTAATTAAGCCCTGTCAAAACTCTGGACAGGGATTCTTTTCATACAAAAGGCTCATTTATTTAATCTTCAATTTTCATTGGGATTAGGATATCATTGAATGCAACACTACACAAGAGCTATAAGTGATTCAATGAAGGGTTATTATCTTACCTGTGAAATAAGGAGCAAACAGAAAGTTATGTCACAAAATATCATTTTAACAACAGGAATATACGATTTAATAAAAGATCACGTAAGAAGAAAAAAAGTAACAGCAGAAGAAGAAAAATTGCTGCTTGATGAGCTTAAAAAAGCAACGCAGGTACTAAGAAGAGATTTGCCGGAAGATATTGTTTCTGTAGACCGAAGAGTAACGTATAAAGATTGTGCCACCAATGAGGAAAAAACGGTTGTGTTTGTAGGTCCCGAGAAAAACAAAGTAAGTAAGAACCGAATTTCTATTCTTTCTGATGAAGGGATAGCGATGGTAGGATATAAAGAAGGACATGTTGTAGAATGGCCTGCTAAAAAAGGAAATCTAAAACTGGAAATCTTAAAAGTAGAGGAAGTAGCGTAACGTACTTTTTTAATGTAAAAACATCCCAAAAAGAAATTTTCTTTATGGGATGTTTTTTTATGATGTAAACTTCTAAATCAACTTTTAATTCTCACAGAAAGCACCAATTTGCTGTAAATGTTTTTCGGTTTGGTATTTATTAAAGTTGTCCCATTGAGGTGGAGAACTTGTTTTTTGTCCGTACATCGAGTCAAGACAAATGTTGTTGTCTTTGTACATATCGTGTAAAACGGCCAGAATTTTAAAGAAAAATTCATCTAAATTTACGATAGCTTCAAATTCTGATTTTAATGTATTGTAATTAGCATCTGATGGATTTAATAATTGTAATAAATCCAGAACTTCCTGTTTTTCTTCCTCATTAATTTCCGTAGCATAACCCATTTTTAAAGTTTTAAAAACAAGATTATTCCATGCTTTGCTGTCATGTGCCCATTGTACATCAGGAAGATTCAAAGAATGCTCGCAAATTAGGATAATAGCAAAAAGAACATCGTTTAAGTATTCTGCCGGAAACTCATCAAAACTTCTGAATTCGAAACCGCTTTGGTACATTTTTTCCTGATTAAAATCAAGACCAACTTCCGAAAGCATTTCGTATTCCATATCAGCTTCAATTTGATCTCTCCACCAAATGTTTTCTTCCTTTTCAAATTTTAGTAATTTTCTAAAATCATCCACATTATAGGTTAAAATTTTACCTTTTGGCATCGCTTTATTATACGTTCCCACGCCTATGTAGCGCGACATTGCATTTCGCATAGAACCTAAAGTAAATTTTTTGTCCAGACTGTAAGTATCGCTTATCACGCCCATAATATCAGGACTTCCAAGAGTAGCAATAAAGAAAGGTTCGAACCATTGTAGTAAATAAATCGCATTGGCATGTGTTCTTTCGAATTCTTTATAATCTACAATCCTGCTGTCTTCGGTCAAAGACGGTAAAGTAATATGAAAATGGTAGGTTCCGTTATTAAACAAAACCAGGTTTTCCTGATTGGTCATGAACATATTAAGTCCGTTGTTGTAATCCGGAAAGTTTAATTTTCCGTTTAACACAGACGATTCATTGATCTTATCAAGGAATAATTTTTTAGTAGCTTTTAGTTCTTTGCATGATTCACCAATAGTTCTGTTCTCGAAATATTTGGTTACAAATTCGATCGAATCACCATCAAAATGTACAGATCCCATCGTTTTGTTTCTTTGGGTAATCATGCTCTGAATGTTGTACGGCTGATCTTCAAGGAAAAGCTCCATGATCGATTTGCCCAGATAATCAGGATTCTCAGTGGGTTGTGCAATCATTTCACCAGTTGCTGTGTCTACTAATGGTTTGATTGGAGATAACATTTTGTGCTGATAATTGATATCGAGTTTTTCCAGTGAATGACTGTTCATCATTCTGCTCACTTTATAGTTTTCATTCAAACCAAAAGCTTTCTTTAAAATAGGGGCTAAGCTTTCAGGTTTGTAACATTTTCTATAATCGATACTGTATTTCTCAAAACCAATTTTTTCTTGTATAAATTCACCAGAAACTATTAGGGATTCTTCAAATTGCATGTAGGTTTCGTTTTCCAATCCTATTCCCCAATAATATTTTTTTGTCTGATTGTCTTTCATTTATACTTACTTTCTTTTTTTAAGGTTATTTTAATTTATAAAGTCATTTTAATCCAGAATATAAATTCAATCTGTTAAAACCAGAGCCAAGAAACCTATAACGGATTAAGCATATTGTTGCCTCCATTATAAAAGTTTTCGTTTACTTTTAAAAATATAGGAATTTATATTTTAGATTTTTTGCCATTTTATCGACGGAAACATCAATTAAGAAGTACAATTTTATAATAAGGTTATAAAATCACTATTGTTATTAATTGCTTTTGTATCAATAATTTAAGCAAGAGAATAGCTAAATCACAACTTTTAGTATTCTTGTTTTTTCTAAGTTGCAAAAGTAGTTTTTTATTATCGTATTTGCAAGTAGTTAACTTACTGATAATCAATATTTTTTTTTGAATGCCGGAACAATTCTGCCAAATGTGTTTTTATTCGTGATAATACAGCACGTAGGAGGAATATAACTCGTCATTCCACCAGTCTTCCCTGATTTCTGCGAAGTAATTGTAATTCAGTTTTCCGGCTTGCGATTGCAGCGGATATACTACAATTCCATTTTCGCGATACGCTTTATGCAAATCAGTTTCAGGAACAACAGGAACAATATGTCCGGAAAGTCCTTTTTCTCTTCTTTTGGCACAAATGATTCCAATTCCGCCATTGGCATTTACCTTATTCTGCATTTCATCAACCGTAGCTATTCTTTCCCAGCCAAAACTCGCTCCCCATTCCGGGAACCAATCGTGTATGGCGCTGGAATAAATGCGATCGACCGTTTGCTCAAAAACAGGTTCTACATCTTCACCATTTAAAACTTTTTCGAGAGATTCAGGTGTCCACCAAACGGTTGGGAGGTATACTTTAGAAAAATAGCAATAGTCATAAGAGTAGACATTGCAATAGGTATCTTCGACTGTTTTTTGATATCTTAAGTTGTGTTCTACATCTAATTTTTCAATCAGTTGGGCAATACTTTCTTTTTTAGTCGCAGCATTCGTTAAATCTCTAAACGGAATAGTGGAATCCATAAGAGGTTTTTCTTTCATTTCCATAGAATCCAGACGAGATTCCGGATCGGGTAACAAATCAGCTTTTTTTATTTTCGTATTCGATATTGTATTATCATCTAAGGGTAACGATGCTACTGATACAGTATGTTTTTCCATCTTGACTGCTTAAAATTAATTGGCTTAACGTTACCTGAATTGATTGTTTGTGCAACGTAATTTGATTGGCCAGCGGGTAAATGTAAGGATTTTAAACTTTCTAAAGAGTTTTAGAAAAGGACAAATTGAAGAAAATAATGCAAAGGGCAGGGAAAGTTTGTTATTTTTAAATACAAAAAATGGCATACGATAGGTATGCCATTTTGTAATTTTAATTTTTAATAATGTGATTATTCATCGTCTTTATTAAGATCATCCTGTTTGTTGTTAACAGAAGTGTCTTTATTGAGGGTTTTATCCTTATCTTCGGCCTGTTCTGATTTGACATTAGAGATGTTTTCAAGATCAATTTCAGTATTTAGATCTTCTTTGAATTTTTCCTCATATCGGTACGGATCTTCATCTCTTGCATAATTGTCATGATCAACAAGTGTTTCCTGGTCGATATAATCAGGGTCGCCTTCTACAAATTCCGGGATAGGTTCTGTAGTAATGGTTCGTTTATATTGATCGTCGCTTTGAATGCTATTTCCGTCAACTAGCGTATTTTGATCAATAAAATCAGGGTCTGTCTGACCGTATTCGTTGCTGTTTTGCTTTTCCATAACGCTATTTTTTTAAATTAAACTTTTTACTGACTGAAGCTTTTATGTCTTTTTCTATTAAAAGAAATAGTAAAGCTTACTTTTTTAAGGCGTGTATTTTACAAATTTAGTGTAGAGGTTACTGGTATTCATTACAGGAAAATAAATTATAGTTGCATAATTTGTAGGTTTTAATTAAGTATAAGATTAAATCGATTTTTTTGAATCTAATGAATAGCAATTTTAACAGATTCATTTTAAACTTAAAATTAAAGAAGTTTTAAGTTGAATTTTTAACAGGAAAACGTTTTTACTTGTTGTTAATTTTTATTAAAGTATCTGGATTCTGCTGTTTACAGAGAATAAAACAACAATAACAAGCGTTCTTAAACAAAACTATATTATGGGCTTATTTGATTTTATGATAGTGGAAATAGCTATGGATTTGGGAACAGCGAATACTTTAATAATTTATGACGGAAAAATTGTAGTAGATAGTCCATCGATTGTGGCAAGAGATATAAGAAACGGAAAAATTATTGCTGTAGGCAAAGAGGCCAGTTTAATGCAGGGTAAAACACACGAAAATATTAAAACAATCCGACCGCTAAAAGACGGTGTAATTGCAGATTTTGATGCGTCGGAAAAAATGATTAACTGGTTTATCAATAATATACCGGAAATTAAAAAAAATCTTTTTAAGCCTTCTTTGCGAATGGTGGTTTGTATTCCCAGCGGTATTACCGAGGTTGAGATGCGAGCGGTAAAAGAGTCGTGCGAACGTGTAAACGGAAAAGAAGTATTCCTGATTCATGAGCCTATGGCGGCCGCTATAGGTATGGGTATTGATGTTATGCTGCCTCAGGGTAATATTATTGTGGATATTGGAGGAGGAACCACCGAAATCGCGGTTATTGCCCTTGGCGGAATTATTTGCGATAAATCGATCAAGATTGCGGGTGACGTTTTCACGAATGATATCTTGTATTATATGAGAACTCAGCATAATTTATATATTGGAGACGCTTCTGCCGAAATGATAAAAATTGAAGTGGGTTCTGCAATGGAAGAACTCGAACAACCTCCTAATGATATGCTTGTTCGAGGAAGAGATTTGCTTACCGGAAAACCAAAAGAGATAAAGGTTACTTATAGAGAAATTGCAAAAGCACTCGATAAATCGATTCTTAGAATTGAAGATGCTATTATGGTAACCCTTTCGCTAACTCCGCCTGAATTGGCTGCCGACATTTACAACACAGGTTTGTATCTCGCAGGAGGAGGAGCAATGCTTCGTGGTCTTGATAAAAGAATTTCGCAAAAAACAGATTTACCCGTTTATATTGCCGAAGATCCTTTAAGAGCTGTAGTGAGAGGTACTGGGGTTGTATTAAAAAATATTGCCAAATACAAAAGTGTGTTGATAAAGTAAATTTGTCAATTGAATATCTATAACATAAAAAAACCTCGCCGATTGGTGGGGTTTTCTATTTCTATTATTTGTCTATTAATCTTTGTGGGCACGGAAAGAATTTCCGCGCTATCGTTGCGCATATGCGAGCGATCGGGTTAACGTTGCGGGTGCGAAGTCAGGAGACATTCGCACAGCGTTTCATAAGAATACTTCGGAGAGCGGGCGTTTATGGATTTCCGTAAAGGTTTTTGTTTCAAAGAAATTATTTTTGCAAAACATTTAATCATTTTTCGACATTCACTCTTAATCAGAACATTTCTAATCTTTAGTTGAATCTGTAAAGCATAACATTTAAATCAGCAAGTATATAATTAAATGTGGAAATTTAAAATTGTGAATATGAAAAAATAAGCCCATTCATTTTGTAAGTTTATTTTTTTAATAAAATATTTTTTTATAAATTTTTTCTTATATATTTGAATTTAATTAATAAAAAACAAAAGATTATGAAAAGAAAAACTAAAAGCCATGTAAAAGTAATAATGCTATTATTTATTGCGTTATTAATGTTTAATTGCCAAAATGATGAAAATTTACCAGATCAGTTGCAAAACAAGATTGAAACGGTAAGTATTGATGAAGCAAAAAATTTCCTGATACATTCAAGAAGTAATTCTTCGGCAAAATCAACCAACAACGAATTCGAAAATCTTGAATTCAATAAAATTGCACAAGAAAAAATAAAAGGTACTGACCAGCTACTAACTGTAATTCCTTTTACAACAAATAATGATTTTGAAAATAACAGGATTTTGATGTTAAAAATTGATAACGAAATTAAGAGTGTTATTTTTAGTATGTATCCTGATGAAAATTCTTCTAAGGAAAGTTTTTCCGGTAAGTTATTTTCTTATTCTTTAGATGGTAATTTTATTAGTGGGTTTAGAGCCAAGAATGGAATTATTGTAGGTCAATTTTTTGAAAATACCAGCTCTTTAAAAACTAATATTGACAATGGCAAAATACCAACATTAACTCGTAAAACTCCATCATCATCAGAAGCATTAGATGGAGTTTATGTACAAAACAATTATCGCAATACTGTACATGCCTTAGATATGTTTGGATATTCTAGTATATTTGGTAATGATATTTTTGGTGGAGGATTTAATGATTATGGAGGTGTTGATTACTATTCTTGGGATGCAGGAGGTGGAGATTACTCTTCTAATGATTCAACAAATATAGCCGTTCCTCCTAGTTGTGAAAGTTTTAATTTTGTTAATACAACAAGTCTTTGGCAAGTTGCATTAGTTAAAAACGTTACTTTTAAAGTATTTTTGGTAAATAATAAAGGTATAGAAATATTGCACGTAATTAGTTTTCCACAACCAATATCATTTGGTGTTCCTACTAATATACAAGTAGGAAATACTGATATAAATCCCGGAATAGCTGCAAATACATCAGCGAGAGCCCTTCAAAAAGCAATGCAAGATGTTGTTGATAAATATGGAAGAACCAGATCAGAAGAATTAACAGTTAGATTATATTTTGAAGAAAGATTAAAGTATAATTATCCTTTGTATCTTCCTGGAGCTAGAGTAAATTTTAATGCGAATGATAATATCCCTGCAACTGAATACAAAGCAAATATTTGGACAGCAGGAGATTGTAACTAACAATAATAGCAAATATGATTAATAAAGTTTTAACCAATTTAGTATATCTCTTCTATCCCAAAAATGTATGTGCTTTTACTGAAAAAGATAAATATCTTTTAACAGAAGAGTACAAAAGATTAAAAGAGATAATAGTTGATTTTGATTCTGAAAAAAGTAAAACTCTTCAAGCAAACATAATTGATAAATTTGAAAAAGATTATACTTTAAAGAATTTTAAAGACGCATCATTATTTGATTGGGAGGACAGATGCCTTACTTTTAATTTGACCATAATAGAAGATGGTGAACTATATACAATATCATTATACTTAAGCATATTAATTCCATATTATGTGATTAAATGTCAAAAAGGCATTATTGATCTATGGTTTTCAAAATCACAAATTGATCAGTTAAAGAAGGACAATACAGAAACAAGAAAAATAAATAAATTAATTTTAGATATTGAAACTATAGTTAAAGATGAACTTTTGTATGAAAAACTTCCAACCGAAATACTTAGTACTATAATTCCAGATGTTAGTTTTCAAGATTCCATATTTGGGCATTTCAATATATTTAATGCCTTTTTTAATAACGTAATAATCAAAGATGATGAAAATTAATTTTTTGACGTTTATAACAATTTGTATACTATCGTTCATTTATCTGTATTTTTCAGAATATTATTTTAATTTTTGTATAGGAGATTCTTTTTATGTAGTTAATTATTTCTATGTAGTTTTACTTCTTATTATTGTAACTATTGCTTTTTATTTAGTACGAATTTCAATAAGAAAATTAAAAAACAAACAAGTAAATTAACTCTTTATATTCCTGAAAATTAGAGGAAGTCTGTTCAGTTAATAAGCAGACTTCCTTTTTTTTTAATTCGATCGCGCAGATTTATCTCAGCAACGATAGTGCGGAAATTCTTTCCGTGCCCGTAAAGATTGGTTTGTTTTCCTTGAAAATTTAAAATACGCATTAATTTGTTAGACTTTTGTTTTAATGATTTGTTTGTGTCTTACTGTTGCGGGCACGGATTGCAAATCCGCGCTATCGGGATTTATCAGTTGACATACAACGATTTTCATCTAGCCATGTTTTCCAAAGTTTCATATCTCTTCTATAGTCCTCCCCGCTGGCGCGAGCGTCTCGCTCGTGAACGCAAAGTATTTCTTACATTAGCTCAAAAATAATAAATGAGCAGAAAATACAAATTTGGAGATAAAACTGGAGCTTACTTTATAAGTTTTGCTACGGTTTACTGGATAGATGTTTTTACAAGGGAAGAGTATTTTGGGTGCATTGCTGAATCATTAGATTACTGCAGAAAGAACAAGGGAATGGAGATTTATGGTTATTGCATAATGCCAAGTCATGTTCATTTAATTTTCAGATCTGAAAATGGAGACCCTTCCGGCCTAATAAGAGATTTTAAAGGTTTTACTTCTCGAAAAATGCTCAAAGTAATTGAAGAAAATCCACAAGAAAGCAGAAAAGAATGGATGCTTTGGATGTTTGAAAGAGCTGGAAAGAAAAACAGCAATGTAAAATTCAGGCAGTTTTGGCAGCAAAACAACAAACCCATTGAAATCTGGTCTTTTAAAGTTTTTGAGCAAAAATTAAATTATATTCATAACAACCCGCGAGAGACTGGTTTTGTTACTAATCCTGTAGATTGGAAATACGGCTCTGCTAGAAATTATGGCGATAATGATCAGACTATCTTACAAATTGATATTACTTGAAATGCTTCACGTGCACGAGCGGGACGCTCGCGCCAGCAGGTGTTCTATTTATTTTTTAAAATGTTACAATTATATTAAACAAGACGAAAATTTACTACATCATATTTTTAAAGGACATGTATATAGTAATGGTAAATCATATGGTGTTCATTCAATAATTGCTCAAAATAATGGAGATGCAATAATTACCGCAATTGATTTGCCTAACTCTCTTGGTTATTATGAAGCATATGTCTCCGTAAAAGACAATGCTGGAAATTTTATTGCAAAAATGAATAGAAGAGGTACTGCACTTGGAACATCAACTTTGTTTAAAGATGCTTGGGACAAACAAAGAGTTATAGAAGAAATTTCTTTAGCATATGTAACTAAAGTAAGAGTTCCTGGAACACAAAATCAATGGAGAGGAATTATGAGTGATGGAAATACATGTGCAATGGGCATTGATGGAAATACAACTATATTTGATCACACAACAATAATACGAACAGCTTTTCCAATAAAATAATTATTATGAACTCCGCAATTTTAAAACAATACAAAATAGAATTTCAAAAGGTAAAATTTATGGGAGATTTCATTAAAATAATGAATTCTCCACATTTAATTCTTAATCAGTTCGCAATAGATACAATTTCTGAGTATGATCTGAATGATACAATTGATGCTTTAGACTCTGTCTTAACTGGTAAAGAAATATCCCTAACTTTCTCAACTGATTCTTTAGTAACCGTAAAAATTACTAGTAGTCAGACTGAATTTTATTCTCATCCTGAATTTAATACAACTTCTCCAGTTCTTTTTACAATTCCAACTAATAGCTTTAAAGAAATTATAATTAGTTGGAAAGAATATTTAAAAGCTTAAAAAAATCAGGAACCCGACCCGATCGCGCAGATTTATCTCGGCAACGATAGCGCGGATTTGCAATCCGTGCCCGCAAAGATTGGTTTGTTTTCCTTGAAAACCTAAAATGCACATTCATTTGTTAGACTTTTGTTTTAATGATTTGTTTTGTGTCTTACTGTTGCGGGCACGGATTGCAAATCCGCGCTATCGGGTTTTTTTTATTAATCATTATGATTAAGTTTTGTCAAAGTTGTAACCTAATTTAATTTCCTTCTTCAAACATAGCCCGTGATTTCAACCACGGGAACACAATACGAGATGTAATATTATTGCCCCCGCTGGCGCGAGCGTCCCGCTCGTGAACGCAAAGTATTTCTTACATTAGCTTAAAAATAATAAATGAGCAGAAAATACAAATTTGGAGATAAAACTGGAGCTTACTTTATAAGTTTTGCTACAGTTTACTGGATAGATGTTTTTACAAGAGAAGAGTATTTTGGGAGCATTGTTGAGTCATTAGATTACTGCAGAAAGAACAAGGGAATGGAGATTTATGGTTATTGCATAATGCCAAGTCATGTTCATTTAATTTTCAGATCTGAAAATGGAGACCCTTCCGGCCTAATAAGAGATTTTAAAGGTTTTACTTCTCGAAAAATGCTCAAAGTAATTGAAGAAAATCCACAAGAAAGCAGAAAAGAATGGATGCTTTGGATGTTTGAAAGAGCTGGAAAGAAAAACAGCAATGTAAAATTCAGGCAGTTTTGGCAGCAAAACAACAAACCCATTGAAATCTGGTCTTTTAAAGTTTTTGAGCAAAAATTAAATTATATTCATAACAACCCGCGAGAGACTGGTTTTGTTACTAATCCTGTAGATTGGAAATACAGCTCTGCTAGAAATTATGGCGATAATGATCAGACCGTCTTAGAAATTGATATTAATTGAAATGCTTCACGTGCACGAGCGGGACGCTCGCGCCAGCAGGGGGGAGAAAGATAATTCTTCCAGCACTTTTCAGTTGAGTGAATTTAATGACCTGCAAAGAGACAAACAAGGCACATTTACATTAACACGCGAAGCCGGAACGATGACTTTTACCGGTAAATTTGAAGGAGATAAAGGAACCGGAACGTATAAATTTACTGCCGACAAAAACTATCAGGCTGCAATGCTTAAAGAAGGAATAAAAATCACAGAC
>Ga0247810_10000941_pt1 | contig 21651 bp, 19 predicted proteins | sample UWRJL119311C1_FD_179918 | JGI IMG/M metagenome (GOLD analysis project Ga0247810, IMG submission 179918) | Plant litter microbial communities from Arlington Agricultural Research Station in Wisconsin, United States - UWRJ-L119-311C-1 | ecosystem: Environmental > Terrestrial > Plant litter >... | reverse complement strand
AGATAGAGTGTTGGTGCTTAGTATTGCTATTTATTTGTTAGTTTTTTCTGTATTACGGGAAACCGTATTGAATAAATTGACTTAATGTGCTATATTTGCCGAAAATGATTTTAGAGTATCTGTGTCAAAATTTTGTGACTCAGAGTGGCGAAGCCGTGAATTGTTATGACTGAAATAGATAAAAAAGATTACAAATTGAACGAAAACATAAAAATCGCCATTATTGGTTTAGGTTATGTTGGCCTGCCTTTGGCTCGATTATTTGCTACTAAATATTCAGTTGTAGGTTTTGATATTAATGAAGCAAGAGTAGCTTCTTTAAAATCGGGTACAGATACAACATTAGAAGTTGATGATGCTACTTTGAAAGCCGTTTTAGTAGATAGTTCTACTGCTGAAGCCGGATTGTATTGCACGACTTCTTTAAACGATATTGCAGATTGTAATTATTTTATAGTTACGGTTCCTACTCCGGTAGATAAAAATAATCGTCCTGATTTGACTCCGTTATATAAATCGAGCGAGTCTGTTGGTAAAATATTGAAAAAAGGAGATATTGTTATATATGAGTCAACGGTTTATCCGGGGGTTACAGAAGAGCAATGTGTCCCTGTTTTAGAAAAAGTTTCAGGATTAAAATTTAATGAAGATTTCTTTGCGGGATATTCTCCTGAAAGAATAAACCCGGGAGACAAAGAACATACAGTCGAAAAAATCTTAAAAGTGACTTCAGGTTCAACACCTGAAATTGGTTTTAAAGTTGACAATTTATATAAGTCCGTAATTACTGCTGGAACTCATTTAGCGCCTTCTATAAAAGTGGCAGAAGCGGCTAAAGTGATAGAAAACTCACAACGTGATATCAATATCGCTTTTGTAAATGAACTGGCTAAAATATTCAACTTAATGAATATTGATACGCAGGAAGTATTAGCTGCCGCATCAACAAAATGGAATTTTTTGCCTTTTAAACCTGGATTAGTAGGAGGACACTGTATTGGTGTGGATCCCTATTATTTAGCACAAAGAGCCCAGGAATTTGGTTATCATCCCGAAATAATTTTAGCTGGTCGCCGTTTGAATGACAGCATGGGAGAATACGTTGCCTCTCAAATAGTAAAGTTGATGATCAAAAAAGGAATTTCGGTTAATGGTGCAAATCTTTTAATGCTTGGAATTACTTTTAAAGAAAATTGTCCGGATGTTCGCAATACCAAAATTGTGGATGTTGTAAAAGCATTAAAAGAATACGGAATTTTAGTAACCATATTTGATCCATTGGCTAATGTGAATGATGTAAAAAAAGAATATAATTTAGTAACAATTAACACTTTGCCAAATGATACATTTGACGCAATTGTGCTCGGAGTTTCTCACAAAGAATTTTTAGATTTAAATTTCTCAGAGTTGCAAAAAGAAAATAGTTTATTGTACGATGTCAAAGGAGTTTTGGGTAGTATAGCTGATAATAGACTTTAATTTTTAAATTAAATTATGAAAGTAGGAATAACTTTTAGTGCTTTTGATTTATTGCATGCCGGACATATTAAGATGTTGGAAGAAGCAAAAAGAGAATGCGATTATTTGATAGTAGGGTTGCAAACAGACCCAACACTTGATCGCCCTGAAAAAAATAGCCCTTCTCAGACAGTAGTAGAAAGATACATACAATTAAAAGGCTGCAAATTTGTAGATGAAATTGTTCCTTATGCAACCGAGCAAGATCTGGAAGATATTTTGCGGTCTTTTAAAATAGATGTACGTATTATTGGTGATGAATATCGCGAGAAAAATTTTACTGGACGTGAATACTGTGAACAAAAGGGAATAGCGTTATACTTTAATGTTCGAGATCATCGATTTTCAAGTAGTAATCTTAGAAAAGAGGTTGCTGAAAAACAATTAAAAAAAATATAATATATGGGAGTGTCAATAACTCACGTTATTTTAACTGGTGGTGTAGGTAGCAGATTATGGCCACTATCGCGAAAAAGTCAACCTAAACAATATTTAGAAATATTTGAAAATAAATCTTTATTCGAGATGACGGTTGATCGTAACAGTCATTTAGCGAATAAAGTAATGGTGGTAGGGAACGTAGATAATCACCATTTAAGTGGTAAAGTAATGGATAAAACCAAAACTTCTTACGTTAATATAGTAGAGGCCACACCTCGTAACACTGCAGCTGCAATCGCTTTTGCTGCATTCGCATCTGATCCTAATGATATATTAGTTGTAACTCCTTCGGATCATATTATAGATAAAATAGAAGATTATAATAAAGCTATAGATGAGGCAGTTCTGAAGGCAAAAGAAGGATTTATTGTGACTTTTGGGATTATCCCAACCAAGCCAGAAACAGGATATGGTTATATCGAGTCAAAAGGAGATAACGTAATTTCATTTCGTGAAAAACCAAATCAAACTACAGCAAAAGAATTTATTGCAAAAGGGAATTTTTTGTGGAATAGCGGAATGTTTTGTTTCAAAGCCAGCGTTCTTCTGGATGAATTAAAACAATTTCAACCTGATGTTTATGAAAAATCTAAAACCGTCTGGGAAGCCAGCAAAAATGGATTTTTAGACTTGGATCTATCATTAGAAATTCCATCAATCAGCATTGATTATGCTGTTATGGAGCGCAGTAAAAAAATAAAAGTAGTACCTGCTGCTTTTTCATGGTCAGATTTAGGGTCATTCGAATCGGTTTATGACTATTTAGTTTCAAAAAATCATCCTGTTGATAAAAATGGGAATATGGTAATTGGTTCAGGTAAGCATACCACTTTTCTGGGATTAAAAAACACTATTTTTGTGTATACTGATACAGCAAATTTAATTTTACAAAAAGAAAATTCACAGGATGTTAAGGATATCTACAGTGAGTTAGAAAAAATAAATTCAGATTTATTAAATTAATTGAAATTTAAAATGAAAAAAATTCTTATAACCGGCGGTGCTGGTTTTATTGGTTCGCACGTAGTAAGACGTTTTGTAAACAAATATCCTGAATACCAAATCTTCAATTTAGATGCATTAACTTATGCGGGTAATCTGGAAAATATTAAGGATATTGAAAACCAGCCTAACTATACCTTTGTAAAAGGAGATATTGTTGATGAATCTTTTATAAATGAGCTTTTTTCATTACATAATTTTGATGGTGTTTTGCATTTAGCAGCAGAATCGCACGTCGATCGTTCTATTGAAGATCCATTAGCATTCGTAAAAACAAATGTTATTGGTACGATGAATTTATTAAACGCAGCCAAGAATCAATGGAAAAATAATTTTGAGGATAAACGTTTCTACCATATTAGTACCGACGAAGTTTATGGTTCTCTTGGAGCAGAGGGACTTTTTACAGAAACTACTTCTTATGATCCTAATTCACCGTATTCTGCTTCTAAGGCAAGTTCAGATCATTTTGTAAGAGCTTACGGGGAAACTTATGGGTTGCCTTATGTTTTAACGAATTGTTCCAATAATTACGGATCCTATCATTTTCCTGAAAAATTAATTCCACTTTTTATAAATAACATTATAAATAATAAGCCATTACCTGTTTACGGAGATGGGAATTATACTCGTGACTGGCTTTTTGTTGAAGATCATGCAATTGCGATAGATTTGGTTTTTCATGAAGGTAAAAATCATGAAACCTATAATATTGGAGGTTTTAATGAATGGAAAAATATTGATTTGGTTAAATTATTGTGCCAGATTATGGATGAGAAATTAGGAAGATCTAAAGGAACTTCAAAAGAGTTGATTACCTATGTTAAAGACCGTCCTGGGCATGATTTACGATATGCTATTGATGCTTCTAAAATTAATAAAGAATTGGGATGGAGACCTTCTGTTACTTTTGAGGAAGGTTTAGAAAAAACAATCAATTGGTACCTTTCTAATGAAAAATGGCTGCAAAATGTGACTTCGGGTTCTTATAAAGATTATTATCAGAAACAATATTCATAAAAGCCAGTAATTTATTTAAACCAAATAGGTTAAATCATAATTTCATATGAAAAAAATAACATACGTTCTTACGCTCATTTTTATTTTACTATTGTCATTTAATGCAAATGCTCAGGACATACTCAAATCTAAAGATTTAAGTACTGTTAAAGTCGATTATTTATCTGATGATGATTTGGCTAAAATTAGTGCCCAATTAAAAAGCAATAATACAACAATTGATAGTGTAGAGTCAATGGCTTTGTCAAAAGGGATGAGTCAAAATGAGTTTAATAAGCTTAAAATTAAGCTTAATGAATATGAAAAGAAAAACGCTAAAGGCGATGGTAATGATAAAAACAGTAAGCCAAAAATAGTAGATAAGGATTCTGAGTTTGGAAGAAAACAAGAGAAAATTAAAAATGATAAAGTAAAGGATTCTGTAAATGCCTTAATCTTTGGTTCTGAATTATTTGATAATCCTACTTTAAATTTTGAACCTGATTTAAAATTAGCCACTCCTATGAATTATGTTTTAGGGCCAGGAGACGAATTGCAGGTAAGTGTATATGGTGTTCAGGAATACAATGCCAGTATCCCTGTCAGTGTAGAAGGAAAAGTAACTATTGATTATGTAGGGCAAATTTCGGTTTCGGGAATGTCAATTGAAGCAGCTACTCAAAAAATTAAAGCAGCTATAGCAAGGGTTTATAGTACAGTAAGTTCTGGACAATCTCAAGTTAGTGTAAGTTTAAGTCGAATTCGTACTATTAAAATCACTATTGTAGGTGGCAAACAGCCGGGCAATTATTCTATTTCTTCTTTGGCGACAGTCTATAATGCTTTGCATTTGGCTGGAGGGCCTGGAAAAAATGGAAGTTATAGAAATATAGAATTAATTAGAAATAATAAAGTTTACAAAAATGTAGACATCTATAAGTTTTTAGTTAAGGGTGATCAATCTGATAATGTGAGTTTGAAAGATAACGATCTTATTCGAATTCCGGCATATAGCCAAAGAGTTACAGTTGAAGGGGAAGTAAAACGTCCCGGGATTTTTGAAATGAAAAAAGGAGAAAAGTTTTCTGACCTATTGAATTTTGCCTCTGGTTTTAATGAATTTGCCTATACTGCATCAGTAAATGTAATGCAGAAAACAGGAAAAGAATTTAAAGTACATGATATAAACGAAAGTGAATATAATTCTTATTTACCACAATCTGGAGATGTTTTTAGAGTTACTAAAATTTTAAATCGATTTGAAAATCGTATTAAAATAGAGGGTGCAGTTTTTAGACCGGATTATTATTCGTATAGCGAAGGAATGAGAATTTCCGATCTTATTACAAGAGCAGAAGGTCTTAAAGAAGATGCTTATACAAAAAGAGCAAGGATAATTCGTTTAAAAACAGATCTGACTACAGAAATTGTAAATGTCGACCTAAGTGCCGCTTTATCAGGAGACTTAATTGCAGATTTAGAATTAAAAAGAGAAGATATTGTAACAGTATATTCTATTTTGGATTTCAGAGAAGAGTATAAAGTTACGATTGATGGAGAAGTGAAAAATCCAGGAGAATATGAATATTTTGAAAATTTAACTTTAAATGATTTAGTTGTTCAGGTTGGCGGTTTAACAGGCTCAGCATCTAAAAGAGTTGAAATAGCAAGAATGGTGAAGTCTGATGTAATTGATGATGCTGATCCTAAACGTATCGAATTAGTAGAACTTGAAATTACAGCGAACAATAATGAACAAATTAAAAACTTTGTTTTAAAGCCTTTTGACGTTATTAATATTCGAAGAATGGCAGTTTATGAAAAACCGGAAATGGTAATTGTGAGCGGTGCTGTAAGTTATCCTGGTAAGTATGTATTAGCGAATAAAAAAGAGACCGTATATAATGTTGTAATGAGAGCAGGAGGATTAACTTCTATTGCGAATTTAGATGGTATGAAAATTAAAAGACCTATCAAACAGGAGCAAATAGATAAATTGCAAAGTATTGATTTGAACCTGACTAAAAATGATTCGTTAAAAGATAAATTGACTAAAAAATTAAAAGAGGATTTAAAATTCGCAACTATTCCTGTTAATTGGGAGAAAATTGTAAAGGATAAAAATCATTATTCTAATGTTACATTATTTCCTGGTGATGAAATAGAAGTCGCTGTTTATAATGAAGGGGTTAAAGTAACAGGAAATGTGTTATTGACTTCTGAAATTCCATACAGAAGTGGAAAAGGATTTAAGTATTATATTAATGCTGTTGGAGGTGTAGATAGTAAAGGATGGAAGAAAAAAGCTTATATTATTTACCCAAATGGAAATGCCTCCGTTACCAGTTCCTTTTTATTTTTTAGATCATATCCAAAAGTAACACCTGATTCGCAAATTGTAGTTCCGGAAAAGCCTGAAACTAAGAAAATGAGTACGGGAGAATGGGTAGGTATAGGAAGTGTTCTGACTAGCTTAGCATTATTAATTGTGACGGCTTTTAAATAAAATTTTGATGGATAATAATACAGCTATTCAAAACGATGAAATATCGTTGAAAGAGTTAATACATAAAATAAAAGATTGGAATGGTTATATACTGTCACAATGGAAAATTATTGTCTTAGCAGGGATAATTGGAGCTGCTTTTGGATTAACTTATTCATATGTTAAGAAGCCTATTTATACTGCAACTTTATCTTTTGCATTAGAGGATGAAAAAGCTGGTGGTGGAATAGGTGGTGCCCTAGGTTTGGCGAGTTCTTTCGGATTAGATTTTGGCGGTGGAAGTGGTGGAGGAATCTTTAGTAGTTCTAATTTAACAGAACTATTTAAATCCAGATCGATGGTAGAGAAAACATTATTGTCTCCAGTGAATGTAAATGGAAAAATCACTTCGTTAGCTGAGATGTATATTCAAAATAATGAGTGGAGAGATAAATGGAATAATAAGCCAAAGCTTGCATCGCTTAGGTTTTTTCCAAATTCAAATAGAAAAAAATTTAATCGTGCTCAAGATAGTATAATGGGCGTAATGTATGCAAATTTATCTAAGGCAGGATTATCTGTAGTTCAGAAAGATAAAAAGGTATCTATAATTAATATTGATGTTTCATCGACAAATGAAGTTTTTTCCAAATTTTTTTGTGAAGCTTTAGCGAAGCAAGTTTCAGATTTTTATATAGATACTAAAAGTAAAAAAGCAAGAATAAACATGGCTATCTTAGAACGCCAAGTTGACTCTATTCGTGGTGAATTAAATGGTGCAATTACTGGTGTTGCAGCAGCAAATGATAATACATTTGGCTTGAATCCTGCTATGAATATTCGTCGTGCGCCATCTGCTCGTAGACAAGTTGATGTTCAGGCTAATACTGCAATTCTAACAGAACTTGTAAAACAAGCTGAATTAGCAAAAGTAACTTTAAGAAAAGAGACTCCACTAATACAAATTATTGATAAACCTATTTTACCATTAGCCAAAGAAAGATTAGGTAAAGCTAAAGGGATATTGATAGGAGGGATTTTGGCTGGTTTTTTAACAGTACTCTTTTTAATTTTCAGAAGGTTATTTAAAGAAGTAATTAAATAGTTTTTTAGGATTAATATAAAAATGAGGAATTATACTTTAAAAGTTCAGGAAATTAGAAAAGAAACTAATGATACAGTTACATTATGTTTTAAACAACCTGGATTAAAAAAAATTAAATATTTAGCTGGCCAGTATTTAACGCTTCAATTTAGAATTAATGGAAGAAGGTACATTCGACCTTATTCATTTTCTTCTACTCCTTTAATAGACGCTTCGCTTAATGTAACTATAAAACGTGTTCCCGGAGGGATAGTTTCTAATTATATAAATGATCATATAAAAGTTGATGATGTAATTGAGGTTCAGGAACCATTAGGGGATTTTATTTTTGAAACAAGTGAAATAATAAAATCTGTTGTTTTTTGGGGGGTTGGGAGCGGTATTACACCTCTTTTTTCAATGATAAAAGATCTTTTAAAAGCTCATCCAGAAGTAAGTATTCATTTAGTATATGGTAATAAAACTAAAACAGCAGTAATTTTTTATAAAGAATTAGAAAATCTTAAATCCATCTATGCAGAACGTTTTAAGATCTACTATTTCTATTCGAAAGAAGAATTTTTTGATAACGAATCACATAATTTCCATGGAAGGATAAATTCTGATTTTATCAGTAATCTGATAAAAAAGATCGAAGAACCTACAAGACATTATGTATGCGGACCTATTAGCCTAAAAAATACAATTAAAGAATCTTTACTATATCTGACAGGAAATTTAGATAACTTTTTTTCTGAAGATTTTGAAATTGTTAAAAATCCTAAAGATTTTAAAGATATAAATAATCAGGAAATTGTATTGAGTTTTCAGGGAGTTGAAAATAAGATTTCAATAAATAAAGGGAAATCAATATTAGAGGAAGCATTGGAAATAGGTTTGGAATTACCATATTCATGTCAAACAGGAAATTGTAGTACATGTAAAGGAAAATTACTCGCGGGAGAATTGCGAATGATAGGACTTTCAAAAAAAAGAGATGATTTGGCTAAAGAAGATTATTTATTGTGCTGCAGTTATCCATTGACAGACAATGTTTCCATAATAATTTAAGATATAAAAATAAAATATGAAGGTAGTCATTTTAGCAGGGGGATTTGGAACCAGGCTTTCAGAAGAAACAGTATCAAGACCTAAACCAATGGTAGAAATTGGCGGAATGCCTATACTTTGGCATATTATGAAGATTTATTCCTCACATGGTTACAATGATTTTGTAATTTGTTTGGGATACAAAGGGTATGTTATAAAAGAATATTTTGCCAATTATTTTATGCATAAATCGGATGTTACCATCGATTTAAAAAATAATTCTGTCAAAGTACATGAATCGGAAGCCGAGCCTTGGACAATAACATTAGTTGATACAGGGGTAAACTCTATGACTGGAGGACGCATCAAGCGAATTCAAAAACACATAGGTACAGAACCTTTTATGCTTACTTATGGTGACGGTGTTTCTGATGTTAACATTAAAGATTTGGTTGCCACACACCAACAAAGTGGTAGACATTGTACAGTTACTTCCGTACAGCCTTCTGGTCGATTCGGGGCTTTAAATTTAGGAGATGACAATCAGGTAAATTCCTTTTTAGAAAAACCAAAAGGTGACGGAGCATGGATTAATGGAGGTTTTTTTGTTTGTCAACCAGAAGTTTTTGATTATATAGAAGGAGATAGCACTGTTTTTGAAAAATCACCTATGGAACGCCTGGCCGCCAATGGGCAGATGGGAGCCTACTTACATGAAGGGTTTTGGAAACCGATGGATACGCTCAGAGATAAAATAGAATTGGAAGAAAGTTGGGAAGCAAATAATGCTGCCTGGAAAAATTGGTAGCATGATATTAAAACAGTTAAAAAATAGCTATGAAGGTAAGAAAGTATTTCTTACTGGACACACTGGTTTTAAAGGAGCCTGGTTACTGAAAACTCTTTCATTACTGGGGGCAGATGTAAAAGGGTATGCATTGGAGACTCAAACGGAAAATGATCTTTTCAATTTAATTGATGGAGACAATATCTGTGATTCTGTTATTTCTGACCTCAGGGACAGAGCGCGTCTTCATAAAGAAATAGTAGCTTTTCAGCCTGATTTTATTTTTCATTTGGCTGCTCAGCCTTTGGTGCGTCTTTCTTATGATATACCTGCAGAGACATTTGAGGTAAACGCTATTGGTACAGCCAACGTGTTGGATGGGGTACGTCTTCTTGAAAGAGCCTGTTCCGTTGTTTTAATCACGACCGATAAAGTTTATCACAACAACGAATGGATTTATCCATACAGAGAAAATGATAGATTAGGAGGTTTTGATCCTTATAGTGCCAGTAAAGCTTGTACGGAATTAGTGATTGATTCGTACCGTAATTCTTTTTTCAATACAAAAAGTTATAATAATCATCAAAAAGCCTTAGCCGTGGCCAGAGCGGGTAATGTAATTGGGGGAGGAGATTGGTCGAAAGATCGATTGATACCGGATGTTGCCAAAGCATTTTCACTAGAAAAACCAGTTATAATCCGAAACCCAAATTCAGTTAGACCATGGCAACATGTGTTAGAACCTGTAATTGGCTATTTATTATTGGGAGCAAATTTAGCTTCTGACCCGATACAATTTAGTCAAGCATACAATTTTGGACCTCATTTATCTGATGCACTGCCTGTTGAGGAAATGCTCAAGTTAGCTATTGCTAGTTGGGGAAAAGGGGGATATGTTGTAGAGAATGAAGAAGGCCAACCCCATGAAGCTGGACTGTTGAAACTGGACATTAGTAAGGCTATTTCCGAATTGAAATGGTATCCTAAAATGAATGCTAAACTAGCAGTGAGCATGACAATGGATTGGTATAGAGAGTTTGCTATGAATAAAGAGACTATTTCCGAGTATACAACTTTTCAGATTAATAAATTCTTAGATGAATAACCATATTTTAATTACAGGAAGTACAGGATATTTAGGAAGTCATCTTGCAGAAGCAATTTTACAAGAGGGTTATACTGTTTCGGTTTTAATAAGAACCGATTCATCTTTATTAAGATTAGAATCATTTAAAGAAAAATTGAATTTTATAAATGGTGATGATATTGAATTTTTTTTTGAAAACGAAAAAATTGAAGGTATTATTCATGTTGCCACTAATTATGGAAGAAGAGGAGAAAGAATTTCAGATATAATAAGTTCAAATTTAACTTTTCCTATGAAATTACTTGAATTGGCAATACAATACAAAGTAAAATACTTTGTAAATACGGATACTTCCTTACCTCAAAATTTAAATCCTTATTCATTATCAAAAGCACAGTTTAAAGCCTGGTTGAAAATGAAATCAGATGATCTAAAAATAATTAATGTAATTCCTGAGTATTTTTACGGCCCAAATGATGACGATACAAAATTCATATCAGGTATGCTGCATAAGTTAAAAGGAAATGTTGAATTTGTTGATTTAAGTGAAGGAATACAACAAAGAGATTTTATATATATTGATGATGTAGTCGCTGCTTTTATGTGTGTAATTCAGAATTTAAATAAATTAGGACAATATACTGATATTCCACTAGGTTCAGCCACAACTATAAGTTTGAGAAGTTTGGTCGAATTGATTAAAGAAAAATCTGAGAATATATTAACACAACTAAATTTCGGAAAAATACCAATTCGAGAAGGTGACGTGATGGAGTCAAAAGCTGATATATCCTATTTACTTAGTTTAGGTTGGAAGCCTACTATAAATATTGAAGAGGGATTAAACAAAATATTAGATATAGAATATAAAAACAACAAGTAAATTTGTTTTACGAAATTAATAAAAGATAGAGAATATGTTAAAAAATATATTAGATGTTTCTGTTCAGGATAGTTTAAGAGCAATCGCAAAAGCAAAAACAACTCAGGTAATTGTAGCAGGAGAAAATTATATCCCTGTAACGGGAAAAGTATTAGATGAAGAAGATATTTTAATGGGAGTTGATGCAGCTTTAGATGGTTGGCTTACAGCTGGTCGTTTTGCTAATACCTTTGAGGAAGATTTTGCAAAATATTTTGGAGCACACAGAGCTTTATTAGTTAACTCAGGATCATCTGCAAATTTAGTAGCTTTTTATGCTTTAACATCTCCAAAATTAGGTGAACGAGCTATTAAACCAGGTGATGAAGTAATTACAGTTGCAGCTGGATTCCCGACTACAATAAATCCAATTATTCAATTTGGAGCGATTCCTGTCTTTATAGATGTAGATATTGCAACACATAATGTAAAAGCAGATATGCTAGAAGCAGCTGTTAGTGATAAAACAAAAGCGATTATGATTGCTCACTCATTAGGGAACCCTTTTAATTTGGATGAAGTAATGCGTGTTGCTAAAAAATATAATCTTTGGGTTGTAGAGGATGATTGCGATTCGCTTGGAGCTACTTATAATGGGCAAAAAACTGGAACTTTTGGCGATATATCCACTTTTTCATTTTATCCGGCTCATCATATTACTATGGGTGAAGGTGGGGCTGTATTGATTAATAATCCAGTATTGTCAAAATTAGCCGAAAGCTTTAGAGATTGGGGAAGAGATTGTTATTGTGAGCCAGGAAAAGATAATACTTGTGGGTGTCGATTTGGACAGCAATTAGGAACTTTGCCATATGGCTATGACCATAAATACACCTATTCTCATATCGGTTTCAATTTAAAAGTAACCGATATGCAGGCGGCTTTTGGAGTGTCACAAATCAAAAAAATAGATGGTTTTGTACAAAAACGCAGAGAAAATTATGCGGCTTTGTACGAGCGAATGAAAGAGTTTGAAGAAGTATTTATCTTACCAGAGCCTACAACTAATTCAGAACCGTCTTGGTTTGGTTTTTTGTTGACCTTAAGGGAAGGAGACGCCGCAGACCGTCACATGTTGGTGCAACATCTTGAGGAGAAAAAAATTGGTACCCGTTTATTGTTTGGCGGTAACTTACTAAGACAACCTGCTTATGCCAATATAGAACATAGAGTGGTGGGCGATTTAAATAATACGGATACCATTATGAACCAATCATTTTGGTTAGGTGTTTGGCCAGGATTGAATGAAACACATTATGATTATATAGCTAAAGTAATTAGAGATTACCTAAACTCTTAAAGATATGAGATATTTAATAACAGGAGGTTGTGGTTTTTTAGGATCTAATTTGGCCGCTGAAGTTTTACAAAGAGGTGATGAACTTTTTGTGTTTGATAATCTTTATCGTACAGGTACAGAACAAAATTTAAAATGGTTGCAATCCTTAGGTAAATTTAAGTTTTATCATTCGGATATCCGTTCGTATAACGATGTTGAATATGCAATCCGAGATTGCAAACCAGATGTGGTTTTTCATTTGGCAGGACAAGTGGCAATGACTACTTCTTTAGATAATCCTAGATTTGATTTTGAGGTAAATGTATTGGGCGGTAATAATGTTTTAGAAGTTGTTCGAAAATTTAGCCCCGATACAATAGTTACCTATTCTTCTACCAATAAAGTTTATGGGGATTTGGAATGGGTAGAATATGAAGAAACAGAAACAAGATTCAAAGCAAAAGGTTTTGAGAATGGTTTTGATGAAAATGTATTACTTGATTTTCAATCTCCTTATGGATGTTCAAAAGGGGCTACCGACCAATATATGCTTGATTACGCGAAAATGTTTGATTTGAAAACTGTTGTTTTCAGGCATTCCTCCATTTTTGGCGGGAGGCAATATGCTACAGCTGATCAAGGTTGGATAGGTTGGTTTGTAAAACAGGCTATTGATATAAAAAGTGGTGAATTAAAAGAACCATTTACCATATCAGGTTCTGGTAAGCAAGTAAGAGATGTTCTTTTTGGTGATGATCTTATAAAATGTTATTTCTCGGCTATCAATTTAATTGAGAAAACAAAAGGTAACGCATTTAACATTGGTGGAGGGATGGAAAATAGTCTTTCATTATTAGAACTTTTTGCTCTTTTAGAAAAAGAATTGGATATTGAAATGAAACACAATAAATTACCTTGGCGAAAAAGTGATCAGAAGGTATATGTTGCAGACCTTAAAAAGGCTAAAGATACTTTTAATTGGACCCCAACTATTGATAGTCATGAAGGAGTTAGGAAAATGGTCGAATGGGTAAAGTCGATTTAAAAAATAGATAAATTGAAAAATAAACTTTATTTATTAAAAAATAAGCTAGGAATTGATGGAGCAATTGCTTTTACTTCTTTATCTCGAATCATTCAGGCGGCTGGAGGAGTGGTGTCCATTATTCTTGTTGCCAGTTTGTTAAATGGTGTGGAACAAGGGTTTTATTATACTTTCGCAAGTATTCTTGCCATTCAGGTTTTTTTTGAACTTGGACTTAATGGTATTATAATACAATATGTGGCTCATGAAGTTTCGCACTTGAGTTTGACAGGAAATAATTATGAAGGTAATAAAGTAAATTTGTCTCGTGTTGCCTCACTACTCCATTTTACGGTAAAATGGTTTTCAGCATTAGCAGTTTTTGTTTTTTTCTTGCTTTTGGGGGTGGGGTTTGTTTTTTTTAATTATTTTTATAAGTCAGAGGTAGTTGTAGATTGGCATTTGCCATGGGTTTTGCTTTCAGTTGGTACAACATTAAATTTTTTGATTTCTCCTATTATTGCTTTTATTGAAGGACTTGGAAAAGTAAAGGAAATTGCTAAAATTAGACTGATTCAGCAGTTTGTTAGTTTACTTTTATTATGGGGAGGATTAGCAATTGGTCTAAAACTATATGTTGGTGGAATTTCATCAATTATCGGTGTTTTTGTCTTGTTTTTTTTTATTTTTAAAAAGTACAAGATTGTTTTGAAAAATATTTATAATCAAAAAATCACAGAAAAAGTAAGTTATAAAACAGAGATATTTCCATTGCAATGGAAAATCGCTTTAAGTTGGATTGGTGGTTATTTTATTTTTCAGCTTTTTAATCCTGTTTTATTTGCAACGGATGGGCCGATTGTGGCGGGACAAATGGGTATGACTTTATCATTGTTAAATGCTGTTTTGGCATTAAGTTTTGCTTGGGTCTCAACAAAAATACCTGTTTTTTCAGGGTACATTGCCCAGCGGGATTTTTTGAAATTGGATAAATTATTTAATAAAACATTTAAACAATCCTCAGTAGTTAATTTTGTTGCGATGACGGGTATGTTTTTAGTTATATTTTGTATAAGGTATTTGGATGTGACTTTAGCAAATAAGAAATTAGCAAATAAATTTTTAGCCTATTTACCTTTATTATTTATGATGGTTTCATTTTATATGAATCATATTATTGGGGCGTGGGCTGTTTATCTTCGCTGTCATAAAAAAGAACCTATGTTGGTTCATTCGTTAACTTACGGAGCATTAAGCTGTGCATCAACTGTGATTTTGGGTAACTATTTCGGTGTAATTGGAATTACATTGGGGTATTGTTTTATTTCATCCACTTTTGCAATTTGGGCATATTTTATATTTAGCATGAAAAAAAAACAATGGCATCTTGATGAAAAATAATTTATTATCAATATTTATTCCGACATATAATAGAGGGTATTTAATAGGCGAAACATTAGACTCATTTATTGAACAAGTATCTAAATATAGAATACAAATAGTAATTTCTGATAATTGTTCAACAGATGATACATCTGAAGTTATAGAAAGATATAAGAGTAAATATCCATATATTAAATATTCTAAAAATGAAACTAACGTAGGTTTTGATGGGAATGTTATCAAAATGGCTGATTTGGTGGATACAAAATATTGTTGGCTATTTGGTGATGACGATATTATAAATGAAGGGGCCATTGATACCATTATGAACTTAATTGAAAAAAATTACGATTTAATTGTAGTCAATGCTTCATTAAAATCTATAGATTTATCAAAGCAAATCACATATCGCAATCTTGCAATTGATGAAGATAAAGTCTATAATGGAAAAGAAAAAGAAAAGGCTTTTCTGGATTTAGTAATGTATACATCTTTCATAGGAGGACTAATTGTGAAGTGTGAATTATGGAGGAAAATAGATTACACTAAATATTTAAAGACAGGATTTGTGCATGTAGGAATTGCGTTTGAATACTTAAATATTGAAAGCTCAATTTATTATGTGTCAACGCCATTCGTTAATATTAGATTAGGGAATTCAGGTTGGTCTAAAAATGCTTTTGAAATATGGAATGTTTTATGGGTAAAAGCAATAAATAATATCCCGAATTACATAGATTCAGTTAAGGAAATGGTTTTTTCTGATTTCAGAAAGGTATCTTTAAAACGATATGTGATTGAAAGAGCAAGGGGTACATTTAGAGAAGATGTTTATAAACGGTTTTTTAAAAAAGACACTTCAATTTCAATAAAAAAGAAGTTTTTTCTTCAATTAATTTTATTAATTCCAGTTTCTTTTTTGAGATTTTTTTGGAAAAAGTATTTGAAATATAAGAAGCCACCATCGTTTGAGTATCAGCTTTATGAACTAGATAATGTTGTGGCAAAGGAAACAAATTATTTGTAATAAGAATGTTGAAAAGGCAGGATAATAACATTTTAGTTACCATAACTTCATCCAATACCTGAAAATGATAATTGGTGCGGAAAGAAACTCACTGAATGGACAAACATTAAAGCTACAAAAGCATTTTTAAAGGACATAATCAACCTCTTGTCGTTTTTAATTATTATGGTTTATCAGAAAACAAACCACTTTATGAACAAGCAAAATATGCCAAAGAAAATGATAATAGGTTGTTGCATCCATTAGAAAAATTTATTAGTGATATAAAGATAGAAGTTGATTTTTTCCTTTGATTGGCAAATTAGCCTTTGACACTTGAATGCGACGGAGGAGATAATAAGTTTTTATAGCTCAAGCTGATAGTGAAAAGTCGGATTGGAAATTACATATAGATTATTTAACTAATTTTTTTAGATGTTCTCAATTTATTAAAATAGTTGGAAAGCGTTTTTTTTAATCTAACTATTGTACCTGATAGCTGTATAAATAGATGAAATTTTAATTTAAAATAATATTACCAGATGAAAATAGCATTTACAATATGCTCAAATAATTATTTGTCTCAAGCCAAAACACTTTTAGATTCAATACAGTTATTGGCAAGTGATTATGTATTTTATATATTTTTGGTTGATGAATATTCAAGCCAAATTGATTATGATTTTTTTAAACCTGCTAATATCGTATTAGCAAAAGATTTGCCTGTTAATTTTAATTTTTTAAAAGAAAAATACAATATCATAGAGTTAAATACTTGTATTAAAGCAAGTTGTTTTAAGTATGTTTTTGAGCATAACTCAGATGCTGTTCATGCCCATTATTTTGATCCAGATATTGAGATATTTAATTCGTTAAATTATTTAGATGAAAATTTCAATAAATATGATTTCCTGATCACCCCACACATTTCAAAAATTCTGCCATGGGGATCTAAAGAACCTAATGAAAATCTTTTTCTTAATCATGGTCTTTATAACTTAGGTTATATTGGTTTAAAAGCAAATTCAGCTAAGGTCAATGAAATGTTAAATTGGTGGGAGAACAGAACCTTAAACTATGGATTTTACAGATTAGAGCGTGGTTTGTTTGTGGATCAGTTATGGATAAATTATGTGCCTATTTACTATCCAGAAGGAACAAAAATTTTATTTCATTTTGGGTGCAATATGGGGCCATGGAATTTACATGAAAGAAAATTAAAGTACGTAAATAATGAGTATATTGTAAATGAGGATTATCCTTTAGTTTTCTTCCACTTTAGTTCTTATAAATATTCAAAGCCAAATGTAATTTCTAATAATTATAGATACGATTTTGAAACTAATCCGGAACTTATATCCATATACAATTCTTATAATGAAAAAATACAAAAAAATAAAATAGTCGTTTTATCCAAAGTATCTTGTGCATATTTTAATAACAAACCAAGTATAAATTTTTTAAAAAGAATTGTCCAATATATGGAAGTCGCTTTATTTAAATTAAAATATTACTTAAACCCAATGTAGCTTTTGAACACAGAATCACCAAAAATCTCTATTATAACAGTAGTTTTTAATGGAGCAAAGACAATTGAAGAAACGATCAAAAGTGTTATTGCACAAAATTGTAAGGAATGTGAATACATAATAATTGATGGCGGGTCTACAGATGGTACGTTGGATATTATAAAAAAGTATAATCAACATATTTCTTTTTGGAAAAGTGAGCCAGATAAAGGTATTTATAATGCGATGAATAAAGGTATTATTCAGGCATATGGCGAGTATATCTATTTTCTAGGTGCTGATGATGTTTTTTATGACGATAAGGTATTGGAAAAAATCTTACCTATTTTGATTGATAATACTGTCTATTATGGAAATGTTGTTTTTAAAAATAGGAATATCGTTTACGATGGAAAATTTTCATCTTATAAACTGGCGACAAGAAATATTTCTCATCAAAGCATCTTTTATCCCAAGCATGTTTTAATAAAAAATAAATTTAAAGAAATCTACAATATTTTTGCAGATTATGAACTTAACATAAGGCTTTATTGTAATTATCAATTTAAATATGTTCCAATAATAATTGCATTGTTTGATGACAGTGGTGCTTCCGGATCAAATACCTTAGATATAAATTTTGAAAAAAATAGGTTGAGAATCATCAAAAAATATTTTAGCAGTTATGTTTTTATCTATAGAAAATTTAGAAGTTATATAGTAAAAAAAATTCGCCATGAATAATTATGTTTTTTATGAAGTAATTTTAGAAAACATAAATTTATTCATCTTTCTACTTCTGTTTTCAAGCGTTTTTCATGTTGTAATTTTTAAAAACTTACTTTATGGTTGGTTAGACCCGTTCTTATTGCCAATTATTGCAAATGTTTTCTGTTTTGTAGTTGTATATATTCTTTATTTAACCGGTAATACTTCATTTTATACTTTTTTAAGTTATAATTTAACCCAAATTTCATTTTTCTGTGGATTATTTGTGTTTAAAAAAAGGATAAAGTTTAATTTTTCTAGACCAGTAGATCCTATTTCATATTCATTGAATAGGTCGGCATATAATATTTTTGCATTCTATTTCTTTTCTATTATTTATTTAGGTTGTCAAATCACAATATACGTTTTAAAAGGAATTCCTCTTTTAATGGAATCAAGATTATCAACTTTTGCAGATGGCGGTGGCGAAGGTATCTTAGGGAGAATAACTGATGTTAGTTCAATTTTTGCCTTATATTCTTTCTTTTGTGTTATAAAAATTGATAAATTTAGATTAAGTGAAATTCCTAAATTTTTAATACTATTTCTAATTTTTATAACTTATTTCTTAAGTGGAGGAAAAAGTAATTTTTTAGCCATATTTTATGTTTTCTGGTGTTTTGTATTCTTTTCTGCAATAAAGAAGGTTGATTATTCATCATATAAACAATTTATTAAAACTCATCTAAAAAAGGGGATAGTGTTTGCTCTTTTTTTTGTTCTGGCGATTATTACTGTACAATCAAGAGATATCGATGACCAATTAAATCCAGTACTTTTATTAATTTTAAGATTTGTTCATAGTGGAGATATTTATTGGTATGCATACCCTAATAATGTGTATCTGCAGATAGATTCATCTAGTGGATTTAAATCATTGTTTAATGATAGCTTGGGGCTATTAAGAATTTATCCATGGGAAGAACTGCCCACTGCCATTGGAATCAGTTTTAAGAATATTCATCACCCTAGTGATGTCCCATCAGGACCAAATGCTAGACACAATGTTTTCGGCCTGATATATTATGGATTTTATGGCAGCATATTATTTTCGTTCATATTAGGACTAGTTATTTCATTTATACGGAATATATTACCATTTTTATTGAGAAATAACTTGCTTAACGGATTTATTTTTGCGTATCTTTTTTTAAAAATGACCGCTTTAGATTCTGATCCTATGCTAACGCTGACTTACGTAAATAACTTACTTTTCATTTTCCCTATTTTGTTCCTGACATTTCTTTTATTGTTTGAAGCATCAAAATTTAAATTTCAAAATAATGCTTAAATCCTTAACTATTATTATACCTTATTATAACGGTGAAAAGTTCTATGCCAAGTTATTAAAATCGATCAAGACGGCTATTTTAAAATTGAATAATAAAAATGAGTTAAAGTTTGAAATTATTACGATTATTGATTCAATTAACACGCCTTTAAATGAAATAAGAGAGATAAATAATTTTATTTTTCGTGAAGTAGATAATATAGATATTCTAATTCATAAAAATGATCAAAATATTGGTGTTGCGGCTTCTCGAAATATTGCTTTAGATCTTTCTACAGGGGAATATATTCATATAATTGATCAAGATGATGAGGTGGATTCTTCTTTTTATTTAGATGCATTCAAGTTATTGATTAATTCTGATTTTGTGTTAACAAATGGATTTATTATTTATGATGGGGGTAAATATAGAAGTCATAAGCTTTACTATTTTTCACCAAAACTTTCTACTCAAGGGATATTAGAAGATGATTTTATTAGATCTCCTGGTCAAGTAGTTTTTTCTAAATCGCTTTTAAATGGCATACGATTTCCTGAAACCAAAAATTATAAAGGAACGGATGACCGATTTTTTTGGATTAAAATATTCGTTGATAATATGAGTATTATACGCCCATCGTATGTTGCACAACCAAACTATGTTGCTCACATACATAACAGTAACTATAGTAATGATTTAATAAATATGAAAAAAAGTGAACTTGAAAATTGGGAATTATTTAATCTCGATACTATTCCGTTAGGTTTTAGGAGAATTGTCAATGATGATATTTTAAGAATTAAGTTAACTTTGGGAGAAAATATGACATTGATAGATAAGTTACGAGCTATAAGATGTAAAATAAACTATTTTCTAAAGCCAAACAAATTATTAAGATTTATACTTAAAAGATCAAAATGCTAAAAATACTTTACGTTGTATCTACTTTAAAAAGAACGGGTCCTACCAATGTTTTATATAATTTAATATCAGAGATTGACAGGCAAGAGTTTGAACCAATAATATTAACTCTCTCTGAGGAAAATCCTAATTTTCCCAGTTCATGGACTGCATTTGAAGAGTTAAATGTTAAGATATTTTCATTTAATTTTTCTAGATTTAGAGGTTTTATTAGTGGTAGAAAAGAAATAAAAAAAATTATAGAGCAACATAATATTAATGTTGTTCATTTATATGGTTTTAGGGGCGATTTTATGTTAAAACGAGAAATCACTAAAAATGTAAAAATTATTAGTACTATAAATAGTAATATTTATGACGACTATACAATGCTCTATGGTAAATATACAGGTAGAATTATGGCTTATTTACACATTAAATCTCTAAAAGGAAAAATAGGAGTTGCTTGCTCAAATTTTGTTTCAGAAGAACTAAAAAAGAGATATAATATTGATTTGAAAGTCATCTATAATGGAATTCCTTATAAAGAATATACTGCAACTTCAAAAGAGGAACAGATAAATATTAGAGAAAAACTAGATTTACCACTAGATCAAAAAGTATTCATTTTTGTTGGATATTTAATTTACAGAAAAGATCCCATTACTGTCATAAATGCTTTTTTAGATTCTAGGGCTTGTAAAAATTCAACTTTACTAATATTAGGAGATGGTCCCTTAATGGAAGAGTGTAAAGAGAAATGTGATTTGGAAAAGGGAAATATTAAATTTTTGGGTAATCAACCCTCAACTGTTGAATATCTAAAAGCTTCTGATTTTTACATTTCTTCCGCATATTCTGAAGGTTTGCCAACTTCTGTGATGGAGGCTATGAGTTGCGGGTTGCCAGTAGTTTTATCAAATATCAGACCTCATGAAGAATTAGTATCAGGTTTAAATTGGAATTATTTGTTTCCAATAAATGATTATAAAAAGTTGTCTGTTATTATAGATGATATTATTGAAGAAGATTATGTTACATTGAGTAACAAATGTCAATCTGTAATATTGAATGAAATTAATTCTAATGTTATGGCAATTAACTATCAATTGCTTTATAAATATGATTAGGGGATGA
>Ga0247810_10000940_pt1 | contig 21669 bp, 20 predicted proteins | sample UWRJL119311C1_FD_179918 | JGI IMG/M metagenome (GOLD analysis project Ga0247810, IMG submission 179918) | Plant litter microbial communities from Arlington Agricultural Research Station in Wisconsin, United States - UWRJ-L119-311C-1 | ecosystem: Environmental > Terrestrial > Plant litter >... | reverse complement strand
ATAATTTTCCTGTCGGTCGAGTTCAGAGCGCTAATCATACTATAAAGAGTGGTTGATTTACCACTACCAGTTGGACCAACCATCAATACCATGCCACGAGGGTGGCTAATAATTGAATCAATTTCCTTACGCTCTTCGCCGCTGATACCGAGGCGGTCGAGGTTAAGCATCGATTCGTCGTAGTTAAACAAACGAATCACAGCATCTTGGCCGTACATCGTTGGTACAACTTCAATACGCATATTTAGCAGGTGCGTTGCACCGTTAACCGTTATTTCTTTTTGCATATGACCGGATTGAGGTTCGTTCGAAGCAGTTGAAATATTTGCACGTGACGCCAAGGCGCCAAGAATAACGCGGTAGCGGTCAGAGTCGAGAGTTGCAACTGGGTGCAAAGTGCCATCAATACGCATACGAATACGAATGCCATCTCGCTGGTTCTCGATGTGGATGTCGCTGGCGCCTAATTTATCGGCCTGAGAAATTAAGAAATCAAATACTTCGTCACTACCAACACTGTTGAGGGTTTTACTCACCTCGGCGATAGTGTCACTGTCGCCTTCACCAGCAATTGTGATATCATCGTAAATTGTCCGAATTGGCGGGTCGTAACGGTTCATTAAATAGGTAAAACCGCCTTGGCTAATGAGGTAAAAAACCACATTTTGAGCTTGAGCAGCATATTGTTGCTGTAGCTGACGAGTGAGTGATTGAGGAGTTTGAGAAGTGATGCCAAACTCCCAAGGGGCAGAATCGTTACCAGCCACAAGTGGAATAATCCGATTCTTATGCATATCCTGCACATCAATCACATCTTCAAGAAGCTCAATAGCATCCTGCACTGCGCGAGTATCAAGATATGGCAACCCAAGAATGGCAGCCCGCTGCTGAGTACTCTTCTCGTCGTCGTCGCGAGCCCGTTGCTGAATTCTTTCTTCGTCCATTACTCCCTATCGTAACAAAAAGCGTGAGCATTTTATATAGCGTTATCAGTGTTATACTACCTTCTATGCCCGATATCATCGTAATTGCCCATAATATTCGTTCAACCCACAATGTTGGGGCAATATTTCGTACCGCCGAAGGTTTTGGTATTTCTAAAATTATTCTTTCCGGCTACACGCCCTACCCTCGTCTCGCCAAAGATAGTCGCTTGCCACACATAGCCGAAAAGCTTACAAAGCAAATTAGCAAAACCGCCCTTGGCGCCGAATCTATTGTTCCGTTTGAATACATTGAACAGCCACCACTCACCGAGTTAAAGGCAGCTGGCTATAGGATTGTCGCGCTCGAGCAAGCGCCAAATAGCATTCCAATGGCAGAGTACTCCCCTTCGGAAAAAACCGTACTTCTTTTGGGCGAAGAGGTGGAAGGTATCACCGCAGAACTACTAGCCGAATGTGAGGATATTATTGAAATACCAATGGTTGGCAAGAAAGAATCATTCAATGTCAGCGTTGCGACTGGTATTGCACTATACCAACTAACGGCTCGCAGCTAAGGCTGAATAACACTCGGGCCAAGTGAGGTGGTGTTGTTCGCAGCACCCGACCAAGACCAGCCGTTTGAGTTTCCATCGCCAAAGACTAGCTGTTCGGTGCCCTCACTAATCATTGCACCGTCAAGATAAAACGTATGCGCTGGTGCGGTTATATTTCGTACAACGATATCAGCAGCGTTGGCCGTCGCGCCCATCGCTCGCGTAACAGTATGGCGTTGCCAAGTTCCATCTCCAGTAACTGTAGGTGAATTTGACCGTCCTACTACCGTTGAAACGCCTTCAATCTCACCAAACTCGATTCTAATTCCACGGCCCACTTCCGACTTAATCCAAATCGATGCAGTATACGTCGTATTGGGCAATACCGAGGCTCTGCCTGTAGTGAACGCCCCTTGTAGACTCGCGGCGCCGTTAGTGGCCACCTGCAACGATGCCGTTCCAGAATAGGATTCAGCCGTAACTCTCGTCAGGACCGTACCGCCAGCTCCTGCGTTAATCCAACTTGCCGTATTCGTTTCGAAGCTCGGGTTCAATATACGATTATTGATACATTGTCCCGCAACCGAGTCGGTTGATTTATTTGAGGTCGCATAAGAAAGTTGACCTACTGTCGTTGAGATACAGTAAATGTTGGGACTCACTGTTGTATCGTAAACGTATTTATACGTCGTATCGCCAGAATCTACGAGCCCAAGTGCTGCTAGGCTAGTAGGAATAGTATCGCTGTTGGCAATCATATACGTTAACATTTTCTTCTTCGTCTGACTTGCGGCACTCTGGGTGGCGGCCACCTTAGCACGATTCTGTATTCCGTTAAAAGCGACTATCGTTATGGCGGCAAGAATTGCGATCACCACGACGACGATTAGTAATTCGACTATTGTAAAGCCCTTACGATTTTCCCACTCTTGCATTATCCAAATTATAGCATGACCGCTAAGGCTTTTATACTATTTAACGACAACCGCGTCTTCGCCAAGTACTTTCACCAAACGACCAACTAAATCATCGCTAGCGTCAACTCGGAATGGCATTTTTATTGCTGATTGCTTTTCGGGGCCGAGCACTAAAATGATATCGCATAAGCCAGGGTATAGGCCACAAATCTTCTTAATTTCAACTAGCGCAGCTTGATCATCCGGGTTTTTTACATGCACGAATACTTTCTTGAGGCCTTCTTCTGATGGTGGCTTCATTGCTGTCGACACACCGGTGTTACGTTCAATCTCGGTGCGCGTAGGCGGTGCTTTCGCGTAGGTTCGTCGAGTATGTACTTCGGCTTGTTTCGGCTTCATCATCTTTTTGCCCGTTGGTTCATACATGCGAAGTTCGTCTTCATTTACAATCTGAATTTCGTCGACAATCATTTTCACGTCTGAAGTTGGATTCCCCTCTTTGTCGCGTGAAGTTGCCTTACCGGAAGCGCGAATAACCGTATCTTGCATCAGTTTAGCACCGATAATTTCATACAACTTAGGGAAAATAATTAATTCCGTTTCGTGTGTTTTGTCTTCAAGTTTCACGAAGGCCATTTTTGTGCCGCTTTTTGTGACAATGCTTCGAACTGTAGCAATCAGGCCGCCAATGGTTAACGTTCGCCCATCCATTTCTGGCGTCATATCCATCAAGGGAATCGCTTGCTCTTCGAAATAGGCGGCGTAATGGTCAAGCGGGTGGGCGCTAATGTAGAGACCTAGCAATTCACGCTCCCATGTCAGGCGTTCTTTCTCGGTGTGCTTGACCGGAGCAGTCGCAAGGGCGACTTTCGGCTGTACTGATGCCATATTAGCCATACCGCCAAATAAATCTGTTTGGCCACTTATCGCTTCTTTTTGAATTTTTGATGCAAAGCCTTGGATGGTTTCCAAGTTAAACAACAGGTCGGAACGGTCTGCTAGCGTGTCAAAGCCACCAGTTTTAATAAGTGAGTCCCAGGCCTTTTTGTTGAAACGAGACGTCGAGACCCGACGGGCAAAATCTTCAATACTGGTAAACTTGCCATCTTCTCGAGCGCGTAGAATTTCTTCAACCGCAGCCGTACCAACACCCTTAACCGCGGCCATACCAAAACGAATCTGTTTTTTATGTGGCACAACGGCAAATTCAACGAAGCTTTCGTTTACATCAGGCAATAGTACTTTAATACCCATTTGCTTACATTCGGTCATCTCAATTGCAAGACGATCAGTATCATCAGCGTCACTGGTCATAACGGCAGCCATGAAGGCATCTGGGAAGTGCGCCTTTAAGTAGGCTGTCCAATATGAGATCAGCCCATAACAAGCGGCGTGCGACTTGTTAAAACAGTAGGCTGCAAATTCTTCAAGCTGCTTCCAAAAGATTTCCATGTCATCTTTGTTGGCACCAGATAACTCAACCGCTCCGTCTACAAACTTCGTCTTCATCTTATTCATCATCTCGACGTTCTTTTTACCGATTGCCTTACGTAACGTATCAGCTTCACCACCGGTAAATCCGGAGAGTTCACGTGATATCTGCATTACCTGTTCTTGATATACCAAAATACCGTAGGTAGATTTTAACGAATCTTCCATCTTTGGGTGCATGTAGGTAATTTCACGTTCGCCGTGTTTTCGTTTAATAAAGTCATCAATAAACTGCATAGGGCCTGGACGATATAACGCTACCATAGCAACAATGTCATCGAACACGGTCGGTTTTAGTTCACGGAGGTAACGTTTCATACCTGCGGATTCAAGCTGGAATACACCCGTAGTGTCGCCGCGTTGGAATAATTCGAACGTGGCTTTATCTTCCAAATCAATTGTGGCTAAATCAATATCGACTTCATAAACTTTCTTTATAATACGAAGTGCGTTGTTGATAATAGTAAGTGTCGAGAGGCCCAGGAAGTCCATCTTAAGCAAGCCGATTTCTTCAACAGGGCCCATTGGATACTGCGTTGCAACAACCCCCTTTTGCGACATTTCAACTGGCGCAAACTTAACGACGTCATCCGGCGCAATCACCACACCCGCAGCATGCACGCCGTGGCTACGAATAGTACCCTCTAAACGTATCGCGTAATCAAGCACGCGCTTCGAATTTTCGTTCGTTTCGTATTCGTGCCTCAGGTCAGGGTCGTCGACAATACTTTTCACTAGCGCTAAGTGCCTACCTTGAACCGGTTGGGGAATAAGTTTAGCCAAGCGGTCGCTCTCGGCGTATGGCACTTGCAGTACTCGGGCTACGTCTTTCACGGCAGCTCGAGCAGCCATAGTACCAAAAGTAACAATGTTCGCTACGCGCTCGGAACCATATTTTTGAGTACAGTAAGCAATCACCTCGTCACGACGAGTATCTTGAATATCGATATCGACATCTGGCATGCTAATACGGTCAGGGTTTAAGAAACGCTCAAACAGAAGGTCGTACTTCAGCGGATCGAGCTCGGTAATACGAATAGCGTACGAGACAATCGAACCAGCTGCACTACCGCGGCCAGGTCCGAAAATGATTCCTTGGTTTTTACCCCAGTTAATAAAGTCTTGAACAATCAAGAAGTAGCCGTTGAAACCCATACGATCAATAACGCCGAGCTCATAATCAGCTCGTTCAAGGGCTGCAGCTGATGCTACTTTTCGAGCCTGCTCTATGGTCATACTTTCGGTTTCTTGCTGCGTTGCCTCGCCATAACGCCAGGCTAAACCACGGAAAACCAATAAATGAAGGTACGTTTTTTCGTCGTGACCTTCTGGTGTCTCAAATGTCGGAATTAAAATCTTACCAAGCTCAAGCTCTACATCACATCGGTCGGCAATAAGTTTCGTATTAGCAATTGCATCCGAGTGCGTCTTGCCCCAACGTTCAATAATTTCTTGAGGGTCTGTAACGTGAAGCTCGAAATCCTTTAGCGACATACGCTTTTCGTCAGACAAGAACGAGCCCGTACCGACACAAAGCAAAATTTCGTGCGCCGGTAAATCCTCGTCGGTTAAGTAGTGGGCATCACTGGTGATCACCCGTGGAATATCTAGCTCTACAGAAATCTTATCCAGATAGCCGTTAATTTTAGTCTGAACATCCCAGGCTGTTTTAGACTCTGGGTGACCATGGTCTTGAAGCTCTAGGTAGTACCTGTCGCCAAATACAGATTTATACCAAGCCGCGATTGATTTTGCTTCTTCGTAGTTATCAGTTCGTAAGTTTTCACCCAGTTCCCCGCTGGCACAACCAGACAATATAATCAGACCTTCGTTGAACTCCTCTAGAAGCTCACGGTCCATGCGTGGCTTATAATACATACCCTCTAAGTTGGCCTTCGAACTGAGGCGCATGAGGTTTTGATACCCCTTATTGTTCATAGCCAAAATCGTAAGGTGATAGCGGGCTTTGTCTTTTTGCGGGTCACGGTCGTGGCGGCTACGAGAGGCAATGTACGCTTCTATACCAAGAATTGGCTTCACGCCAGATGCATGTGCCGCCTTGTAAAACTCGATCGTACCAGACATAGTCCCGTGATCCGTTAACGCAACGGCGTCCATACCCATCTCCTTGACGGTATTCATAAGCGCAGGTATCTTCGTTAACCCATCAAGAACACTGTGATGAGTATGGTTGTGTAGGTGAACATATTGTGACGACTTTAAAGTAGCCACCTCCACCGGTTCAGATTTAGTAATAACCCCCATGATTACTTCTTAGTATAGCGAACTGGTCGCCAGCTGTCTGTAGTAAAAATGTCGGTTGTTACTTAGCACTAGATTGGACGGTATCAACAATATACTGAATGAAATCGCCGATGCCGCCAGGAATGTCGGCTAACCAAGTCAGAATCCAAACAATGAGGGCAACGACTAACGTACCGCCGATAACCGTACCAAAGCCAAGGAATATTCCTCGGAAAAAATTCATTTTGTACACTTCAGCTCGTGATGAATTGAAATCATAGAATAAATCTTCCAAAACTGCTCGGCGAGCACCTTGTTCGTTATTCTTCTTGACATCTTTTTTCAATTTTTGAACTACTTTTACCATGAGAACTACTTCTTTTTAGGTGCAGTTTTTGGCTTAGCTGCAACAGTTTTTTGGCTTGCTTCTACGGCTTTTTCAAAGTGACCTTTGACTTCTTTTGCCTTTGCACCAACTTCATCAGAGACTTCTTTAACCTTACCGCTCACTTCAGTAGCAACTTTAGTCGCTTCACCTTTAAGTTTAGTGGCTTCGGCCTTAACCTTAGCAGTGGTTTCTTTTACTTCTTTTTCAGCCGTAGCTTTCACCTTGAGTGCATCTTTTTTAATTTCGTTACGGGTTTCTTTGCCGCTTTTTGGTGCAAGTAATACTCCGCTAATAAACCCTGCTGCTGCGCCGATGAGAGCTCCGAGAGCTAATTTACCTTTTGCCATATTATTTCTTTCCTTTTTTTGCATATTTTTTAATGTATTTACTTACTAACTCAGCTACGAATAGCGGTGAGGTTAATCGGCTAATGCCATTTACGGCCGAGCCAACGTGATCAACAGTCGTTTGGGCAGACTTTGCTAGTTGGCGAATTTCTGCTGTCAACTTTATGAGGTAGATGCCAAGAATAATCGCTACGATTAAAAAAATCGATAGGACACTCGAGACAATAATGAGCAGTATTTCTGAAGCGTTTTGTATTTCCATTAATATTTCCTTTTAGCCTTTTTTGGCATTTTGTGGTGGTATATGTTTTTAGTATACCCTATTACCACAAGCTGACAAGTGTTAGCTTAAGCGAGTTCTTGACGAATCAGTTTTTGAGCAAGTGCCGGGTTGGCCTTACCCTGTGATTTCTTCATCACTTGGCCAACTAGGAAACCAATAGCTTTATCTTGACCAGCTTTAATATCAGCAACTGATTGGGCACTCGCAGGGTCATTCAACACTTCTTGAACGATGGCAAGAATAGCTGATTCATCACTCACCTGCAACAGGTTTTTCGCCTCGGCGATAGCCCGTGGAGTTTCTGAACTTGTTAATAATTCTTGGAAGACTTCTTTAGCCGCAGTACTCGAAAGCTCATTCTTCTGAACCATCAAAGCCAGCTCGCCATAGCCTTCGGGCGCGAAGTTGCTGGCAATAATTGCCGCCTCTTCGTCATTTGTGGCCACAGAACTAGAGAACCAGTGAGCAACGCGTCGTGCGGTGTCGTCACCAAAGTTTTGCTGAATCTCACTAATAAGCACAGCGTAGCTTTGAGTCGCTAAAAGTGATTCAATAACCGAACGGTCAAGGCCAAGAGTACTCCAGGCTATACGGTAGGTACCTGGAAGCGCTGGCAAATCCGCTTGCATGACAGCGATATCTTCGTCAGTTAGTACAACTGGTGGAATGTCAGCATCTGGCATGTAACGGTAGTCTTGAGCATCTTCTTTGCTTCGCTGTGAAGTCGTCTTGCCCGTTGCGTCGCTCCAACCGCGAGTTTCTTGAACGATCTTTTCACCTTTTTCTAGCAATTCAATCTGTCGGATAAATTCATATTCGGCAGCTTTTTCAACGCTTCTAAAAGAGTTAAGGTTCTTAACTTCGGCACGAGTACCAAGTTCGGTTGCTCCTTTTAGCGCAATTGAGAGGTTAACGTCAAAACGCATGTTGCCGTGGTACAGGTTTCCAAGTGTAACACCGGCGTAAGTCATAAGGCGGTGGAGTTCAGTTGCATAAGCTTTCGCGCCAGCAGCAGAATGAATATCCGGTTCGGAAACAATTTCAATAAGTGGTGTGCCAGCACGGTTTAAGTCGACAAGGCTATAGGTTCCATGGTGCGTCAACTTACCAGCATCTTCTTCAAGGTGTGCATGGTGAATACGAACCCGAACACTATCGCCGTCAAGCAAGGGTGCATCGACGTGACCACCGAGAATAATTGGCTGGTACATTTGGCTAATTTGGTAGCCTTTTGGAAGATCAGGGTAAAAATAGTGTTTGCGGTCAAAACGGCTAATGTGGGCAATTTCAGAATTCAAAGCTTTTCCGGCCCGAGCAGCTAAAACAATCGCCTCTTTATTAAGAACGGGAAGCATTCCAGGCAGGCCAAAATCAATTGGGCTGGTAGCAGTATTTGGTTCCATTTCGCGTGCATCGTTATCGGCACCACTAAACAGCTTACTGACTGTTGCAAGCTGAACATGGCATTCAATACCAATTGTCATGTCGTACTTATCAATAATTTCTTGTGCAAGTGCCATTATATTGCTCCCAGGTCTTTCAGACCTTGTTTATACGCAACCAAGGCTTGCTTAGCGCGGTCGTAATCAATAGATGCATCCGTTTCGTGCGCTAGGCGGTTACGAACTTTATGGGCTGCCCAGAGGCCGTTGCCGTTCGTCCATTTGCCTTGGCAGCTTTTCATACGCTCGGCCATAGTATTACCCGAAATCCCACGGTCACGCAACGCTTGGTCGAGGAGTTTATCGGCATTTAATACACACAAAATATGGCTGCTCACTTCGTTACGAGACAAGGCAGTTTCGATACTCAACCAGCGGCTACGGTATTTTTCAACATCAAGTTGGCGTGGGCTATTTTTTGAAATTGAAACAAAAACGAACAGAAGGCCGCCTACAATTAAGATGGCTGCGAAAAAGAATATAATTGCAGCAGTTTGATCCAACATATTACTTAACGTCCTTTGCAATTGCCATTAATAAACTATCCGATTTACGTGCACCGATAAGCTGCACGCCAATTGGCAAGCCAGCTTGGCTTTTGCCAGCCGGAACACTAATAGCTGGGAGGCCCGCCAAGCTTGCAGGTACGGTCATAATATCAGCTAGGTACATTTTTACAGGGTCGCTGGTGTTTTCGCCAAGTTTAAAAGCAGGTGTTGGCGCTACGGGACCAATCAACGCATCGTATGTTTCGAAAAGAGTGTTAAATTCATTAATCAACAAGGTTCGGGCCTTTTGCGCCTGCAAGTAATACGCGTCAAAGAAGCCGCTTGATAGCACGTAGCTACCGATCATAATACGACGCTTGTTCTCGGGCATAAAACCACGGTCTCGAGATAGGCCGTACACTTCACCGAGTGACGATGCGTCGGCACGATTACCATAACGAATACCGTCATAGCGACCTAAGTTGCTGCTAATTTCAGCCGGTACGACAATGTAATAAATTGCCAAAGCGTATTTAATCAGTGAGATACTTACCTCTTCAACGATGTGGCCTTTTTGCTTCAGCGCTTCAGCATATTGCTCTGTCGCTGCTTTAACTTCAGGGTCAACACCTTCGTCCATAAATTCTTTGATGATACCGATTTTCTTTGGAGCATCAATAGTTTCAGGAGTGAAGAAATCAGGTAGCGTAGTCATATCTTTTGGATCTTTACCGCTCAAGATATCCATGACTGTTTCAGCATCTTCAATTGAAGTCGAGAGTACACCAATAGTGTCGGTGCTACTTGCCATAGCGACAACGCCATAACGGCTAACCGTTCCGTAGGTTGGTTTGATACCAACGACATTGTTGAAGCTGGCCGGTTGGCGAATTGAGCCACCGGTATCACTACCAAGTGCGAATGGAACAATACCAAGCGCAACTACAACCGCTGAACCACCGCTACTTCCGCCAGCGACTCGTTCTTTATCAAAGGCATTCTTTGTTGGGCCATAAGCAGAGTTTTCTGTACTACCACCATGAGCAAAGGCATCAAGGTTCGCTTTGGCAATACAAATTGCACCTTCAGCTTCGAGCTTTTCAATTGCCGTCGCTTGTAACGGAGCTTGAAAACCTTTTAAGAATTCACTTGACGCAGTGGTTGGAGCACCAAGTGTTAAAAAGTTGTCTTTAGCGATAAATGGCACACCAGCAAGACGGCCAGTAATTTCGCCACTATCAACTTTCTCGGCTCGCTCGAGGGCGCGCTCTTCGGAATATGCCAAGATAGCATTAAACTCTTCATTTTCACGGGCTTTCAAAAGTGCCGTTTGCACGTTTTCGAGGGCAGAATTACCAATATAATCTGAAATAACGGTCATTTATAATACCTTTGGAACTTTAATTTGGTGTGCTTCGGCCGCTGGCGCAAGTGCCAAAAGTTCATCTTTCGAAATACCGTAATCGTTCACAACATCATCGCGCCAAACGTTTTGAAGGTCGGTTACCTGGTAGGTTGGCTCGACACCAGTAGTGTCAAGTTCAGAGAGCTGCTCAATATAACCAACGATACTTTCGAGGTCAGTTCGCAGGCTTTCTGCTTCGTCAGCACCAAGCTGCAAGCTACTAAGCTGTGCCAGGTGTTGCACGTCATCGGTTGAGATTTGCGTCATACTTTATGTATTATACCGTAATTAGTGGGTAGAATGCCAGAAATATTGATTTGCTACATTTTCGATTTGATATCGGAAATAATATCGCGCAGCTCAGCCGCCTTCTCAAATTCAAGGTTGGCGCTCGCTAAGTCCATTTGTCCGGAAAGTTCTTTTATTAAACCAGCGTATTCATCTTTCGGAATCTTGCGTAGGTCAATTTTTGGCGTTTGGTCTTCCTTCTTCGGAATAATTGCCCGTAGGCCTTCACTAATTTCTTTATCAATACTGGTTGGAGTGATGTTATGTTCAACATTATAGGCAGTTTGAATAGTGCGGCGCCTATCGGTTTCTTCAATGGCTCGTTGCATTGAATCAGTAATACGGTCGGCGTACATCAGTACTTTTCCTTCAAGGTGGCGGGCAGCACGGCCAATGTTTTGAATAAGGGCACTAGTGCTTCGCAGGAAGCCTTCTTTATCAGCGTCAATAATAGCTACCAAACTTACTTCAGGTAGGTCGAGCCCTTCACGCAGCAAGTTAATACCAACCAGTACGTCATACACTCCCCTTCGCAGGTCACTCAAAATATCGCCACGCTCCATCGTATCGACTTCGCTGTGAATGTAGGCAGTTTTAATATCAAGTTCCAACAAGTACGTTGTTAGGTCTTCGGCCATTCGTTTTGTCAGTGTCGTTACAAGCACACGCTGGCCTTTCAACGTTCGGTCGCGAATTTCAGCAATAAGGTCGTCAATTTGGCCTTCAGTCGGGCGAATAACAATCTCTGGGTCAATAAGCCCGGTTGGACGAATAATCTGCTGGGCAGGCTCTGGGCTATGCGTCAGCTCGTATTCGGATGGTGTTGCCGATACATAAATAGCTTTGTTGATGTGACGATTAAATTCATCAAAAGTCAGCGGTCGGTTATCAAGCGCGCTTGGCAAGCGGAAGCCATGTTCAACTAGCACTTCCTTTCGAGCGCGGTCACCGTTATACATACCCCGCACCTGCGGCAACGTCATGTGGCTCTCGTCAACCATCAACATAAAATCGTCAGGAAAATAATCGAGTAGCGTCGCAGGCTGTTCGCCAACTTCGCGGTTCGTTAAGTAACGGCTGTAGTTTTCGATACCTTTTACAAACCCGGTTTCTTCAAGCATCTCTAGGTCGTATTTCGTGCGCTGAGCTAAACGCTGCGCTTCCAAAAGCTTATCGTGCTTTTCAAAGAAATCCATTCGTTCATCAAATTCTTTTTTGATACCAATAATAGCCCGCTCCACTTTTTCTTTTGGCGTGACATAGTGACTACTTGGGAAAATACTTATTTGCTTAGGCTCGCCGAGTATTTCGCCAGTCAAAGGGTCGATGCGCGTCAGGCGCTCGACTTCATCACCGAAGAATTCAACCCGGTACGCAACGTCACTGCCGGCCGGGAAAACATCAACAATATCGCCTTTTACCCGAAAGGTTCCGCGGTGGAAATCAATATCATTGCGCTGGTACTGAATATCGGTTAGTAAGCGTACGAATTTGTCTTGCTGGCGACGCTCGCCCGTTATGATGGTAATCGACATTGCAGAATAATCTTCTGGCGAACCAATACCGTAGATACAACTGACGCTGGCAACAATAATAGTGTCGCGGCGGGTCAATAAAGCCATGGTTGCGGCGTGGCGTAAGCGGTCAATCTCATCGTTAATTTTGCTATCTTTTTCAATGTAGGTATCACTACTAGCAATGTACGCTTCAGGTTGGTAGTAATCGAAGTAGCTTACAAAATAGTGTACTTCGTTATCTGGGAAGAAAGCTTTGAACTCGCTATACAGCTGAGCGGCCAATGTTTTATTGTGCGCCATTACCAAAGTTGGCACTTGGCGGTCAGCAATAATGTTTGCCATAGTAAATGTTTTACCAGAACCCGTAACACCCAAAAGTGTCTGCTCTTTCTCACCAGCGTCTAGACCTTTGATCAAACTAGCAATAGCCGTCGGCTGATCGCCGGTAGGTTTATAGTTAGATTGAAGTACGAATTTCTGATCCATCCCACTAATTATAGGCGAGTCTGGCTTTTTTGTAAGTACTACATTTTTTTCAAAAGACTAAATGCAGCCGAAAAGGCATCTTGATACTGTTTCAGCAACTCGCTATCAGTAGTGCAGGTCGCATCGGCTAACGATAACCCATACGCAGTACCCTCAACGGTTGTTGTTTTAGCAAGCGTCGCAGCTTCGTCGGTACTCGGGTTTTCGATGATAGAAGCGAACTGTCCTTTATCGTCAGTACATTTCGTACCGGTCAATCGGTCAGAACTAAATTGAACATATTTCGTACCATTTGCACTTCGAAGCACTTCAAAGTCAAAACCGCCAACACCCTTCAGGTACGAAACAGTTAATGAAAGTGGTTCGATAGTTACCGTAGCAACCGTCGCTGGGTCGATTACCGGGTCCGACGGCTCACTGGCTGGCGTGTCAGTAGTTTCACTTTCATCAGTGATTTCCGGCGTATCTTGTTGAGTCGTTTCGGTTGGTGCAGGAGGTTCACTTGAAGACATTGCTTTAACAACCACAACCACAGCAATAATAAGCACTAAGAGCCCTACTACGACAAGTGTCGCAATAAGCTTTTTTCGCGCCTTCTTTTGTACCATCCCTACCTCACAAGTTTAGTTGTATTAAGCATATACACCACGCCCTGAAATGTAAATACTATTACGTACCGAGCTGTTTGTGGTATTCGCTCGTTTTACTAAAACGGCGTTTTCGAGTTTCAGCATCTTTGATGTATTCAACAACATCGTCATAGTTGTCAAAGATTCGATACAAGTCCATGTCGTCTTCGTCAACCGTGCGATATTTATCAAGCAATACTTCTCGGATCATTGCATCGAGCGGGCGCCAGAAGTCACTTCCAACCAAGATAACTGGGTTTTGGTAAATCTTGCCGGTTTGGATGAGTGCGAGAATTTCGAATAGTTCATCGAATGTTCCAAAACCGCCTGGGTAGTAAATGTAGGCGCTTGAATCGAGGGTCATTGCGACCTTTCGACCAAAGAAGTGGTTAAACTGGAAGCTTTGAGTCGTATAGTCGTTCGGTGTTTGTTCTTGAGGAAGCATAATATTCAGGCCGATTGAATCACCACCAGCTTCATAAGCACCGCGGTTCGCCGCTTCCATTACTCCATGACCACCACCAGTTACGACGGCATACCCCGCCCGCGCCAAACGAGCTGCCATGTCATACGCGCCCATAGTAACATCGTCATTTTGAGGCTTGCGGGCTGAGCCAAAAATCGTGACAGTTTTTTCGTGTTGAGCAAGCATTCCAAACACTTGTTCGAATTCTTCAACCACGCCAACCAATCGGTTCTCTGCGGCCTTAATAAGGCGTTCGCGGACTTCTAATTGATTCTTGCTTTCAAGTATCTTCATGGCAGCACCACGGCCAAGCTTTTGCTTGATTAGTGGCAATCGCTCGGGCGCGATCATATCGTTATCAAGCTGTTCGAGCACTTGGGCTGCGAGGTTCTTAAAGCCTAAGTAACGTACAAAAATCTCATTCCACAAGCTTTCGCGGAAGTGATACGCGTAACGACCTTCGTACGATTCTTTGTTAGAATACGCGAAACTAACATCAAACAAGTTAAAGGCAACTGGGAAACCGTCGTAGTTTAAAGCTACGTAGTCACGGTCTTTCCAGAACTCAAGCTCTGGGTCAATTTCGTAGAGCAAGTCTTCAGCACGGCGCCAGTGCAGATCTTCCGGTTGAACGTGCGGCTCGAAGGCAATCCTATCGACTGAATCTTCTTTGTGCTTTCCAAGATATCGTTGAATAACACGCCAGTGGATGTTCTTACCAACAAGTTGACTACCACTGCCTGGGTCGGCAATAAGGGTATTAACAACAGTCTCGCCAAAGTGTGGCTTTGCGCTCTTCAATTTGAAGAAGGTTGAGTATAACTTAACTTCGTTCATGTAGTGCAGCAACAAAGGCAATGTCTTTAATACCAAACCACGCATCTTTTTGACATGCATTGGTACAACAACAATAATTCCCATTTCTTTAGTGTGCGTCACGTTGTGAAGCTTCTTCTGGACAAAGTGAGTCGCAAGGTCGACGTACTTATCGTGGTCCATGCGAACAATACGCAGGTCACGCTCTTCGTAATCGTGCGGAGTAACGGTCTTAAAGAGTTCGTTGTACTTCGTAAGCCAATCCGGACCTTCAGAGAAACGCAGGGCTGTGTAAATTTCATCGAAATCTTCACCAGCAATCATTTGGTCAACAGTGGCATAACCAAGGTGTTCCATAAGTTGCTTTGGTGGCATGGTTCGCAAAAATTCTTTCGCTTTTTCGCGCTTGATAACAAATACTTTACGGTCGAATTTCACTTTATTAGCAGCATCGATCATAAACGGCACAAGGTGGTTTACGTCTTCAGAATCAGTTGCACCAATCACCTTGGTAAGTCGAGTAATGTCAGTCTCAAGCCGACCCAGCAATGCTTGGTAAACCTCTTCACCAGTTGAGGCGGCTGGGTTAAGACCAAGTTGGCGTAAGTTTTCGTGTGCCATGGCTGTAATGTCGCCAATAAGCTTGGCGTCGGCACCCATACGTCCACTTACGTCCTCAAGTTGACGGATTGATGTCGTAAATGTCGGCTCCTCGGCGTCGAGTAAATCACTTAAAAAATTCGGCATGCTAGTATTCCTTCTCTGTTAGCGGCATATCGTGTAACACTGTGCCTTTATGTAATATTCCGTCCTTCGCACCAATTTTCTGCACAACCGAGGTTGAGTTAGCACTGGCAAATACGATTGATTCTTTTAGCGAATGGCCTTGGGCATAGTAGGCTAGGAAGCCTGAACCGAAAGCATCGCCACCGCCCGTCCTATCGACAACGGGAACATCTTCGTACATACCTGCAGTCACGACAGTCTTTCCGTCTGTGGCAATTGCCCCATTCGGACCATCAGAAACGATAACGATCGGGCAGTAGTGGCGAGCGTGTCGAGCTAGTTCTTCGATTGTCTGACCTTCAACAATCATTTGAGCTTCCTCTTTATTGACTGTTAAAATCTCTACATCCTCCAACAAGCCTTTGAGCTTATCCGGGTTCTTTAACTCAACGCCAGCTGGGTTTAACATAACTTTTACGCCGTGTTTGGCTGCCCGACTAATAATGCGTTCAAGCAATTCCATATCACCAAGCGATGAAATGTACAGCCAGTCACCATCGTCAATAACCGAAAGGTTAAGTTCGTGGTCGGCGGCTGTTGGCATCGCGCCTTTGTAGTTCAAGATTGTTCGCTCACCCCCACTTAGCATGATGACCGTCGAGTAACTCGCCCGAAAAGCGTTACTTTGGTAAACGTGTGAAGTATCAACGCCTTCTTTGTCGAGGCTCTGGAGAATACCTTCGCTAGCAACATCTAAACCAAGACACCAAGCATATTTACTATGTAGGCCTTGGCGCGCAAAAGTTACAGCAGCATTTGTAACGTTTCCACCAGTAGCGAAAATAACTTCATCTAAATCAAGCTTTTGCCCAACGGGTAGCTGCTCGTATTTAACACCTTTGTGAACAAGCTCGGTAAAAGCATCAGTGCTTTTTAAAAACACATCCTGGGTAGCCTTGCCAATAGTAACGATAGTCGGAAGGGTCATGCGCTACACTACTGCCTTTCCAGCGCTACCAAAACCAGCAATCTTATCTTCAACGACTGCTTGAATTGCGTCCTTTACTTTGTCCATAAGTTTCACAACCGCAAATTCATCTGGGTGCTCTTTTAGTTCAGCTTCCATAGTTGTACGGAAAGCGTAACGCATGTCACTATTGATATTAACTTTACTGACGCCAATTTTCGCAGCATCTTCAAAGAAGTGTGCCGGTGTACCGCTACCACCGTGAAGGCTAATTTGGCATGGGATTGCATCGCGAATTTGCTGCAATAGTTCAAGGTCAAGTTCTTTTGGAACTGGGTATTTGCCGTGGAGGTTTCCGATCGCTGCAGCAAAAGTATCAATACCAGTTGCTTCAACAAAAGCTTTAGCGCTCTCTGGAGTCGAGAACGTTTTCTTAATTTCTGCATAATCGATAGCTTCGCTGTGAACATTGCTGCTTCCGCCGAAGTAGTGCGGTTCACTCTCAACAAGTGCACCAGTAAATTTAGCATATTCAACAACTTCTTTGGTCTTCGCAATAATTTCTTCTTCGGTCGCATCGTGGTTCGCCTGAGAAATGTCGATGTGAATAAATTCATAGCCAGCATCGATAGCTTGCTTGCAGTTTTCAACCGTTGGGCTGTGGTCGAGGTTGATGTACATCTCAATGCCATATTGTTTTTTATAGTTATCAACTAGATCACGGAGGTTTTCAAGGCCAAGGGCTTTCACTTCACCGTCACTCACTTCAACGAGTACGGGCGCATTTAGCTTCTGGGCTGCTCGAGCAATACCAATAAGCGTTTCTTGGTTATCAATGTTAAACGCTCCAACTGCGAAGCCTTGCTGGCGGCTTCGTTGCATTAAGTGTCGAGCTCGTAATGTATTGTCGCGAATTTCGCTAATTGTTAATCCCATAATTCCCCCTTTAGTACTCTTGATGATATTTAGATGTATTCTCAATCCATGCTGCAACTTCAGGTGCAATCTTTCAACAGCTTAGGCCGAAATACTCCATGAGTTCGGCTGGTGCACCAGATTCGCCAAAACGGTCGTACATACCAATGCGCTTTAATGGCGTTGGCAGCACTTCAGATAATAGCTCAGCAATCGCTCCACCAAAGCCACCAGCAGCCTGCGCCTCTTCGGCTGACACGGCACGGCCAGTCTTACGCACGCTTGTCAGAATAGTCGCATGGTCCAGCGGTTTAATTGTTGGTACATGAACTACCTCGGCATCAATTCCTTGTTCTTGAAGAATTCTAGCTGCAGACAATAGTTCGTACGTCATAGCGCCAGTCCCCAAGAGTGTCACATCGTTACCTTCTTTAAGCACGTATGCCTTACCGATTTCAAATGGCGACTCATCAGTACTCATAATTGGAGTCTTTTCACGAGCCAAACGGATATAGCTTGGCTTGCCATTTTCAGCAATTGCCTTCGTCGCCTTTTCGGCTTCAATACTATCACCGGGCGCAATTACAACCATATTTGGAAGCACTCGCATAAGGGCGATATCTTCAAGCATCTGGTGGGTAGCACCGTCAGGCCCAACACTCACACCAGCGTGTGAGCCAACAATCTTAACTGGCTGATTGTTCAATGCCACAGTTGTGCGAATTTGTTCCCAGTTTCGCCCTGGGCTAAAGGCTGCGTAGCTACTAGTGAATGGAATCTTACCAGCTCGGGCTAAGCCACTGGCTACAGTTACGAGGTTCTGTTCGGCAATACCAATTTCAATAAAACGCTTCGGAAAGGCGTCGCGGAATAAGTGCATTTGGGTGCTTTCGGTCAAGTCAGCACATAGCGCAACAATATTTTCATTGGCTTCACCGGCCGCTTTCAAGCCACGACCAAAACCAGCACGAATTGGCTCGAGCTTTACATCGTCGGTAAATAATTGGGGGTTCAGTTGGTAACTCATACACCAGCTCCTTCGTGAGTAATTTGGCCACCAAGGGTTCGTAAATCCTCTAAGGCTTCTTTAGCCTGCTCGGCATTAGGTGGCATACCGTGCCATTTATAGTTGTATTCCATGAAATCGACACCCTTACCCGGAATAGTGTGGGCAATAATGACCGTTGGGCGGTTCGTAATAGCGCGAGCTTGGCTGGTCGCATCGATAATACTTGTAATGTTGTGGCCATCGATTTCAATAACATGCCATCCAAATGCTTCCCACTTACCTTTTAAGTTTTCGAGTGGCATAACGTCTTCAGTATTACCGTCAATCTGAATATTGTTGCGGTCAACAAAAGCAATTAACTGAGACAGTTTATATTTACCAGCAAACATAGCCGCTTCCCAAATATTACCCTCGTTCAGTTCACCATCGCCCATAACCACATACACAAAGCGGTGCGGATTTTCGTCGATGTATTGCAGACTGTAGGCGTAGCCTGACGCTTGAGACAGCCCAGAGCCTAAAGGACCACTGGTGTTTTCAAGTCCAGGAAGTTTTTCGCGTTCAGGGTGGCCCTGTAAACGACTACCAAGCTTGCGCAGCGTAAGCAGCTCCTCAACTGGAAAGTAACCAGCCTCAGCCATAGAAGCATACTGAACAGGGACACAGTGTCCGTTACTAAGGAAGATAACGTCGCGATCAGCCCATTCAGGCTCTTCAGGACGAATGTTTAAGATGTTAAAGTAAAGGGCAGCAAAAATATCCGACAGCCCCAAAGGCCCGGCACTGTGGCCACTACCAGCAGCGGCGAGCATTCGGATAATATCGCGACGAATCTCGTTCGCCTTTTCTTCGATTTGGGGAATAGTTAACTTTAGCACCTTATATTACTCCACGTTTATTAATTTCTTTTACGAGCGCCTGGTAGGTTTCGGCTGGGTTTTCTGCGCCAGCAATCGCTCCACCAGTATTCAATACTTCGACGCCACCTTGCACTAATGTATAGGCATTTTCGACATTCACGCCACCGTCCCAGCCAATTTCAGCTTGAGGGTTAATACCCTTGATGAGACGAACTTTTTCTAGCTGCATCATACTCGCCGTTCCGCCGTGTTTTCCAAGGTCACCCGAGAAAATCATAATGTGGTCGGCAATTTTGATAGCATCGGCAATCGTTGCTGGTACCGTGGTTTTAAGCAGCGCTAAACCGGCTTTAATGCCAGCTTCTTTAATGCGCCCAAGGAGCGCGACCAGGTTTTCATCTACTTCAGAATGAATAATAATCAAACTTGGCTTCATCTCTATCAGCTTAGGCAGATGCTCCGAAGGCCGAGCAACCATGGCATGAATATCGACTTGCCACTCTGGTGGCCAGTACAACTGAGACTCTTCAAGTAAAAACGCTGGCGCAAATTCGCCATCGCTAATATCAATATGAATTCGCCTTGCAAAAGGCGCAACCCGCTCGGAGGCTTCGCGAAATTCATCGACAGTTTCAACCATAATGGTCGGTACGACAGTTGCCATACTACAACTCGTCTAACTGCGCATTACGGCGCCTAAAACGTGGTGCATCGGCATACGGTGTACTTAACCAGGTTTCGACAATGCCCTGCCATTCGGCATCGGCTGCATCATCAAAAATTCGTGAAGGAATACAAAGTATGTTGCTATCGTTATCATTACGGGTCATCTTTGCTTCAAAAGCATCCCAAACTACGCTGGCACGAATGCCGCGGAAACGGTTAGCGGCCATCGCCATACCTTGGCCACCACCACATAGCAAAATTGCTCGAGGGTCGCCTTCTTCACCAAGCACTTTAAGGGCAGCGGCTTGGGCAAAATCAGGAAAATCATCCGCCGGGTCTGGTTCGCGGTCGCCCACGTCTTCAACCTCGTACCCGTGTTTAGCGAGGTACGCGAAAAGCTTTTCCTTTAGATGATAGCCATTGTGATCACTGCCCAAAAAGATTTTCATAGTGTAAGTGTAAGGACTTTAGCCTTGTTTATTTAATGTTTTACCGATGTCTGCAACCAGCTCGACCAAACGGTTCGAGTAGCCCCATTCGTTGTCGTACCAAACCATAATTTTAGCAAGGTTTCCACCAACAACTTTCGTAAGAAGCAGGTCGACAATACCAGAGTGGCTGTTGCCGATGTAGTCACGACTTACAAGTGGTTCTTCGCTAACGCCCAAGATACCTTGGTAGTAAGGCTCAGAAGCTGCCTTCTTGAATGCATTGTTGATTTCCTCAACGGTAGTATTCCGTTCGAACAATACAGTAATATCACTTAGTGAGACAACTGGGGTTGGAACACGGATACTCAAGCCGTCGAACTTACCTTCAAGTTGTGGCAATGTCTTAGTAACAGCAATTGCTGCACCAGTAGTAGTTGGAACGATATTCTCAGCGGCGTTACGGCCTTCACGAAGGTCTTTCGCTGGGGCATCTTGCAAGGCTTGGCTTGCAGTGTAGCTGTGAACGGTTGTCAGTAATGACTTTTGAACACCAAATTCGGCGTCAAGCACAGCCATAACCGCACCAAGTGAGTTTGTAGTACAGCTAGCGTTACTGATAACGTGGCTGGCACCTTCGATTTTATCTTCGTTAGCACCAAGGACGATAGTATCAACGCCTTCACTCTTTGAAGGACCACTAATCACTACGCGCTTAGCACCAGCTTTAATGTGAAGTTCAGCAGTTTCCTTTTCGGTGAAACGGCCAGTTGATTCAATGACCAAGTCAACTTCAAGCTCAGCCCATGGCAAAGCAGCTGGATCTTTTTCAGCAGTAATTTTAATGTGATGGTCGTTAACAATAATTCCAGTGTCGTCGTAGCCCACTTTGTTTTTGTAAGCGCCATAGTTACTGTCGTGTTGCAGCAAGTATGCCAACGTCTTTGTGTCAGTTAAATCGTTAATAGCGACAATTTCGAGATCGGCGCGATCAAATGCAATCTTAAAAGCGCTTCGGCCAATACGTCCGAAACCATTAATTGCAATCCTCGTTTTAGCCATGATTAATACCACTCCTTCTTAAACATTAGCTCTATTGGTGGTTATTATATAGTAACTACCGTAACTCGGCAATCTTTCGTATACTACTTATATGAAGAAAGGTGAACTACTTGAACACGCCCAGCCATTCTACGAGGAAAACCAAATCCTCGAGCTTGAACACGCCATCGATATAGCCTCAAAAGCCCACGATGGCCAAAAGCGCAAAAGTGGCGAACCGTACATTATTCACCCGATGGCCGTCGCCAAAACACTCATCGATTGGGGTATGGACATCGACACCGTACTCGCAGGAGTATTGCACGATACAGTCGAAGACACAGACCTAACTGTTGACCACCTAGAAAAC